>Ga0307518_10004044_pt1 | contig 10537 bp, 10 predicted proteins | sample 25_EM_MG_FD_203889 | JGI IMG/M metagenome (GOLD analysis project Ga0307518, IMG submission 203889) | Populus trichocarpa ectomycorrhiza microbial communities from riparian zone in the Pacific Northwest, United States - 25_EM | ecosystem: Host-associated > Plants > Roots > Unclassified | place...
CAAATAAATTTGAAAGCCACCATCTATTTTACTCGTGTTTTTCACCTAAGTCCTCTGACTTTCAAATCAATCCCCTCTAAAAACAAATGCAATTGAATTCTAATTTAAGCTAAAAAGAGCTTAGTTATGCAAGGAAAAGTTTGAAGATTAAATTGAAAATAAAATTACTACTCTAATCCACATTAATTTGTGAGAGAATAAATAATAATTTCAGCTATAATAAAAACCCCACATGTTTTAGCTTTATGCTTAATACTTAATGAATTCAATAATATTTTTTATCTAGTTAGTTAAAATGATTTGTTTTTAGCTATTTTAACTGAATTTAATTAAAATGTAGAGAGCATGGATGCACATTGAAATTGAAAAATGGAAGGGTGCAATTGTAAGACAGAAAAAGATTGTTTTGGGAAAATGTATTCCAGAAGGCAAGCAAATTGCGAACAAGGACAGCGATTGACACGGTCACGCACGCGGACTCCCAAGGGTAACATGGGCATTTAAGAAAACCCCCGGCACTTTCCTTTCCCTTGCAGGGGATGATAAAGAAGAAAGAGTTGATAAAATCCAATCGAATTGAAGTGGATTATTTGATATCGGTAGAGAGAAAAAAAAATGGGAAACACAGATAAGCTTTTGAATCAGATCATGGACTTGAAATTCACATCGAAATCGCTGCAAAGGCAGTCAAGGAAGTGCGAGAAGGAAGAGAAATCGGAGAAATTGAAAGTGAAGAAGGCGATCGAGAAAGGAAACATGGACGGTGCTCGGATCTATGCTGAGAACGCCATTCGTAAGAGGACTGAACAGATGAATTACTTGAGGCTCTCCTCCAGGCTCGATGCCGTTGTCGCTAGGCTTGATACTCAGGCTAAGATGACCACCATTAACAAGTCCATGGGTTCTATTGTTAAGTCCCTCGAGTCTACTCTCGCTACTGGTAACTACTCTTATCTTCTATTTAATTAAGAGATCATAATTTGTTATCATAATAGGGTTTTACTGATCAAACATCTTCTTTTCATTATTTATTTATTAGGTTAATAAAAGGGTTGGTTTTTTGTAGCTGTTTTTTTTTTAAATTGAAGATATCTGTGATCTGTGATGATGTTTTCTATCATTCGTCGATACAGGTAATTTGCAGAAGATGTCGGAGACAATGGATCAGTTTGAGAAGCAGTTTGTGAATATGGAGGTGCAGGCAGAGTTCATGGAGAGTTCTATGGCTGGGTCTACCTCCCTTTCCACACCTGAGGGTGAGGTCAACAGCTTGATGCAGCAGGTAGCTGATGACTATGGATTGGAGGTCTCTGTTGGGCTGCCACAGCCTGCTGCTCATGCAGTGGCAACCAGTTCGCAGGAGAAGGTGGGTGAGGATGATTTATCAAGGCGGCTTGCAGAGCTTAAGGCCAAAGGGTAAATTATGTGTTAGGATCTGATGATCTCATGCGAATGTTCTATATCGTTATACATCTATCTATAAGGTGTTTTTACTGTGCCTCATTCCAAAAACATATCGTGTAAACTTGGCTTAATTGGGATGATAGTATTTGTTGACTCTTTTGTGTGTTGAATATGAATGGCCTATGCACTTGTTGAGTTGCATAACTTATTGACCAGCAAATACTTTCTATACCTAGAGTATGAGAAATGGTTTCAGTCTTCAGATTACAAGTATGAGATGGTATGCTTTGTATGCATTTATGGCGAGATTGAATGTTGGAAGAACTTGGGTTTATATTCAGGTTTCATGAAGCAGGATCTCCGTTTTTTTCCCCATAGTATGTTCATTGTAGTTGTGAATTATGGTCTTTGGCATGAACTAGGGCTCCGTGGCAGCTTGTCAAAGCCAACCCATATATACTAATTCAAAGTTCAAACTACTGGGTGCCTTCTTCTTTTTTGGGTCATGGTGGAATACCCTGATATATTCGTTTGAACTGAGATATGAGATATCGTTGACTGTCTTCTTTTACTACCATGTTGAGTTTGGATCGAAAAAACTTGAATGATTTTCTACTGTAAACCTCGGCAGAACATAGTTCTTGTGTGCAGCTATGGGTAGGTGGAAATTTTATTTGCGGTTTCATGCTCGCAATCCGTCTTTGCCTGACTGTTCTCAATCGCTGGAGCAATGTCAACGTTACATTTCGTGGAATAATTCCAAAGGCAGCAACTTGATCTGAATACATGGATTCTAGGCCAAGTAGGCTTCCCAATTCTCACAAGGAACCAACCCATGTTGACCTAGGCAATACCTGGTGAATGATTGAAGAAATCTGTTGGGGCAAAGGTGCCAATTCCGAGGAATGAATGATCTTGATGACAGGATAAGTAGGGTATTAAGATTTCATGATGTGACCCAAATTTCGATATCCTTCAAGCTCACTACCTTGATTGAAATCTCTAACCTAGGATTCTCAACTTGGCCATTTTCAATAGTGAGTTTATAAATTCTGTACTGTTGTTGGAGGGGCGTGCAGCAGCTGAATTTCTAAAGTAGCACGAATTAAATTCTACCAGAGACTCAGAGAAGGAAAGGATATATGCAAAATCCAACATATATTCCTCTCGCGTTTGACTTGTTCTTACAAATCTTTGAAGAGTGTAATTAATTATACATTACTAAAACTCTTCATTCATTGTCGGCTGCAGCTGCTCCATGAAAATTGCCATCACATTCGCTCAGAGTGGATAGAATTTCCTCCCCAATTGTGCAAAACCAAGAAATGAAATGCATTGAAAAACTCACCTCTCAGAAAAGATTAAAAGTATGATTACATAACTGAGTAACTGTGTCTGTTATGATTACATAACTGAGTAACTGTGTCTCTCCTCCCACACTCTCCCATGTGTCTCTGCGTCAGAAGCTGCCCCTTCCCTAATACCCGATTCCTCAGTCAGACATCTTTGGTTTTTTCTTTCTCTCTGTCTCTCTTCCTCTCTATTTTATCTTTAAATGAACCACCCACATTGTCCTTTTGATACAAGCTCGTCTCGTTTTCGCCTTGTTTTGAGCAATAAAGAGAAACCCTCTTCAGGTTATAGCGTTTTCAAGCCATAATTTAACAAAAAACTGAATCTTTTTACTGTTTCGTATCTCTCTCTGTATATTATCCTAAACATAGAGAGACCCATTTTCCCGTTTGAGTTAAATATAGAAACCCTTATTACTGTTTGAGCGATCTAACAAGAACTCATCTTCTTTTTTTTCTCTTTTCTTTTCTGATACATGGGAGCGTCTCTTGGGCCAATTCAGCAGTAAATCGCCTTTTGATTGATATAATCTTCACTTAATCACTTTAGGTACTGTATTAGTTGGTGCTTTTTGCAATTGTGTGTGGTTGTGATATGTGCACAGTAGCGACAGGGACATGAGTATAGCAACAGACGTGAGTTGTGGCAGAGGCAGGGACACGTTGAGACACATGGACGTGGATCATGCCCTGTCACCAAGTTGTTATATAATAAGTTAAGTCAAGTTTGTTTTAATTAGGTTGTTAGCAGATAATAAGGATTTCCTTTGGAATTGCTAATTACTCTCCTACTTTCCAGCATTATTGTTATTCATTCATGTATATAAAGTTTGGTGGCATTCAATAAAGGGTATCAGAAATTATCCAAAGCCCTTGTTCTCTTCTTCTACTTCTTCCAAAATTTATACTCATCAGGTTGGCCTGGAAATGAATAGCTATGGAGAGGAAGAAGCACAAACTACTTTTGAAATATGTGTGGTGGTTTCTAGGAGGAATGTCAAGGAGGAGGATGAGACTTGTGATTGTGTTGAGTTTCTTGTGAAAGAGTTGAGGAATGTGGGGTTTATCGTTGAGAGAGTTCATGGTTAAACATATGAGTTTATCAAGGTTTGCTTCCTTTTTTCTTTTTCTTTTTCTTTTTCTTTTTTGTGCTTGTCTCCTACATTTTTAATATCATTATACTAATTAATCAACTAACAAATGTGTGGTCTTGCAATTGAATGCTTTTTGTTTCTTGTTCTACATAATTATGTACTGCCCTAGGACTACTAGCAATTGCAAATCATTGGGATAAATATTGTTCTTTAACATATGTTAGGGGTTTGGGAGGTGGAGAAGGCTATATTGTATTGGAGAAGTTTTACTATTTGGGCTATTTTGTGATTTCAAGATGTGCCCATATCGATGCTGTATTGCACATCAATATGATTGAAAAGTTGAGCATGGCGACTCATTTAGAACTGCAAATGTGTTTCCCAGGCCCTTCATGAACTTGGCAATTGCATGTAGTTCTAATATTCCTGACATTTATGTTTGTCTTTTGGTTGAGTTAGCTTCACTCCTTGAGTCATGATGCTTTAGGCCTGTTTCTCTGTTACATGATTATAATTAGATAAAGCCAATGTGCCATTTAAAATATTGGATTCAAGATCTTTTCAGCATTTTGCTTAAACGAAACCTGTTTATATTGATGATCTACCTTACTTTAATTCATTTGACCGACCCGAGTAAATTGCAATTTTGATTATTCATAAGTTGGAATTCTAAGCTAACTAATTTTCATTCAGCTGGCAGCACCTCTGGAGACACTGGGGAGAGCCGTGGCACAGTTGCAAACGAAGGAGCCAACTTATATTGGTAATTATAGGATGCTCTTAAGTTGTTGATTTTTCCCCTTTTCTTTTTTTTCCTGATTCTATAATAAGAGGGCTTGTCTTACCATACTTTCTCCATTTTTCTTTAATGGAAAGGCATATAAGCAGTGACGAATTGTAGTCTTATTTTTTACTTCATTTCCAGGAATGGATCTACAATTTGAATGGGAGGATGTTGAAGCATTCGTGAGACAGCCAGATGGCTCATTGTTCAGTTGGTTTGAGCGTTTCCAGTGCTACCAGCAATTATTACATGGGATTGTAAGATATTTTTGTATGCATAATTTGTTAGCTCTCTCTCTTACTGTAAATTTAATTTCAGATTTATTTTCTGGCTGCAAAAATGCACACAATCACAACTCGGGATGACATTTTTGTATGATGAGACATGTTTTTTGTGTTTTTCTTACTGTTATGTACCTTTTCTTTGCCCTTCAATCGCCATGCATCTCATTTAATTGAAAAACATTCTGTATATGTTATAAAGCACACTTCCATTATGTGATAATTTGAAGGAACCAATAACTTCATCCCATCGTCGTCTTTAATTTCACTAGGAAATATCCTTACTAACATGATAGCCCAAACCTCTGTTGTGCCCAGGTCTGCTCATGTGTATATGCATGTGCGTACAGATACATGCATTTTGAACTTAGCATATATGATATCTCTGGTTACTGAAACTCAAACTAAAATTTTCAGGTAAACAAGGGCAAGCTAGACTTAACTCTAGCATTAGATGGCGAAGTGTCAGTATGGGAAGTCGGGGAACCTTTACTAAAAGTGTTGGAATCTGAAGGCATTGTTAAACAAGTTTTTCCTCTACATGGTATGCCAAATTTCATTTGTTACTAAATTACCTGCTTTGTGATGCTATATAAACTCTGAAGCTGGACAAATGCTGGCTTCTAGATGAAATTAAGAGAGAAACTCCTGAAAAGTTGGGTGTTGAACTGGCACAACTACACAAACCAGCTTATTGATGACATGTATTCATATTTTGGATTGAAGGTGAGTGCATGCAGCTAAGCCAATGTGTGGGACATTGCAATTATGTCATTGAATTCTAACTAGGGAATTTCCTCTCGGTAGATTGCCATCTATTTTGCTTTCCTTCGGATATATACTCGATGGATGATCTTTCCAGCTGCATTTGGACTTATTGTGCACTTGGTTGATTTTGGGTAAGTCTGTCTAGTTGCTGCCTTTTGGTATGCTTTGTAATTCATGTAACATGTCTTTAAAATAGGTGCTGAAGCATCTGGTGACATAAATTACTTCGGATGCATAATGGTTTGCTTTTTCCAGATCACTGCAGTTACTAGTGCTACCTTTTTTCTTCATAAGCGTAATGCTATGGGCTGTGTTGTTTTTCTAGTTCTGGAAGCGTAAGAACTCAGCCCTTTTAGTGAGGTATGTCTTTAATGTAATGCGTCTATGGTCTTTTTTGTTGTAGTTTATACGTTCTCTTTGCTTCATAATAAGATTATTTTTTAGCTTTGCTAGCCTCTTTATCATTATGCTCTTTAACCTCGTCTTCCCCTTCGGATTTTTGTTTTGTAGATGACAAATAAAGTTTCCAGTTAATGCCAACCAAGGATATAATTTTGTACGCATGGAGTAGAGTTCCATACAGTCTCCTCTAGAACTCATGAAGAATTTGGGAAGTGACAAAATGAAAGAGAAAAAAGCGTACCAGAGATATGAATGGTTTGGGCATCTCATGCAATTCAAAAATAATGTTATCATCATTTTGAGTATTATCTGCCTCCAGTTGTCATTTAAGTTGGCATACACTCATTTTTATGAAATTGTTGAATCAGATATTATGAGGTAAGATTCCAAACTAGTCCAACCAATGATCACATGGTATGTTTTCACTATCTCAACCACATCCACGGAGCATCAAAGTCCACACGTCCCTTACACAGCTCGAACATAGGGTTGATTGTGGACAAGAGCGTGATTAGCTCTCTACCACCCTCAGCTCCGTCTTTTGGGCAAGGAGTCTAGACGTGCATGCGCCAATGGCTTCAAGCTTCTCTCTTATAATAGCATCCATAGCAGCGACTATTTGCTTGAGGTTCATCGTGACCGGATGGCATGCCTTGTGCCACAACACGTCCTGGATGAGGGCGGTATCCGTGTTGAACCACTCAGTCACGTTTGTGCTCCTCCAGTAGGCCTTCTCTATGACCGCATACACCTTTCGCGACTAGGTCACGGTAGCAAACAGGTAGTGGTAATTAGTCATTATCAGCAAGTAACCCTGCATCGGTATCAAGCCGGTGGCACGCTTCACGATTACGCACATGATTGCATGCATCTCTTTGGTTAGGGCAAGGGTTGTGTCTAATATATTAGCAGACACTAATGTTCACTCTCTCATTCTCGAAGTAGGTTATATCCTAGCCTCAGTTCTTCTAGCGGTCAGAAGTGGTGTCGTTCTCTCGTCGATGATGAAGTCTTTGTCTTGAAGCTTCTAGAAGGTTGTGGAGACGGCTCTGGCAGTGCCCAGGCAAATGGCAGCCTTGCGGATCGAGGCCTCATTGTGGCCCGGATGAGGGTTCGTGGTCAGGTGGGCAAGGTGGGACTTGATGTAGGCGTCAACAGAGAGCACACCATCAATAGACAGTCTCTAGAAGGTTGTGGAGACGGCTTTGGCATTGCCCAAGCAAATGACAGCCTAGTGGATCTAGGCCTCATTGTGGCCCAGACACCAGTTGACGTTGTGCTCTCTGTTGACGACCACATCAAGTCTCACCTTGCCCACCTAACCAGGAACCCTCACCCGGGCCACAATGAGGCCTAGATTCTCAAGGCTGCCATTTGTCTGGGCACTGCTAGAGCCGTCTCCACAACCTTCTAGAAGCTTCAAGACAAAGACTCCATCGCTGATGAGAGAACGATACCAATTCTGACCGCTAGAAGAACCAAGGCTAGGACATAACCTACTCCGAGAATGAGAGAGTGAACTTAGTGCCTGCTAATGTATTGGACACAATCCTTGGCCTGACCAACGAGATGCATGCAACCATGTGCGTAATCGTGAAGCGTGCCACCAGCCTGATACCGATGCAGGGCTACTCACTGATAATGACCAATTACCACTACCTATTTGCTATTGTGACCCAGTCACGAAAGGTGTATGCGGTCACAGAGAAGGCCTACTAGAGGAGCACAGACGTGACTGAGTGGTTCAACACGGATACCGCCCTTATCCAGGACATGTTGTGGTACAAGGCATGCCATCCGGTCATGATGAACCTCAAGCAGATAGTCGTTGTTATGGATGCTATTATAAAAGAGAGAAGCTTGAAGCCACTAGCGTATGCACGTCCAGACTCCTTGCCCAAGAGATGGAGCTGAGAGTGGTAGGGAGCTACATCACGCTCTTGTCCACAATCAACCCTATGTTCAAGCTGTGTGAGGGACATGTGAACTTTAGTGCTCTTGTGGATGTGGTTGAGATAGTGAAAGCATACCATATGATCATTGGTTGGATTAGTTTGGAATGATTGTGAGGTGTCTCCTAGTTGAACTAAATGATCAGATTCAATGTCCCAAAGTTGATCTTCTCTCATGTTCTCCCTCTGAATATCAAATTTGGAAAAGTTGGGTTGATGCTCGAAAAAAGTCGCATCTATTAAAGTATGGACTTTTTTTGTGATGGGAGAATAACACTTGTAACCCTTTTGGTTTGGAGAGTACCCGAGAAAGATATATTTGATGGATTTAGGATCCAGTTTGCCACGATTGTACTGGTGTATATGGACAAAAACTAAGCATCCAAATATCTTAGGGTCTAATGAAAAGATTATTTTAGTATATGGAAAGAATTTAAAGAGGTAGTGACAAGGAGTTTGGAATTTGAGGATACTAGAAGGCATTCTATTTATGAGATAAGCAACAGTAAGGACAACTTCTCTCCAAAATTTTTTTGGAACATTAGTGGAGAACATGGGGAATCAAGTTACTCCTAACAGGTGTCTATTTTTTTTTTTGTGCAACTCTGTTTTGTTATGGAGTGTCAGCACAGGAACTTATGTTAATAATGTCTTTGACTCAAATAATAAGTACCAAGGACAGAGTTGAAATACTCTTTGGCATTATTGGTTTTTAAGAGTTGGATTTGGTTTGGAATTGCGTTTGTATCATGGAAATGAAGTTTTGAAAAATTTGACTAGCTTCAATATTTCTCTTTCATAAGGAATAACTAGGTCATTCTAGTGTGATCATCAACAAATGAGACAAACCAACAAGTTCTTGTTATATTTTTCACTTTTAAGAGGCCTCATACATCACGATAAATCATGGCAAATGAACGGGATGGCTTATATGAGATGCTTGGATAGCTACTATAGGTATGTTTAAGAATTGATAGATTTCACAACTGAAAGACTTTGAATTTTTAGTGATAAATAAGGAAGGAAATAGTTTTTCAAGGTATATGAAATTTGGATGACCAAGGCAATAGTGTCATAACATAACATCACTATCTTTATTGACATGAGAATTTAAAGCTGATTGACCCTTAGATGGTATACAAATTGTATTATGAACTTGTTTTCTTTGAGGAGTATAATCTTTCAGAAAATAGAGTCCTAAACACATCTTAACACTGTCAATTTTCTTCCTGAATCCAAATCCTGAAATACATACAAGTTAGGAAAGAATTTAGCAACATAATTCAGATCACGAATTAATTTACTAAACATGGACGTGACGTTTGACAGGTCATCGTTTCACAGGTCAAGCCTCGACAAGGAGCGGAAAAGCATCTAGTTGCAAGGCGAGATGTACACCCCATTCGGGTCAGCAAAAGGGGTCATATTCACGGTCCTCAGTGGGTACTGACGTGGTAACTAAGCCATGATAAAGCTCTAGAATTTGTCGTTGTTTAGAATCTAGCACCAATAAAAAATCTCTCTACATGAAATCACATTGTATTTCAATTTTTCGGTTAGATTTTTTATTGGTGCTAGATTCTGAACAACCGCGAATCCTAGAGCTTTATCATTATTGAGTTACCACCTTAGTACCCACCGGGAACCATGAATATGTCTCCGCCTGTTGACCCGGATAGGGTGTACGTCTTGCTTTGCAACTGGACGCTCTTCCTTTCCCTGTTGAGGTTCGACCTGCGAAACGATGACCTGTTGAACGTCATGTTCGTGTTCATAAAGGCGATCATAGCCACACCGTACCATCGGGTGCCCATACAAGACCTGGCACTAGATGACATCGTGCTCTTTGTTTGCAGCCGCATCAAGTCCCACCAGACCGCAAACTCTCCTTCGGGCCACAATGAGACCCAGTTCCATAAGGACGTCAGAGTCATCTTTATAACCTTTTATAGGCTTTAAGATGGAGACTTCATCGCCGACAAGAGAATGACCACTTCTGACTGCTAGAAGAACCGAGGTTGGGAACATAACCTACTCCGTGAATATGGGAGTGAACCCAATGGTTGCCAATATATGGTATGATACCAAACATAAGAGAATATCAACTTTAGGACATTAGAGAATATCAACTTTGGGACATTGAATCTGATCATTTAGTTCAACCAGGGGACACCTCACAATCATTCCAAAATACAACCAATGATCATACTCTTCATAAACATCCTGAATCAACTCCTTAAAACTCCATTATTGAGCAAACTCAGCAAATCGAGAGTCATCCTCCTACAACTTCAATTCAATCCCCTATTTATAAACATCTTAAATCAACACAAAATCATGAGCTTCATGTTTATGCTAAGAGGAAAAGACCTAGAAAGGAGATAGAGCACCCAATACCTCTTGCTCTTGACCAAGACTTTGAACCGAATTCAAAATCTGCTCAAATACATTCAGGTGAGGAAATTTCTTATATTGAGAATATTGCATCTGTTATTGATGA
>Ga0307518_10004046_pt1 | contig 10536 bp, 4 predicted proteins | sample 25_EM_MG_FD_203889 | JGI IMG/M metagenome (GOLD analysis project Ga0307518, IMG submission 203889) | Populus trichocarpa ectomycorrhiza microbial communities from riparian zone in the Pacific Northwest, United States - 25_EM | ecosystem: Host-associated > Plants > Roots > Unclassified | place...
AAATAGTATCTTAGAAAACATGATTTACTGTGGTTTTTTATATAGATTTTCAAGAGATTGAGATTTGGGAGATTAAAGATTTTTAATTTTAGGATTTAGATATTGACATGTGGAGAAAAGATAAGAATTCGAGGGATAAAAGACCGACCTCGAAACTTTGGTTCAATACCGTAATTTTTGTTTCTTTTTTCTTTTATGTCTATTAATATTTTTTATTGATTTTTTAGATTCATCAAAAAAATTACTCTTAATACAAATCAACATTTTAAAACACATGTCATGATCCGGATTACTTAACAATACCTTTAACACTATAATGCTTGGGATATTGGAATATATTAATTGAACTAGACGGTGCTGGATTGAACTCTTATATTGTTTTTAGTATGTATTGGATTGAATAATTTATTTTATTTTATGTTTGGTAGACATTAAAAAAGAAAGATAATAATACTTATGTATTGTCTAAAATTTGAAATATAGATTTTAACATATATTTTAACCTAAAAATTTAATTTATTTTGTTTTTAATATAAAGAACACATATATTGTTTTTAGAAAATCATTATTAGTACTTATTTAATATTTTATTTTAAATAAAATCAACAAATTCTTTTTATGTTAATCAATTCGTTATTATGTTAACCGAAAGTAAAGGTCGACCAAGATCCTCTTAAGTTACCCTTAATTAAGTGTTTCCATGTTTCTCTGGAAAACCACAACATCATCATGAATATGATGGGGACATCATCTTCGACACTCTTTTAGCCCTTCTCGCCATATTATCATACATCGCCTCTCCACGCGCCGACCTTTTAATGGTCATGGCACCCACCGCACAGGACACTAGACACACAACCATTACCATTTTTTCCTTCATCATGCTATATTAGTGAATATAGCTTGTAGTTAATTGGTTGATTGTATATAATATTGATTTTATTTATATAAAATATATTTATTATTAATAAAAGTTTTATTTATTTTTTATATTTAATTAATGAATCTAATGAATGATTAATAGATTTAGAGTAAATATAAAGTTCGTGAAACAAAAATATTTTGCATAGAATATTATAAAGTTGTTATAATTATGAGATCCCTATTACATCAAAGTATTGTTTTTAAATGTTCCTGGACAATGTTCTATTAAGACTGAATATTAATTAGAGTTGTTGAGACCAACACAATTTATATTCCTTCCTTTATGAATTAAAGTAGATGCTCTTGAAAATTGAGGCATGAGAGATACCTAGAACTCATATGCAGGTGCTTGTCAAATGACATCTACATTGAACTGACCCACAAGAGAATTTCATATGGAGAGATCACTTATGTCTATGAAGAAACTCACGTGATAGTTGTGATCCTTAGACTTGAGATCACCAAGTTAACTTATATTGAAAGTGTTATACTTTGATCTTGACCACATGTTGTCCTAATTTAAGGTAACAAACAAATATATATTGGGTATAGCATAACTATATGAATGCATTTAGATAATCAAGAGAGGATTTATCACTCTACGTGAATTAAAAAAATTGTTTCATTTGTTCTCAACTAGTATTGATTGTGAAATTTTTGACCAATATAGAATCAGATTTAAAAGAGTTTCAAATTTTATTTAAATAATTAATAACTATAGTGTGGAGAACTAAAATGATTTAACAAAGCACACATACTCCGTGTTATTAATGTCTAAATCAAACATTCTTGATGAATGAATAATAATTATAATGAGAAATTAAACACTGAAATGTTAAATCGAACCACTTATGACTTTCCTATTATCTGGAGGATCATGACAGGTTGCCAGACATTGTACTTGATCTTCAAATATAAATTAATCAATTGTTGAATTGATAATAAATTATTTTTTTAATTTAATTAATCCTATTTTATTTAGGATTATGATTTGTATGTGGACTAACTTATTAGAAAACCTAATGGGTCACACATATAAGAACCATTGGTTAGAAATTAAAATATAATGATTAATCAAGTGTGACTTGATTGTAAATGAATTTTATAAACTAAAGACTAGAATGTAATTAATATAGTGGATTACAATTCTAGACCTAGAAAAAAAATCAAATAGGAAATTGATGGAATAAATTTCCAAAATTATCTTAAAATAATATATGTGATATTATTTAAAGTGGAAATTGATTTTTTTTTTGTGTCATTTATAGGGATTTTAAGTTTCCCTATAAATTGAATGTTATGCCTCTTACAACAGTACATTACATGACAATACAATAATATAGTACATAAATACCTAAATACAAAAAAAAGAGTTCGCACTCAAAGGTATAACAACCTCTCTCTTCTAAAAGGGTTAAAATATTTCTCACTAATGGCTCATGTGGATTATTATTAAAGGTCAGAAACTTGGACAACTTGTTGTTTGTGATAACTTAGCCTTAAAGCAATTATTCAAAGCTGAAAAGACCATCAGATCTTCAGATAATCTTTGTATAAACCCTAAAAAACTTTATATATGTCTAATGGGATCCTTGAAACTCTTGAAAAACTTTAGATTTATTGTTTTCGCTACATGTATATCTTTTGGGAACCCCAACAATGATATCAGAGCTTTTATTAAATAACTAAGGTTGTTGATTGTATGTTTTAATTATTATTATTATTGGCTTTAATTATGAATTAATTTTATATGACCGAAACAATACTGGATTATTTTTTGAAAAAATCATGAGAGAAAAATCACTTTTTTCTAAAAAATAATTTTGCACATATGGCCAGATTTTTTAGATTGAGCAAGATTGGTGGCTAAGAAACCCACCACTAGTTGTGCCTAGACTACTAGCTGTGTTGTGAGCTAGCCAGCTCAGCGTTGGATGGTGAGGCAGCAATCAAAGGCTATTGTCTTGCCAAGAGCAACCCCTGAAGTAAGGGGCGGCGTTGCACAAGGTAGCAAAGGGTGGTTTGGAATGTTATATGGTTATTTGCGCTTGAAAACAAGAAAAAAATAAGGTGAAAAAAGGCGAGAAAAGGGATTGGATTGGAAGGGTTACAGGGTGATTTGATTAGTCATCCACTCGATAGAGGCTAGTGATATCGAGTTATTAATATCGGCATTGATTAATCATCTATGTGTATAGAGGCTAATGATATAAGCTTTGGTTGATATCGATATAAATTTCATTAGTCATCTACTAAGTGAAGGTTAATGATATCAAGTTTTTAATATCGGTATTGATTAGTCGTTCTTATGTATAAAGGCTAGTGATATCAACTTTGGTTAATATCGACATAAATTTGAGTAGTCATCCACTCGGTGGAGACAAATGGTAACGAGTTTCCAATATCAGTATTAATTTGTCGTCCATGTGTATGGAGGCTAAAGATATCAGTGTTACTGATATCATCATTGATTTGATTAGTCGTTCATATCTATAAGGACTAATGATGTCAGTTCAACTGATATCGACATTTTGGTATGGTACATTGGATAAAGGTTAGAGGCTTTTGCCAAGCAAAGGTTTGAGATAAACTTTGAGGAATTAAGAATAATTATTTATTTATTTATGGTATGGAGATTAAGAAACAATATCTTGATGAAGTGGATTTAGGGGACTCAATCACAGTTCTAATAATGTTCGTTGACAGCTTATAGTGATATAAAGGTAGGTTGATTGGACAAACATATTGAGTTACAATCATAAGCTGAAAGAGTAGTTCTTTGTGATAAGAATACAAGAAAAAAACTAATGGTAACTGTCATGATGTGCACGACATCGAATAGTGGAGCTGTCTCCTGGAATTGAAAGGGGTTTTGGGTTTAATCATAAAGTTATGATTTTTAGAGAGTCTCCACCTAATATCATGGTCACTAGGAAACTTAATAGTCTATAAGAATCTAGGTAAGGGACTAGTTGTGCAAGAAGAAAACACATCACCCCTAGTGCACCTTACCTATGGTAAGTAACATTGTTAATTGATTATTTTTCTAGGTGATGTTTCTATTCTTTGATCTATCTAAGATTCAAGGAAAATCTCCTTTCATAAGAAAGTCTCTATCTTATTGAGTTAAATCCTAGCCGATCTAGGACTTGAATTTTAGCATTGCACTTATTTTCTACTTTATATCTTTAATACCTAAGGGTATACTTTACAATGTAATTTTATACCCTCAAATAATAAAGTCTAAAACTAACTCCTAATGTTTAAAAAACAACTGGTATTACAACTTCAAATAGACTTGTAATAACTAGCTACACATGGTGTGTTCTACTTAGTATGCAATGTCATAATGTTGGTGAAAATAATAGTTTCTGTATTGAATTAATTAAACAAAATTAATTTTTGTGAAATTTTTGGTATTTTGGTCAAACCTTAATGGATAATCATAAACTGGTTATGATATTCATTTTGTATTTTTAAAACATGATAAAAATGCGATTTTGTTTTTTAAGAAAATATGAATGAAAAAAAACTTTATAATTGGCCATATGCATGAAAAACATATATTTTTTTGTATATTTGAAATTTTTTTAAGATTCCAGAGAAAAATCAGGTGTTTTTAATACTAGGCTTGTATCTTATAATGTAAGTCTACAACCCGATATTATGTAAAAAGTATTGGAAAAAAAATATGTGAGGGACCTATAAATAACTTCAAAATGGTTCCTGAATGTTTTCAGAATTTTTAAGATTTTTTAAGGACTGTTTGGCTGAACAATAAAATAGGTATAAACTAAAACTAAAGAAAAAAGCAGTAAAGCGTGTTTGCCAAACACGCCCTTAGCTTAAAATCTGAGGCATTGAAAATGTCTTAAGGCTATGTTTGACAAACATGCCTTAAGGATTTAAATGAGGCCTTATTTCCTTTTAAAAAATGGCATAAAGTCAAACGCACCCTTAACTTTTTGGTTGGGCCTACAGGCTAGAGGCCCAAGTCTATGTGTATGGATTGGGATCAAGCCCAACTTGACCTGATTTATTGGTTGACAGACGACCAAACAATCATTTTTTATATGGGGTTTGGCTTAGCCCAACCATACGGGTTTAATTTAAGTTTAGCCCATACAACTTGGTCACAACCCTAGACTAGTGACCTTGTTGTAGCCTCTACAAAATGTGAATTATCTCACGTTTTGCATGCTATTTTAATAATGAATTAACATGAAAAGAGAAGAAGAGTTACCTGGACAAAGGGTGTTGGTCACTAGATGGTGGCTCAGTCATTGGTGGTGGTGCTTGATGATGGAGGTTAATATTAGTGCAGGTCCAGCTGAAGGCACTAGTGGCGGTGGAGAAGTTGCACTGGATGAGGAGAAACATTATGGAAGTTGTAAGAGTGGCTGATGTTGCTCGCTTTCCTCGGAGAGTCCTGGTCATTAGTTGCTGGTGGTGGCTACGGTGGTGGGTGGTGGTGGTCTAGACGGGAGGAGCTCGTGGCTGCTCACGGTGGCTACTGGAGTGGAGAAGAAAGAAATAAACCAATTAGAGGCTTTGGTTTTTGGGTTCTCTATTATTACTAAGACTTATGGTTGACATGAAGGTGTTTAAAGTGGTGGTGATAATATTTATTGAGGTAACCATATTGGAAAATATAGGGGAATGTTGTTTTTTTTTTTACAAAGAAAACTAGTGTAAGGGGGCTTTTCGCTTCTATCTTTCTTCTTTTTTTTTCCTTTCAGTCCCCCCCTTTTTATGGCTACCATGAGGTTGGTATTTATAGAGAGTAAGGGACATCACATGGTAATATATCATGGTTGTTCATTCTTGTTAACCCCCATTAGTCATTGATGAGAAACCCCAACAACCTTTGTTGGAAAGGTTGGTTCTCCATACGTTTTTAGACCATCTTTGCAGACATATATCAGAGCAAGGGTAGGATTGAAGTAAGGCTGGTAGGGTCCTCGTGCATCAAAAAAGCAGGGAGAGCAAACTTTTCATTATTGAAGTCAAACTAAAGAGGAAATATAGCACCTAAAATTCCCTTCCATATAGGTTGTTTTCGCTTGTTTTGGGAAGAAGACAATGAATAATTGCCAAACGATGTGTCGTCTGACTTTTTTTTTACTTAGCGTCAGTGTTTTGGTTAAAACACATTGTTTCTTTTAAATGAAACAATGTTGTTTTGGCACTTCTATACTAAATCATGTCATAAACCCCTATTTTGATTTCAACGCTTAATCTTAGAGTTTGATCAATTAATTTCTAAATTGAATTATGATTTCAAGAATTAATTCAACTTTTCCCTTGCAAAATTTAAAAAGGACACTCTGATTTTAACATGTTTTTTTTAACTTAGTCTTTGATCTTAAATATTTTTAATTTCATCCTTAATTAACCTTCAAACTTCTAATTCCTTCAAATTCACCTATATTTTTAATCGAATTGGATCTCTGAATTCACGTGCTTTTTGTAAAAAAGTCGTTCGTCTTTAATTTCTTCAATTTGACCTTTAATTGACCTTAAATTTTGATTTTCTTGCAATTTTATCCTTAATTTCACCCAATTAAGCTTGGAAAAATTAAATATGTTCCTCTAAAATTTCAATTTTCTCAATTAAGCTCAAATTAAGCTTCCAAACTTAAGTATTCACCAATTCAGTCCCTAATAAAATTAATTTGACCTTTTAAAAATCTAATTAAGTCCTTGCACTTATTTAAATCTTTAAATTTGACCCAAACTAATTCTTAAATTTAATCAAACCTTTAATTAGGCCCATGATTAAATCAAAATTGGATTATCAAAAGTTTGTAGACTTAATTTCTATACAAATTCATCTGATAATCATTTAATTTAACTTTGAATCTGTATTTTCTTTCAATCTTAGGTTTGTTGGGGTATAATTAGGCTCCTAATTTTATCCAAAATCTTAGTTTGGTTCCTCCACGCGTTTGAAACTCTTCGCAACTTGTTTTGTTTTGTTTTTGCCAAGTTACCATTCTTTCATTTTTCATTTTCTTTTGTTTTCATTTTTTTATTTTTATTTCATTTTTTTTTGTTTTATGAAAGAAAAAGGCAATTTTTTTGGGAAACCTAAAATTGAGTTATTACAATAACGAGGATGGTGATTGTTTGACAACCTATTCATGATAGGAATGATGTCTATTTAGTAACTTGTTGCATGTAAAAATAGTGGGTGATTTGGCTGCTCATTATATGCAAAAGTGGTGACTAATTTAGTAGCGTATTGAAGTAAGTCTAAAGACTGTTTTTGGACAGCAACTTGATGTGTCTAAAGGGCTATTCCGACAGTGTATTGAAGTCAATATAAGGATTGTTGTTGGATAATAACTTGGTGCATTTTGAAGTCTATTTTAATAGCGTGCTCGTTAGAAAAAGAGGGGGGCTCTTATGACCATGTAAAAGGGTGTAAGTATGGGCCGATTTGAGGACTATCTTGGTGGCCTAATGGGACAAGAATACATGCATCTATGTTTGTAAATTATTGGTGATATGGTTGTCAATCCAAGAAAACGATAAGTGTATTGATGTACGTGAGATCAATGTATATAAAGTATTGTTGTAAGATGAACAATTAAGAATGTGTTACCTTAGACCAAATTAAGTTAAACCAAATATTAAAGGATCAATATAGATAATGAAAATTGATAAATTATTGATTATACTTGTTTGGAATCGTAAGATGATATCGATATAGTGTTTGATTACTTAAGAGCATGTATGATAGAGAGTACAAGGGGGAATTCACTTTTGATCCAACATATGATATAAAGTAAGGTATGTAGAATAAGCTTATGCCATTAATAAAACCTCGGGGTGAGTTATAATGGATTAGGTTATCGAGACATACTCTTGAACGATATGTAAATTTCGAGTGGAAAGATATAGTTTGAAGTTACCTTGATTAGGTGATGATATTGTACTCAAGGTTAGTAGAGATTATGGTAAAGATGATGAGTTGATTATGTTATTATTGAAAAAAATTATGGAGGTTTGTTTTATGGAGAACCAGATAGATGTTGTATCTAGTGCTTCATAATTGTGTTGTGATAAATATCTTATTTAAATTCATATGTCTTACAGGTTCTTGTTTTAGGATATCACCTGTTGAGACAGGGTACTGATTTTCTAAGTTACAATACCAAGTAGATCATAATAGTGTATTTTACTTCAAATGGATGAGAATTGTAATATGAATAAATATTTGTAATGTAATGGTCTCTTTATGAAAAGTTAACGTTAAATTGTTTAATGTACTTGGTAAATTTTAATAGGTGTGCGCTATTATAAATTTATTGGTTGATTGACTAACCTGAGGCTTAATATTGAGAATGAGTTATTGCATTGTAAAAATTGAGTCTCTATGAGTTATTATATAGGTTATTTAAGAGAAGAGAATAATTGTTAATGACTCGAACAGAGAAGTCTTTGCCGAATTTTTTTCAAAATAAGATTATTAAAAGCATAAGATAAGAGAGTGATTATTTGATTGGATTGCCAATGCATGACAAAAAAACAATTACCCTGTTTTATCGAAGATTAAGGCTCGTAGTAATATTATGACATTGAAAATTTACATGGTTAGTTTTGTTAACTGTAATTCGTTTTAGTTGTTGGTATATTAAAAAAAATGTAATGTAATATTAGCTTTCAAAATATTTTATTTTGAATAAGATTTAAAATTTTGAAATTTCATTTAATAATTTCTTAAACTTGGCTTGGAAATTATTTTAAATCGTCTGAATTTTTTAAACATTAAAGATTTGAAAATTATAAGCAAGAAATGGAAGGATTCTATCAATTCTTCACAGCTTGATCTTCATTTTTTTCGACCAACAAAACAAATATTAAATTCTTAACTTCTCATTCATCATTTCTCTAATCTTTCTTGTGTTTGGTATTGTGATGTATTATATTTTTTAAAAGTGTTATTCGCTTAAAAATGTATCAAAAATTTTTTTTTTCAGATTTTTTTTTATTTTTGACATGAGCACATCAAAATCATCAAAAAACACAAAAAAAAATATCAATTTAATTTTTAAGTGAAATGCACTTTTGAAACACATCTAAAAACAGAAGTTATCACATTCTCAAACATCCATTAATAAACACTCTTTTATATGACTATATTTCAAAGGGCTATTTGAATGAATAACAAATGATAGATTCTCAATCTCTAAAGATCAAGACGAGGAGATAAGTGGATTGAAATTATAAATTTAATTCGGACCAAGAAAGTAAAAACTTACTTGATAATAAAGTAAAAACTATTTGACAATAAAATTAAAATAAAAAAATTATAAAGCAAGAACATAACACTCTAGTAATAGACTCATATTGTATATAGTATATATTCATGATGTTTTTTAAAAGTATTTTTTACTTAAAAATAAATCAAAATATTTTTTTATATTAGAACATCAAAATCATTAGAAATTATTAAAAAAATATTATTTTAATATTTTTTAAAACTAAACACAATTAAAATACAAAAATAAACAGTGTAGTAATATATATATATATATATATATATATATATATAGTCTGTAAACATCTATAATATTCCAAAACATTTGAAATACATTCCAATAAAAGGAAGACACAGGGAGAAAACTGTCAAAGTACAAAACCCGAACAGCTACCACATAAGGACAATGGAGGCCCCGATGCATTTCAAACCGTTGGATTTCATTTGGATTTCGAAAGCGAGCGGGTCTCAAAATTCAAATCGCATCCCCATCTTCATCCCGCTCTCACTCCACATTTTCACACCAAGAAAAGACAGAGAGAAAGGAAGAGAAGAGAGATCGCCAGATCGATTAAGAGATTGATCTCTCGAGAGAAGGCTGGATCTAACACCAGAAGTACGCGCGATTCTCTCTCCTCCAGGAAGACAACCAAAAATGTCAGGTCGACACGACAAAGAGAAAGGCGTTAATGTGCAAGTCCTTCTTCGTTGCAGGTAACATTTTTATTTTGGTTTCTTATACTTATTTTCTTTGTTATTTCTGCTAACAAAGTTTATTATTTTTTTCTGGTTGCGATGTGTTAGGCCGTTTAGTGAGGACGAATTGAGGAGTAATGCTCCGCAAGTGGTAACTTGCAATGATTACCAGAGAGAAGTTGCGGTTTCGCAGAATATCGCTGGGAAACATATTGATAGGGTTTTCACTTTTGACAAGGTGAAGTTGGGATTAAATTTGTTTTTTTTTTTTTTTTAATGTTTAATTTTATTTTTGAAGTTTGGAAAATAACTGTTAGTGGATTCTACACCTCTTTTTGGTTTTGGTGCTTTTAAGGTTTGATTTTATAAGTGGGTCATTGCGGTTAAGGGATTTTAGTGACAGATTTACTGCCCGGGTTTGTGATTGTGTTCTTTCTGCGCTGATAGTTTTGAAGTTTAAATGGCTATGTGAATAATGCCTAATTGAATGTTGAATTGTTATCTGCTGGATTATTTATGTTGTTGTTGTTGTTGTTGTGGTTTGCAGAATTTCTTTTTCTGATATTGAATTTGGTGGGCTGCTTTGATTTCCTTGTTTGTGGCAAGGTCTGATAATTTGTTTAATGCTGGATGTAGGTTTTTGGTCCTTC
>Ga0307518_10004047_pt1 | contig 10534 bp, 9 predicted proteins | sample 25_EM_MG_FD_203889 | JGI IMG/M metagenome (GOLD analysis project Ga0307518, IMG submission 203889) | Populus trichocarpa ectomycorrhiza microbial communities from riparian zone in the Pacific Northwest, United States - 25_EM | ecosystem: Host-associated > Plants > Roots > Unclassified | place...
AAAAAAAACAGGAGCAAAAATATCTTATTATCTCCACTGGCAAATTTAGTTATTACTTTTTGAAAAATATATCCAACGGGAGTTTTTTACTTCTGTCTGTGTGGACAAATTTAGCCATTGTATATGTTATGTTAAAAAAAGTTTCTTTACCCAGCCCACGTTATATGTGTACGCTGCGTTCGCCTTCGAATCCATGTTTCCAATTCGGTGAATTGACAAATGTGACGATTAAGGGTGAAATTGATCAAATGATTTTTTCAGGGGCTTGTTTGAAGCATTGACACAAACATAGGAACTAAATTGGGGGATTTCTCCAAAAAAGAGTTGCCGGCACTAAAGGCAAACGAAACACGTCCAAATTCAAAGTTTCTGGGCAGTGTGCGAGAACAATAACCTACTCTCTCAGACCTCTCTTGTTAGGACACGAGACTACTCGAGTTTTCAAATCTAGAGGGAAAGTCAAAATTCATACCATTCTCGATCTCAGACCGCGAGTAGAATCAAATAATACAGTCGAGCGAGTGCGACGAAAAGATAACTTTTTGAGGATTGTTAGTTGGCAACGTGGAACGAATTATTAGGTTAGATTCCATTCACACTGGATAGACCACGAGCCTTCCACACGCCCTAAACACGTGGCTATATCTAAACCCTCCATGTCCAACTTAATCCAACGGTATAAAAAAAGCCCATCCAGCCTGGAACACCCTCCTCTCTGTATTTAACTATCCTCTGCAACTCCAACTTCAGCAGCCACCAATCTCCATTTCCATTGCAAAAAACCTCTCTGAATTCTGAAACCCATCTCTGTTTTTCTCTTATTAAGGCTATGGCAGCAACGTTTTTGAGCCCTGTTCCAGCCTTTTCTCTTGCAGCAAAGCAAGGGGATACTGCTCGTGTCCTAATCACTAGTCCTACAAGTGATGGGCATGGCATTTCTTGTTCTTCTGTTTCAGCCTTTCCTTCGGCTTCAAGAAAGAAAAGAAACACCAGTCTTGTAGTTTCTGCCACTGGAGAAACTCTTACTGGTGTTGTTTTCCAGCCATTTGAAGAGGTGAAGAAGGAGGTCTTTGTTGTACCTAATTCTCCTCAAGTTTCTTTTGCTCGTCAGTACTTTGTGGATGAGTGTGAAGCTGCCATTAATGAGCAGATCAAGTCAGTGATAACTTTTCTCTTTCCATTTTTTCATAAAAGATAGAATCTTGTGGACTCATTGCAGATTAGTGTTATTGATGTGTTTTTTTTTTCTGTGTTAACAGTGTGGAGTACACAGCTTCCTATGTATACCATGCCATGTTTGCCTATTTTGACAGGGATAACATTGCTCTCAAAGGCCTAGCCAAGTAACCACACAAAATCCATACGTTTATTCTTGAGTATTTTCTTTTCTTTCTTTTAATTTTAAGTTTTGAATTATATGAACTGAGGTATGGTATGGTCATGTTGTGACTTGTAACCAGATTCTTCAAGGAGTCAAGTGAAGAAGAAAGAGAACATGCTGAAAAGCTCATGGAATATCAGGTACCACTCACTTTGAAACTCAAATATTCCCTGATTAAAATATCTTGGTTTATCTCTTTCATTTTGGGTATTTTTTATTATTTTGTCTAATCATTCTCCATTTATATGTAATCAGAATATACGAGGAGGGAAAGTAGTACTTCACTCTATACTGACATCCCCTTCTGAATTTGAGCATGTTGAGAAAGGAGATGCATTATATGGTGTGTGTCTAGACTCATGTTCATTGTTAGAAATTGCTATTACTTTTTTTTTTTTGGATCTTGCCTACAATTCCATCCAAGTTTTAATGTAGTGACAAATGACATTGTAAGAGTATAATCTTGTTTGTCATTTCTATTACTTCTGGGATCTTTGTTATGCTTTCCGTTATATAGAGGTGTCAAGGCATGCTTCTGTAATGGATGGTGATTACAGTTCTTTTGAGATAATTAACTTGGGCTGTCTTTGATCCTTTGATCCAGCAATGGAATTAGCATTGTCTTTGGAGAAGTTGACAAATGAGAAACTGCTGAGCTTGCACAAGGTGATGTTTCCTAGTTTTTCCTTTTGTAAATAGGAAATAGCAAGCACTTTCTTGCAATGAATAACCGGAATTGTCAATGGTTTTTACAATTGTGCTCATGAGCTATGCTATGTTCTTGATAAATATTAGGTGGCAGACGAGAACAATGATCCACAAATGGCAGATTTCGTCGAGAGCGAATTTTTAACCGAACAGGTGAGCTCGAAAGTAATCTTATTTCTTTCCCCTGGATTTGACACAAGACTTTGAACTCTTGTATGATCTAATCCTGTGAGGTACAAATTAAGATTTTCAGATTACGCGTCTAAAAGCATTGAGTTTTATGAATTGCCAATAATTCTGATGAAGAACAGTTTGAATAATTATTCATTGATGTCCAGAAAAAGATGTGGATGCCACATTTTACCTTTTTCCTGCTGTCTTCAACCTGTTACACATTTGTTCTGTCCAAAACTGAGACAAAATCTATAAATTTAACAGGGAGAAGAAGTATCATATCGTAATTGGTAACATTCTTTGTTAAACTTGTAGTACTTTTTGCCTCATTTTGTGATTAATACAACTTTTTTTTCATCAGGTTGAATCCATTAAGAAGATAGCTGAATATGTCGCTCAACTGCGGATGGTTGGGAAAGGCCATGGTATGCATATAACTCACATTTTCAGTATCTTGTTACTTTCACTAAGCTAGCCAACTTACTCTTTGATTCTCCACATATTTATAATTTTGGGTTTTAAGACTAGTGTTTATGGTCTTGCAGGAGTATGGCACTTTGATCAGATGCTCCTCAATTAGGGTCATGCTGCATGATGTGGAAATACAATCTGCACCTGTTCTTGGTTTAAGTCCGTCGCTATCGCAGGTCTAGGATATCCTCTCTGGAGCTGTCGAGGATAATAAATTGTCAGTGTAGATGAATTAATGTAGTGAAAAGCTGGTAGCTACTTTGCTTTCAATAAAATGAGGCAACAATTTAAGAACAGATATCGACTCTTATGATTTGATGCACAAATTTGCCTTATGATTGACTTGGAGGTGGAATGTAGTAGTATTTCCTTTTGACCAACTTTCAGGCCAGGTGCTATTTGAGTGCAGAACCACTTCTATTGATTTATCTATAAATATGAAGATGGTTGACCTAGTTCAATCATATTATATAGAGCTGATTTTATTTGTTAAATAACAATCATTCCATTGATTTCTTGTTAAGGAAAAAAAAAAACATTGCATTGATTTATTTCTTTGATACAAGCATTCTGGCGAAACTAGTAGCGTAATTACCATTCTCAAATTTCGTTCTTTTTTGCACCTGAAGAATGTCTACTGGCAATTTTTCGAAGTTCTGGCTACAAGAACAACCGGGCAGGCAGCTTCTTATGCTTTTTCTTCCATTCCATCGCCTTCTTTTGCCCTTTCTCCCTCCATTAACTCTCTAATAAGCTTCTCAACTTGATCTCTCTCTTTACATCCCTATTTATCTCCATGCCAACACCTTAATTGCTGCTAGCAAACCAACAGTTGGTTTGCTGCTCCACAAAAAATGGCCAACAAAGAAATTGAACTCCACAACTAACGCTTTCAAGCATCGAATTCCATCCCATGTGACTTGCAAAACCTCCTGTTGAAGGGTGCTTTAAAATCTGCTCTTGTGGACACCAACTTGCTAAATTGCCTCTATCCTTAGTTTCTGCAAGGAATTCAGGTGGCAAAATTGTCACTCGCAACCACCATTAGCAGGCCTTATTATCCTTGAGAAAGGTTCTTGCTGTTAGCTAGACCCCAAGCAAATTGTAGCATTTGCTGTGGTGTTTGCACAGTGATGCTTCCAAAATTTACATTCACCACAGAATTTGGTTCTTTCAAATCAAGTCAATCAGTGAAGTCTGATTGTTCTTTCCATGGATTTGAACCAATATAGTTCAGTTTATTATCTGTTATATGATTATTAGCAAGCAAGTGGATAGGAAATAGGAGGAAACATTGTTGAAAGAGCATCCAAAACCTCCAGTACGAAGGAGTAAACATTTTCAAAACGATAGCAGAAGCTCTTGATTTCCCTTGTGAGGTAGCTGACCATGATATCGTTGGGGTACGTAGTTCTAATGAAAGTTGGGAGATCTTTCAGGCAAATATTTTTCATACTTGGAATCTAATCTATTGTAGTTTCTAGGTACCCAAATGTTAGATAGGCATCTGCAAATCATAGAAAATTAGTGCGGTTCTGATCTCACAAGATGAATCTTAAATTTTGAACATGAAGGAGTTTTTAAACCTTTTGAGAGGTGTTAAAGCCTTCTTCAACAAGAACCTGGAACTATGTGTAGCCTAAACAACCACAGGCACTATGAGTATGAAACAATACTTCAGGAATTCCAGATTCTTTGGCAGAAGTGTAAAGGACATACCACCATCAGAAACAACACAGGTCCCCGGTGGGACTTTGGAAGACAAAAGTACTGTCATTGAGCCAGTGAAGTAAATTGCGGAATGGATTCACAGGCAGAAGGAATGTCCCGAGTGGCATCAGAATCTTCTGTCTGTAGGAGACCATCAGGTATAGCTTCAAACTGGAAGTCCGGTAAGCCATCCAGAGAGTCGGAACCTCTGGATTTGAGTAGTCGTTTGTGGCTATACTCAGTGTTGACAAAGGTTATTTGGAAGCCTTTAAAATGTAGGAGTTTAGATAGCTTTAGCATCGGGGTTGTGTGACCCTGAGATGGGAAAGGTACGCAAACAGCATGAGGTTTATCAGCTACTTCATTGAAATCCACCCACCACCCCTCCACCCCCCCCTCTCTCAATGTGAATGTGAAACGATGCAAACGATGCAATTATTTGGCAGGGGGAGAGATGTTGCCATCTTTATAGCTAAATTTGAGCGTATGGCTCTGAGAAATGTCATCAGTGCAGAACAGAAACCTATTAGTTGGTGTTGAAGTAGGAGGCGAAATGCAATGTATTCTTAATGCAACTTTTAGATTCAAGGTAATGCAATGATTCATTAACACATCATCATCTCCAACAGGACTCTTAGAAAACATTAAGTAATGGATGCTTTTTGTCTTTTGAATTCGCATTTATAAAAGTCGTTTTCTAGTCAATTTTTTCCCCTTATTCAGGATGTAATCGTTTGAAGAGAAACCAGCAAGTTCATCACGTCTTCTTTCAATTATTGAGGTAGCATCAATGGGAATTGAGTTGGATGTCTACACGCGATAGGCTAGACGAAAAGACTTGTACTTGTCAAATACACAGTACCAACATCAAAACTTAAAGATTACTGCTGCATCAAGTTTATAGTTTGGAGGATTGACATGATTCAAATTGGCCTGAAACAGAAATTCCTGCAAGGTCTCTTCCTTCTAGTGTTTTGAGCAATTGGATGACAAGAATGAACCATTTTCCACATCACTTGTATGTCTGTATACTCTCCACAACTTTCTATGTCCTTGTACAGATTCATGAGCCCATGATCGTTTCCTGCCATCATAAGAATATAAGAAAACCAGATAAAACCAAAATCATTCTTCCCATGTGATTGCTGAACACAAATGTCTTCCATTTGACAAAGGGATAGATTCTAATGAACTCAATCTTACCTCTGGTTTTGTGTCTTAAGCTTGAAGCAAGCTTCAAAAGAATACACTTGGGAGAGAAGACAAATGTTTGTTTGAACCACAGCCAGCTCCTCCACTTCTCCATCTTCACTTAGGTTCTGCTTATTCTTCACTTCCATTTTATATCTACTTTTTTGTCCCTACTCTCTCTTACTAATAATTTAAATCGAGGCAAGCAAAGAAATGAATCCGACACATCACGAAGCAACATTTGTAAAGACATGAGGGACTCTCTGTAGTATTTATGTTTTTCTAATGGTTACTAACTTTTCTTCGTTCTTTTAAATAATACTGTGTTTTGCATTATTTTACTTTAAAGCTTGATTCAACTGCTCTCAAGTACTTAACTTGATGATGTTTATCCCATCAAGATCAACGTCACATAGCTTAATATCTAGGAATTAGGCGAATGATATTAATCAAGCTAGAGCTAAAAGGTGGATGAAAAGGCAGCCTTTGATATGAAGCAATACTTTTCATCTACAACATTGGCATTCATAACCCCTCTAATGCAGAACAATGATGATGATGATGTGGTAAAGATGAAAGTACTTACTGGGAAGAAATGGACAAATTTTGGAGTTTCCCGATCCACTTTTCCTCTCATCCAAGATTCTTATTTCTATTGTAATGAAGTGAGGCAGTGATGGGGCCCTGGTCAAACGGTTGGTTGGTGTTTCCTTCAGTTCCTTTGTGTTGTGTCTGCACACGTCCCTCTCTCTTTCCCACACACACAGAGACAGGAAAGCACTGTCCATTACTGAATCTATTAGAATATTAATGAAGTTTTGAGTATCCAAAGAATTCTGATGGAAAGAACGTACTTGGAATATTGTGCTTGGTGTTATTGGGTTCTCTTTGTATAGCTTTCAATGTTAAGCTTAATCTACCGACTAATGGGGACCTTTCTTACTCACCGCATACCAGTAAGAATACTGAAGCATGCATGTGCTTTGCAACCGTTCCTGGCAGTGTAGTTCCTAACTGCCTTCATTGACATGTTACCAACTCTATTCCTCTACCCAAACTTGTTATCTTGTGTATTGTTTCACTACAGAAGCGAATTTTTCTCTCTCTCTCTTTCTTTTCGGATAGATAAGTACATTCCAAACTATCTTCACCGGTATCCTATCTCCTAAGCTCGAGGGACCAAGCATGGCCTGGAAATTGCTGAATGGATTGGTTTCTCTAGCAGCTTATAATCTTACTTTCTTTTTATTCTTTGTTTCTCTCAAGTTTGGCTAAAGCAAGGCTTTGCTCACTTATTCCTTCAAGACTTGCCATTTTAACCAAGTTTGGTACTTAATAAATACACAAAATTCAGCCCCTGAAACAGTGAAGCAGGCAAACACAAGACACCACTTTAGGATATGCTTTGATTATTAATGGGTTCTCTTTGCATCGCTTTCTTCTTGTTTTTTATTTTCTTCTTTTCAACAATTTGAATCACTTTCAATGTAGAGCGTTTTAATCTACCAGTCACAATGTACTTTGCAAATCGCAACCAATCCTTGCATTGTAGTCCCTAGAACTGTCTTCATTTACATTTTACCAACTCTATTCCTCTAACCAAACTTGTTCTCGTGTATCGTACACTCCAAAAATAATTTTTCTTTATTTTCTCAGTGCAACACTTGGTAAACTAGTCTGAGACATCACCACATCTATCAGATGTTCTGTGTTCGAACGGAATAGAGCCCGAAAATGGCTTTATTTCAGGGTTTGTTTGTCTCAAGTTTGGCTTAGGCCATGCATGCTTTCAAAAAGTACAAAATATTCATCGGACTAACTAAATCAAAACCTAGAGAGGTCACCTGCAGGTAAATGCACAGGAACTACAAGGATGGAGGTCAAAAGAGTACACACCAGCTATCTGAAAGGATGAAACCTTTCAAGAGGATCAAGATGCCTATAGTAGCCGACTCGCAATCATGCTGGTAAACACCAAGGGATACTGCGAGGACAAGCAAGGCTGAAATTCATTGCACTCCATCACTTCTACAGGCAAAACAAGGAACACTTTCATCGAGTTTTGAAAGCATTTCCCAATGGGTAATAAATTCCAAACTCCACCTGGCACGAAACCTATTGAAAATCCAGACCTTCAGAAAATTCCAAGGTATAGTTGATAGAGCGTAACAAAATTAATTGAATTTTTTCTTAACCAAACAGGCAAAAAAGATTCCTCAGAATGAGTTCTGAAATAGGCTACCGAAAACTCTAGTGCCTGCTTTGTCAATGCATATCGCATAAGTTAAAATTGAAATGTAAAAACAATGTTCAAAATTGTGCACTAAATTACACAAACAAACATCCATTATAGCATTAGCAAAACTAAAAACTAAACCCAGTATTCAAGGAAAAATCATGAGCTTCATGCAGCAGTTTGGGATGCTGCCTGCCTCTTTCTAGCCTCCTCAATGATAGACAATTTAATACCCTTGCCCTTGGGAAGAGAAATCCATGGCTTGGAGCCCTTTCCAATGGTGAACACATTGCCCAAACGAGTGGCGAACTCATGGCCAGTGGCATCTTGAACGTGGATCGTCTCAAAGCTTCCCTTATGCTTCTCCCTGTTCTTAATTACTCCAACTCGGCCTCTGTTCCTTCCTCCAGTGACCATGACAACATTTCCCACATCAAACTTGATGAAGTCAACTATTTTGTTGCTCTCTAGGTCCAGCTTGATGGTGTCATTGGCCTTAATGAGGGGATCTGGGTAGCGGATGGTGCGTCCATCATAGGTGTTCAGGTAAGGGATCCCTTTCTGCCCAAACTGAATAGACCGAACTTTGCAAAGCTTAAACTGCACAAGCATTAAACAACAAATGAAATCAATAGCTGCACTGATTCCATTCAAAGAAATGAAATTACACAAACACAACTCATTGACCTATCAAATTAGTGCATGGTTCAGAAAAACAAAAAATATCACAAATAGAAGCAACAAAACCACATTGCCAAATGTATCACAAACCTTGGCCTCGTCATCTCTAAGGGAGTGAAGCCGGAAGCGACCTTTGGTGTCATAGAGCAGACGGAAGCTCTCATTTGTCTTTGGGATTGACACAACATCTTTAACAGAAAGCAAAACAAAGTGAGCAGCCTGAATGAAATTATAGAATTTGAGGGAGAACAATGAAAAGGAAATGATCATATAAGTGAAAAAGTGCAGAAACTCTAATGGATTATCACACATAATTTACGCTTCCAATCAAGCATGACAGTAAGCTGGCAGGAAAAAGATCTCATTACACATAGTGACAACTTAAAACAAGCATTAACTTCTGGCAGAGAAGGGCTCTTATAACCTATATCACACATATGATCACTTGCCACCGCCTATTTTGCTGTTTCTCAATCATACCATGCCCACCAACAGGTGAAAAATCAAAATAATAGCATGTTCATCCATTACTTTCATCCAGAGATAATAATGATAAAAACTTCTACTTACCCATCTGGAACCAATACCAAAGCATTGGAAAAAAAAATCCCACTCCCATCTAGAAGATGCACATGAAAAAATCATAAAACTTGTAGGGGTAAAGAAAGAATTACACGTACCCATGAAACCAGATGGGTAAGTTTTATCTGTCCTAACCTTCCCATCAACCAGAACATGTCTCTGCATCAAAATAGCAATCACTTCACGGTACGTCAAAGCATACTTCAGCCTGTTTCGCAGAATGAGAATCAGAGGCAAGCATTCCCTTGATTTGTGGGGTCCAGATGAGGGTTTGGGTGCCTACACAACACAAGATAAAACTAATTACATTCAACAAAGAAGACCAGGAAAGAAGCTAGTACAAGGAATACATTGACATTGCAGCATAGAGTCAGAGATCGCAAACATACAAATGCACCACCAAGTTTGTCAAGCATCCAATGTTTAGGAGCATTGAGCCTCTTCAAGTGTTTCTTCAACCCTCTAGCCTGTAATGCATCATAAAAGCAGAGATCAGTTAAGCCAGAGTAAGAAGAAAAACATCTAAAAATTCTAGAAACATATCAATGCTATCGTCATATCATACACAGAATAAAACAACAACAACAACAACAAGAAAAAGAAGGAAAACAAGTGAACAAAGGCATAAAGGTGTAATAAATCAGGAAATGCCATTATTTCAAAATCCAACGTAACAAAAATCAATCACAAGATCTTACACAAAACAAACAAAAACATGGGCTAAGGTTAGCAATCGTCAAAACCAACAGAATGAGAACAGTTAATCAACTTTGACTCCATTCTACAAAACAAAGAAACATTTATATCCCACAATATCAAAACCAACAAGTAAAAAAGTAAGCCCATGTTTTCTTGTAAAGCATCAACTACACAACACAATTAAGCACCACTGAGACAAGCTCAAATCCTTTGAGCTACCTAATCCAAAACCAAAAAGGGACATAACTCAAGATAAAAAAAAAAAACTAACCATTTTTTAAACGTAAAGATCAAGAGGCAAGTAACTCTGCTGAGCTGAGTCTCTCTTGAGTCTCCTCCTCTGTTGCGGGCTTCTAAGCCTACACCGGTTGAGAGAGATGAAAAAACAGTACTATAATTTATAGCTACGTACAGTATTAGGGTTCTTCTTCTTAGTATTATTAATTTATTATTATTGGATCCCTAATTTAACCGGGTCGGGGTCATTTTATTGGGTTATGGACTACGGTTTGGGCCCAATTATTTATCCACTACTTGTCATAAAGTTTTTTTTTAACAATTACTAGTCGGTCGCCCACGGGTTGAACTGATTTTCTTAAAAACTTGCAATTTAACCTTTTATCTAAGTCAACTATTCAACTAAATTGCATGGGAGGTTGCTTAAATTAATTTAATTAATTTTATAGAATAAAATATAATCG
>Ga0307518_10004048_pt1 | contig 10534 bp, 9 predicted proteins | sample 25_EM_MG_FD_203889 | JGI IMG/M metagenome (GOLD analysis project Ga0307518, IMG submission 203889) | Populus trichocarpa ectomycorrhiza microbial communities from riparian zone in the Pacific Northwest, United States - 25_EM | ecosystem: Host-associated > Plants > Roots > Unclassified | place...
TGCTTTCCTCGTAGATCCCCTTCCAGTTGTAGCATGATGGTGTTGCCTTATGATAATAAATATACAAATTGGTATAAATAATTGTCCGGTTTGTTTCAAACAAACCTTTAGAAGAAAAATCACGCAGTTTTTAACTCCATTGGAACTACCAGTTAGATCCCCATGTCGCATGCAGCTGGGAACCTGGGGTGATTGTTTCATTAATTAATTTACGTATTTTCTAATATTGTACTTCCTTTTCCTTGCTTTTGGGTAAATTATAATAAAGTCCCATGATCCATTGGATTTTTCGGAAATGCAATCTACTATTATATGGTGTGATAATATTATATATGTGGTGCAAGGACAACTTATTTTGATCAATAAATTACTAGTTGTTCTTTCTTCTTTGTTTCATGTACTCCATGTTGTTAGAATTCCGAGACCATAGACTCGACGCTTTACTTCTAGACTCAAAACCTTGTTGGGCTTCCTAAATAAATTGAGTTATATGTAAATAAGAGTACAATGACATGCGTATGGAGATCTAAAGAGAATAATTTTAAGAGAAAAAAAAGTAGAGAGAAAGCAAAGCCTAAAACAACAACAATAATAACCCACATGTACACATGTACAATTATGAATTAAATGTTTAAACTGAATATGTATTGATAATGTAAAATATATTACATTATTTACAATGTATTTGTTAGATTGGTAGTATCTCTTCATTTTCCATTATGTGATTTTTCTAAAAAAACTGGCATTTTTCCAATGCCATCATGATGTACTAATTGTTTAAGAACGCAGTGCAAACAGCGTTCCCTCAATATTTAATTTTTTTACTTAAAATTAATATTTTTTAGTGTTTTAGATCGTTTTGATGCGCTGATATCAAAAATAATTTTTTAAAAAATAAAAAAAAATTATTTTGATGCATTTCCGAGCAAAAAATATTTTGAAAAATAACCACAACCACACTCCCAAACACTCTATACTAATCAAACAATTGTTTTTTTTTATTTTTTATGTTTTTTTTGTACAAAAGAAGAAATACCATATAACCTACCAAACGGGACTCCTGGAACACCAACCAAGATGAGGAGATTAACAAGAAAGCCTAATGAGTCCAACTTTGTTAACAGTGGTCATGCTATAATGATATTCTCTTATCTGTAATTTTTTTATTTTTTATTTCTTTTTCATTTAGTTTATTTGTGTAATAGTACTTAAAAAAAAATCATACGTGCAATACTTTCATTACCATTATCTTTTGAAGATATAAAACTTCCTTTTCTATCACTTTTACAATTTTTACATTTGTGTACAATTCACAACTGAGATGATTGAGTGCATGACATGTTAGAAATGAGAAGCAATTAGCCAAGATGAGTGATTAACAAGATTCTATGCTGAAAAGTCCATAATGAAACCCCTCAGTACTACCTTGAAAATGCTGAGATGATTGAGTGCATGACATGTGGGCATTCCCGTTACAAACCCAGAACTGGCAGGGGACAAACTCTCATTGTATATTAAAAACTTACATACTTCTTAATCACGCCTAGACTGCAGAGGTTATTCATGTCACCAAGGACTGCTGAGCACATGACATGGCACCAATCACATCATGCGGTTGATGGAGTGATAGTGCATCCTTCTGACGACGAAGCATGGAAACACTTTAACACTGTGCATCCTCACTTTTCAGCTGAATCAAGGAACGTGCGTCTTGGGTTGTGTACAGACAGATTTAACCCATTCGGGTCATAATGACCGTTTGTAACTTGCCACTAGGGATGTGTATGAGGCTGGAGTTCATGTTTTTATCTATGGTCATACCAGGTTCGAGCAGTCCGGAGCGGAATATAGATGTTATCTTCGAGCGTTGATTGATGAGTTGACGCATTTGTGATCCTCTAGAGCTTTAATTTATGATATCTCGAGGAAATAGAATTTTGTTATGAGAGCGGCTTTGATGTGGACTATCAATGATTTCCCAGCTTATGGAATGGTTTCTGGTTGGAGCACGCATGGAAAACTAGCATGTCCATACTATATGGAGAACAACAAGACATTCACGCTAACAAACGGGGGTAAAGCTTTTTTTTTTTACTGTCACCGTCATTTCTTGCCATCGAATCACAGGTACATAAAGGATTTCTTTGTTGGCAAAGTTGAAAAGGATGTTGCACCCCCGCGTCTTTCTGGTGAAGAATTGCATGATGTTGTGTCAGAGTACGGTGACATTATGTTTGATCTCTAGTTAGGTAAGCAGAAGTTTCCTGGTTTTTGTTTGATCCATAATTGGGTAAAGCGAAGTATCTTTTGGGAGCTTCCTTATTGGAAGAACAATCTGCTCCGCCATAACCTTAACGCCATGCACATTGAAAAGAACGTGTTTGAGAACATTTTCAACACTGTCATAGATGTGAAGGAGAAGACAAAGGACAACATCAAGGCTATATTGGATTTAGCGTTGTTCTGTAACCGTAAAAATATGGAGTTGGTTTGTGATGGGTCACGGGTCGCAAAACCAAGAGCAAGCTTCGTGTTAGAGAAAAACACACAATTACTAGTCTACAAATGGCTTAAGAGTCTGCGTTTTCCTGATGGACATGCCTCGAACATATCAAGGCTGGTTAATATGGAGGAATGCAAATTATATGGAATGAAGAGTCATGACTGCCATGTGTTTATGCAAACACTCATCCCAATAACTTTTTGTGATTTGTTGCCAAAAGGGATATGAGATGCACTCACGGAGATCAGTAATTTCTTCAGAGATATATGCTCCAGCAAGTTGAATGTTGATCACATTGAAATGCTTGAAATGAATATCGTCGAGACAATATGCAAACTTGAGATGATATTCCCTCCATCATTTTTTGACTCAATGGAGTATCTACCCGTACATTTACCGTTTGAGGTAAAAGTTGGAGGACCAGTCCAGTATAGATGGATGTATCCATTCAAGAGGTTAGATATTACAGTTGCTATGTAATTCACAATTAAACATTTTTTAATTATTTTTTTAATTGATAATTTTTTATTAATTCTATACATGCAGGTACTTGTTCAATCTTAAAAAAAAGGGTTAAGAACAAGGCGCATGTTGAGGTGTCAATATTTTAAGGCCTATATTGTTAAGGAGATTTCAACATTTATCTCATACTATTTCGAACCTCATTTGAGAACGAGGATCAACCGTGTTCCACGGCATGATGATGGTGGTGAAGTGCCTTCAAGTGGGAACTTGTCAATATTCTCCAATCCTAGACGACCCACACCTAAAAATGCCATCAGGGGAAGATATTTGTCTGAATTAGAGTTCAGACAAGCACACAATTATGTCATATTTAACTGTGATGAGCTGAGACCTTTTATTAAGTAAGTAGATGTTCCACTTAAAATTTGTCAAGAGTGTACTATTTATATATTGTGATATGATAAACTCATATAATTTGGAACAACCTTGCAGACAACATCGACGATACTTACTGTTCAATAACTCATAGCTGACCGAATCCCAGATTTTTCAATTACAAGATGAACAATTTGCCATGTGGTTTAGAACACATGTAAGTCCTATCACAAACTCATTATCTCTTGCAAGGTAATTAACTGTACGTCAATATTACAGAATATCTATTTATTGATTATTGTTGTATTTGATATACAAGGTTTATCAAATATGAGGTAGTGTTGCTATTTCACTGTCTTTACTAAGACTGTGCCCTGAAAGAAAAGTCAAGTGCTATAACGGGTATGTTGTCAATGGATATGTCTTTCATACTGAAGAATACAGGCATGGAAGAAAGACATACAATATCGGTGTTTGTATTAAGGGATCGACTTCTAGTGAGTTTGAAGTTGACTACTATGGTAGATTGGAAGAGGTCATCGAACTACAATATCATAGCGAGCAAAATAGAGTGTTTTTATTCAAATGCTATTGGTATGACACAAATGACAGAGGAATCAGAGTAGATCCTCACTATGGTCTCGTTGAAATCAACTTAAAAGCTAGATACAACAACGTTAACGATGTCTTTGTTTTCGCAAAGCAATGCCAATAAGTTCATTACACATACACCCTTTCCTTTAGAAAGGACCGATCAAGAGTTGATTGGTTATCCGTTTTAAAAACCAAACCCAGGGGTTGTGTCGAGGTTATTCAGGATGACAACGAAGACACAAGTGTGATAGCTGAAGTCTTTCAAGCTAGTGAGTTGGTTGAACCATACCGAGTTGCTCCTTCGATTGACTTAGAAAAAAATTCAAATTTTAGTGTTTTCAATGATAGTCTTGTTGATGTTGACGCAAAGGAGTTGAATGCTGTTTTGAGCTTTAGTGGGCTAGAGAATGTTGATGAAGAAGATGATAACCACATTGAAAAGTGCGATGAAGCTGATAACAATTCAATTGATGACGAAGACGAAAATTCTGACTAAATATGTTGTAAAGCCTTTTTTTTATGATGTAATATTGTGGATGATGTTTTGGAACATGAAATATTTATTTTATAATTGTTTACTCTTGTTATTGTGATGTGTGTGCTGTAAGGTTGCAATTCAACCTTTTGTGCAAGAGGATAGACAGGAGATACAAAAAAAACATGCAAAAGTTTGACACAACACCGACGGATTGTTACCCGTCGGTATTTCACAGAGAGTTGCAAAACAATTACAGCATTTTGCCACAATCACCGACGGCTATACCAATGAAATATGACCCGTCGGTATTTCACAAAGAGTTGCAAAAAAATTATAGCTTTTTGCCACCGTCACCAACGGCTATACCGACAGAATGTGACCTGTCGGTATTTCACCGAGAGTTGTAAAAAAATTACAGCCCCTGCCATAATCACCGACAGTTATACCAACGGCATCACCGACGGATGGCGCACATTCCAATGCGTGCTACTGTCAGACTGCCTGGTCGGTCGGCACAGTTACCGACGGAATCACTGACGAACACGGCAAATCCAATGCGTCCGTATTCTGACATAGTTACCGATGGATTTGCTGACGGATTTTAAAAAATCTAGAGGGATTTTCAAAATTTTAGTGCGAATTTCAAAAAATACCGACGGAAATTACCAACAGAATTTAACTCCACCGCCCAAAAAAATATTAATTTTTTTTCCTTTGGTAATTCCATTGGTAAAAATACAGTATAAAACCGACCCCCCCTCCACAGTTCATTTTTTCGTGGCTCCTCTAATTTCTTCTCTTCTCCTCCTTCTCTTCTTCTCTCAGTATAAATCATTTGCGTTTTTCATTGTACTTTTATTTTTTTATTGTAGTTTTCAGCATATTAAAAGGTATAATTCTCCTTTCTTTATCTTTGTATTTTTTTTTAATTATGATTATTTTTGTGGTGTTCTTTGTTTTGTGTATTATTTGTAGATAAAATCTTGAAATCAACAAACTATTAAGGTAAACATTTTTCATTCTTAAAGTCTTTAGTTTTTTCTTTTTATTTGTTCAATTTATTTTATTGTTTGTATTGCCATAATAATTGAAAATTTTGTTAAATTTGAATTGTTATTGTTGAATTTACCTTTAAAATGTTAATTGAAATATATAATTAAATTTAATTAGTTTATCTTAATTTTATTATATTATTTCTTGTTATGTTTTTTATTATTTCAATTAATTTTAATTGTTATTTATGAATTCGAATAGATGTTAATTGAAAATATATAAATGGTGAATTTCTATAGATGTTAGGTTGTATAAAGGTGATTTTGCAATATTTGTGTAATTATCAATATTTATAGGTATGAAAAACTATGAGTAGTCTCTAATATAGGGGAGGTGCTGGCGAATGATTTATAAATAATTGAATTCAATTATTTAATTATTCGTATAAATTTGTGTATATGTGTTGAATGAAAATTTAATTATTTTATTGTTTGTATTGTAATAATTATTTGATAATGTAGTCTCTTTTAATTGTTATTGTTGAATTTTCCATGGAAATGGTAATTGGAAATGAAGAATTAAATTTCATTGTTTTATCTCAATTTTATTCTATTATTGATTGTTATGTTTTTTTTTATTTCCATTAATTTTAATTGTTATTTATGCATTTCTATAGATGTTAGTTGAAAATATATAGATGTTGACTTTCTATAGATGTTAGGTTGTATATAAGATTTTTCAATGGAGTCAATTGGTTTGTGGTTATTGTAAAGATTTGCAGGTTTGAAAATTGTGGGTAGTCTCTAGTATAGGGGAGGTGTTGCTGATTTGTTTTTAAATAATCAAAGTTAATTATGTAATTATTTGTATAAATTAGTGTAGATACGTAGAATGAAATTTACAGCACGTCGTCAGCAGATGGTTGCAGCTAGTTCTTCTACCAGCAAGGAGGACGTATCCTTAGGTGTTGATCACGGCGAGGCAGCTGTGCCAACTTCTGATGTTGCATCTTCTAGCGCGGTTTGACAGTGTAGAGGCGGTATGCCTTCACAGCGTGGTCAATTCACCCGTAAGTACCAGGTACAATGAAAGGATGACCTTTCAATGTCAGTTTGTTTAGGTTTTAGTTTTTTTATACTTATAACATAATTTATGAACAACTAATTAATATTTTATTAATTTTATTTAATTTCAGGTTCACAAACATTGAGGCTGCTCGGACAAGAACATTGGCGTTTAAATCATCGATGGAGATTCCATTGTTTCAATGGAGTCAGGTTTCCAGACATCCTGAGTGGAGCATGGTTTCGACAATTTTAGGTAGGTGTTAAGTTTTAATTTCCAGCTTATTTTTAATAAATTATTTTTTTAATTTTATATCTTGTACTATTTTTATTTTAAATGAATTATTTATATACACAATATAAATTTGAGTGGGATAGCGCGGATAACAATGTTGTGAGGAGGGTATGAGAGAATCACGCGGCAACTAGGTAACATCGAAAATAATATTTATTTTTGTTTTATAATTTTATGTTCTAAATTATAATTTGTTACTATGGAAGTAGGTTGTGTGATTTTTGTTATGACACAAAAAAAAAGCAAAAAGATATGTGAGAGATAACGGTCTTGAAGGATGGAATGAGGTGGCGGTTTGACGGGAATTCAAACCGACATTCATCTCGGGGGATATATGGATGGCATATATCGAGCACGTGACGTTTGAGCGGTTCACACGACACTCACAATTCAGTGCCAACAACCGGAACTGACAAATTCAGGTTCGGTGACCACGCACACCGGCAGCTCCGTCCCGTTCAATGCACATGCGAAACCGATGGTAAGATTAATTTAAATGAAATATATCATTAATTAATTTGTTGTTGCTTATAAATATATTTAACTTGCAACCTTTTTTTTCTTACAGGCTACGTCTCTTGGACGTGAGACGGGCCCAATGGAGCTGTTTGTAGAGATGCACGTGCGAAGTCAACACCGCCAAAAGAGGGTGTAGCAGTTCGTGGACAACCATGCTCAACACTTCGTGTTATGTTCATTCAATCATTTTATTTCGTAAGTTATTATTTTCTTGACTTGAATATGATGATTTTTTAAAAAAATTTCAGGAAACCTATAATAGCCGGTTGAGGGAGAGATATAGGGACGATCCTTCGACCCATCCAGATTTTGATCCGGATTTGTGGATGGAGGTAGGATCATCTGGTGGACCTGATAAAAATCGGGTCTATGGGCTCTCCAACACTACGGCCGAAAACTTGCGGTCGGCCCGTAGTGTCTCAACTGTTAGGAGCTCTCCATCAGTATCGAGCACCCAGTCTGAGGAGTTCGTGGCCTTGAAACAACAATATGAACGACTCTCGACGGATTATTATCAGCTCTGTTAAATGGTCATGGAGATGAGATCAAGGATGAGTGATGATACATGTGCAACCCCTTCTTGGTCGTACGGTCCCGGGAACAACCAGCCTCCTCCTCCTCCTCCTCCAGCTCCGCCGTTATTCTAGTTTAATTTTGTTTTTGAAACACATTAAATTTGTAATGAATATTATTTAACATTATTTTTATATATTTAATGTTTAATACAATTTTATTTGGCTATTTATTGGTTAATTATTTTTTTTACTATTAATAAATATTTTTTAAAAAATATTTTAAATAAATACCGACGGCATTACAGACAGAACAAGGCTGTCGGTATTTTACCGAATGTTGCAAAAAATTATTACCCATGCCACAATCACCAACGGATATCTTCCGTCGGTGTTTACCATCGCTATTACCGACGGACTATATCCGTCGGTAGTTTACATAGAGTTCTGAAATATTTACCGCCCATGCCACAATCATTGACGACCATTTCATCGGTGATTACCGTTGAAAATACAGACGGACTTATTCCAACGGTAAATTTCTGGCGGGAATTTTTTTTGGCGCGCTTCGTCGTCTGTAATACCATCGGTGTTTGGTTTTTTTTTTATTTCCGACAGAGTTAGCGACGGAACGGGGAATTACCGATGATCGATATTCCGACAGACGTATTCTGTCGGTGATGCCGTCAGTACTAATTTTACCAACGAATTGCGTGCCTTGCACCGATGGAATTAGTCCATCGGTAAAACTGTTTAATAGTATAGTGAGTAGAGGCTGTAAGCTCCACTGCTTCGGTCTCTAGCATCTCCCGTAGTGCCACCCTTTTATCCAACACATTCTGCGGCATCCCTTTTGCTATCAATGGTGTTGCTAATATGATTCTATGAATAATTAATAGGTGGCACTGCATGGTTGTGCAATTCCTCTAGCCGCGTCCAATGCAATCTTGAACAAATTTCGAAGAGCTTGGGTTTGTTTTTCTTTTTTCTTTTCTTTTTTAAGCAAAGAGATTGAGAAAATTGTACTTCGAACTGCCTTCACCAGTTGAAGTTTCAAATCAGAGAATTTAAGATAAACAGCAGGTATAAGTTGTCGCATATGGAGATAAACAGTGAAAGAGGTGGATAAAGTCCCAACGCACGCAGACATACCTCACTGCGTTTCCAAATATGTGCAGTTAAATTCTGACCGGACAACGTTGAAAAGTTTAAACTCTGATCTCACGCAGACATACCTCAGATGGGACTTCGGGCCTTGAACCTTCTAATTCCTTATTGGCGAGCGGTAGCTAGGAAAAGCCATACTGGAACATTCAGCATCGTGTCCCTAACAATCGGAAATTTCTTCTTTGTAAAATAGGAACGTGCACTAAAAATCAACGAGCACAGGTGTCCCTTCTTAGAAAAGGACTCTAAAAAAAGGAGGGATGCTAATTTACTTGATATCTTTTTTAATAACAACTCATATATTTAATAAGATTTTGATTTTGGATGTTTTTAGAGATTGATTTTCGTTGTTCTTAATTAATTTTATAAAAACTCATATACTTACATTGTGTTTGAGAGTGTGGTAACGGTTGCTTTTCAAAGTGATCTTGATTTAATTTTTAAATAATGCAAAATAATTTTATTTTATTTTTAAAAAATTATTTTTAACATCAACACCTCAAAATAATCTGAAAACATAAAAAAATTAATTTTAAACAATTAAGTTTTTAAAATTTTATAAAATGGTAGTTGCACCACCTAACCAAACACCATTAAATAAACATTTTCGAAAAAAAAATAGTGTAAATTCTTTAGTCATTCCTACACTTTTAATAATTGATTTACTTGTTTTTAAAACAAACTAGTTTTTTTTTTTCAATCATTTCAAGTGTTTTCAATTATAGTTATTACTAAATGTAAAAAATTAAAAACATTTTCAATAAAAAATAGTTTGGAAACTGTCATATTTTTTTTTAATCTTAAATAAAACTATTCATAATAATAATAATTTTTATTTGCAATTCTTTTTGCATCTAATAAATATCCAATTAAAATAAAAAGAATGAGAAAATAAATTCAAAATTGAGCAAATTAGTAAAGTGGAAACTTAGTTATTTTCTTATAGAAGATCCTATGTTATTATCATATGTTATCTTTAACTATTTTAAATAAAAAAATTTATATCTTTTAACAAATTCTATCAATATTAAAAAAGGACTCCTTAGTTAAATGGTAATATGAAATTTTTATCTATGTGGATATAATTAATATTTTTCTCACATGTAACTAAAATGAACTATTTAAAATGATTCATAAAATTATACCATCAAGTTAAAGTTAATAGAGTAATTCATAAAAAAATTATTCACATCATACACTTTATATATATTTGTGTTATATATAGATTTTATCCGAGTAAAGAATTTATTAAAAAATATCAATTATAAATTAGCTTGTTTCTTAGGAATTTTTATAATACATATATATTTATGATTATTTATTTATTTATTTTAACTATTAACGGATGAATCAATTTATCAAAACATTGAATGAAAAATATTTTAAAAATAGTTAAATAATACACAATTGATGTACACATCAAGAAAATTACTTAGATATTAAAGCACATACTAGGTGTCTGTTGCGATGTCGCGGTCGCACAAATTAATTACCCTAGCTTCAAACACAACACACAAGATAGTATAGAGCAAGCAAGGGGTCGATCCCACGAGGAAGATTCAAGTCAGA
>Ga0307518_10004050_pt1 | contig 10532 bp, 8 predicted proteins | sample 25_EM_MG_FD_203889 | JGI IMG/M metagenome (GOLD analysis project Ga0307518, IMG submission 203889) | Populus trichocarpa ectomycorrhiza microbial communities from riparian zone in the Pacific Northwest, United States - 25_EM | ecosystem: Host-associated > Plants > Roots > Unclassified | place...
TTCATACAAAATTTATTTAAGCATACGAGCCCATAATGAATTCGAAACGCCAGATTTATTTATGAGAATAAATCTTTATTCTAAGCCATAGACGTACCATTAGTTAAGAACCCATTAATACCTTTAAGCCACATTTAGACCACGTAATGCAGTTTACCTCAAGTAAAGGGTGTAAATACATTCTCTAGCCATAACCAGTCCCTCATCCTAGAATTTCATATAAGACAAGTCCACTCGGGTCTTTTAGTGACCTTAAACCAAATAGCTAGGTGGCGACTCCTTGATCCTGATGTCACAATGCCGCATGCACACGTGCGATAGAATGATGACTCCACTAGGCACTATCTGTTTTTAACAATTTTGGACTAGGCTTTGTGTCTTTTAAGTGGTTTATGTGATTTAATTTGTTTAAATTTTTGCATTTGGCTTATTCCTTTTTTTACTTATTTATGCTTTAGCATGTTTTATTCTACTTATGCATACATGTTGGATATTGATGAATGTCTTAATGCATCACTAGTTTATTTGTGATATATCACTTTGGAATGTACACATATAAAAACTTTAGGTTAGGTGAGGGAGTAGCAGCATACCCTATGACTTTCATTCAGGGTTTAAGTTCGTGAAACCATCTGAATCTTTATTGAGTGCTTGGACTATTAGTGATTGGTATATGTACCATCCCACTATATATTGAACCTCTATATTACCTTCACGAGAGTAATCATTGGTACAATAATAGACCCTTTTGAGATTAGATAGTGCCTACCTCAATGTCTCTCGTAAAAGGACATAGAACCTACCTTTATGATGTATGTTCCACAAATAAATAGTGTTGTATTAATACTTGCTTAACCTTAAAAAACATCTTGAATTGTAGGATATAAGGCTGATAACATGGTTGCTATTAAAGAGATGACCTATATTGAATACGGGTTAGATTCTGAATCCCTACAACTATTAAAAGAGGATTGCCTGAGACTAGATGATAGTAAATTGCCACTATAAAAAATGTGAGTTGCTCCGAAAACAACTTGAAAAAGCTCATCTCACACATGAAAAGCATCCGTGAAAATGAGTTTTTGAAGAAATATGGGAGGATAGTGGAAATCACAAAAGTGTCCATGCATAATTCAACAATTAAAACCTTGATGCATTTTTAAGACCCCGAATACTGATATGCTTCACTTTTGGGAATACAAACATGTGCCCTACTTTGGAAGAGTATGGTTTATTAACTGAATTCCCTCGAAATCTATACAAAGTCTACTTCCACCAAAGACACAACAAAGTGCTAACTAAATTGGTTGAATTGATTAGATTTTCGAGTCTCCATAAGATATTGGAGAAAAGTGTTACTGACCTAAAGTGGAAGATGATTGAAGAGGTATTCAAAATGAGGAAGAATGACTCTAGATTTGTTGAAGAAAATGGTAGAATACTTGTTTTAGGAATCTTTAGATTGGTGTTATTTCCAAACCTCATTAGAATAATATGTTTAGAGGTGGTTGCAACTTTTATTGCATATAAAAACACTCAGATAAATCTCATTACGATGATACTAGTGAAAACTATCTTGACGCTCATCCATTATGAACAATTATTGTACATATGGTTGATTAGCCATATAGAAACCAAGAAGCTGGTATTTAACAACTTCTGGTGGTTTAGTAAAAATCCATTGAAGATAGTTAAAGAAGAGGAGTGGAAGGACTTGAGCGAAAAAAACTAGAAAGTAAAATTGCAAGGAATCCCACAAGGATAAGTGTAGTGGAAAGCCCCTTGGATGAGAGCAAAAAATTGCTTGATGAGTTGTGGGTGAAGATGATGGGTGCCTCTGATTGGAGTGACTGGATATGTCAGTTACGTACCTACTTTGATTGTAATGCAACTTGGAGGCATACAACATATGCCAAAAACGACCGGGTTATCCCAATTCTTCGAATTATTCAAGGACCAATCTGCTTTGGAAGTTTTAAAGAACATCAAGTAAGATTGAAAGCTTCTGATATTGGTCAAGAAGGAATTAGATGGTTTGAGAGATTTAATTACTAGTGAAAAGTATCTAAAGTGGATAAATTTATCACTAGTCTTCATCCCCATGACTCTTTAATTTGAAGTCAAGACTTCGTAAGTTGTTAACCAACTAAAAGAAAGAAGATTAGCAACGAGGAAGATTTGAGAGAACAACTGGAAAAGATCTGAATAGAGGTGTATACTAGTAAAGCCCTTAGGATATCCCTCAAGGAACAACTCCTCATTGAAGATAAATTAAGAAAGCTTGTAGAGCAACAGCTGGATGAAAAAACACAAGAAGATCATGTCCTTAGAGAAGCAACTAAAAGAAAAAAAAGGCGGCTAGAAACCAAGCTGAGAAAGAGCAAGAAGAATTGGGAACACATTGGATGCAAACTAATACTAAACTAGAGGTTTTCAAAACCAATTTCAATGATTGACAAGAAATGGTTGATATGTCTTCAAGGACCCAAGTTGAGTTAAAAAGCCCGAATTGAGCAGTATGAAAGGCTATACAAGAAACATGTAATGCTGGAAAGCGAGCTAGTTGAAGCAAAAGCCAAAAAAAGGTTGTTAGGGTCTTCAAAACTGATTTGGATAATATAAGAGATGAGATCATCCTACTAGATAAAAAGTGTTGTAACCTAATTTTGGCCCATTGGCTTTTAATTTAATGTTAAGAGGTTAAAATTTGAAATTGAAAAGATTAGGGGTTTAAATGCGAAATCTGGAAACTACAAGGACCAAATTGACAAATGGTTAATTTCGGTCCAAAACGGCACCGTTTCAGCCATGCGCAGTTTCTTCTTCTTCTTCCTCTGGTGCTGCAAACCCACCTGCAAGGAAGAGAAAGAAGGCGAAATGCTAACATCCTAATCCTGTTAAAACACGAAGACTAATCCTTATCCTCATAAAGATCAATGCCCCGGGGAGATAAGGATCGAGCCGGTATCCGAGTCCCAATGAAACACAACGCGTCCCTCCCAGCCATGTTTATCCAAAGACAAGACGTGCACGAAGAGAAGACCAGACACTTCCCCTATAAATATAGAGCTCTGAGGAAGAGGGGAAAATAGAAGAAAAAAAACAAAGGAGAAAAACAGGAGGAGAAGAAGCTAGAAAACATAAAAAAGCATAGGAGAGTAGAGAGCAAGAAAAAAACAAGGGGGATCACAGAGAGAAAAACAGAGAAGAAGAGAACACACAGAGGCAGGGAATATTGGGTTAGTCGTTGTGCGGTGGCCATCCCTTCGCGCTCGTTCATCTCCAGAGCAATCTCCAGCAAGGTAAGCTTTCTTCTCCCTTTTTATTCGTTTTGAATCTTCAGTGCATTTAGCAATGTGCGAAGGTAATTAATTACCTTCACACTGTGCCATGCACGCGTGAACAAGTTCACGCGTGCTTTGCCCAGCTGGGTCACTGGCTTGGGTTAGTGACCAGGCTGGGTTCAGCCCAGCCCATACCGGTTGGGCTGGACCAGCCCAAAAAATAAAATCAAAATCAAAATAAAAAAAATGAATTCGGCCTGGGCTTTAAGCCCAGCCGGCCCAACTTATGTTGCTAAGGGTGTATTTGGCAAAAACATACCCTTATGCCTTGGTCATAATTTTTATGGCCATTCTAGTTAATATTTGGCCAAACAAGCCCCTTTTTTATATCAAAAAATTCTAAAAATATTTTGGGATCTTCGTTGTTTTATTTGTGATCCCCTCGCATTTTGTTTTAATTTTTTTCTTTATGTTTTGTATTTTTTTAGTCATATGCTCAATGTGTGGACCAGCACTGTTAAACACAAAATTTGTTGTGCAATGTCCCTGTTATTTCCTTCGAATAAGGGCAAATGATAATAAAGGTTAAACAAGAAAAAAATGGTATAGAAAATTTCTTCTTCAAATTCATTTTTTGCGAAATTATTCACTGACGCTAGAGTCAGGAATATTGTATTTTTTGGATTTGTGCGATATTTACCAACGTCAGATTTGGAAATATTCGTAGGAATTGTTCACTAACGCCAGAGTCAGGAACATGAAAAGAAGAATAAAAAGGAGAACAAATTATTAGCAATTTTAGACAAAACCAACAATGCAGCCTACCTCAGGTAGGATGCTTAAGGGGTGATATCATCTTCCCTTTTGTATAACTAGTCCCGTACTATAGAATCTTTGTTGACTAGTTAGGGTTTCTAGTGACCATAATACTAGGTGGCGACTCCTTGAAACAATACATTTCCCCCCTAAAAGAACAAGATGCCAAAAATCTGTTCTTTTTTCCATAGAGATTTATATTTTTTTAATCGATCGCCGCGATATCCGGGTGTGACAAAAAGCTCGAGAAAGAAAAGGCCAAGACAAAACATTTGGAAGAAAAGAACGGATTGTTCGAGTGCCACAACCAGATAATTAACACCAACAATAATCAACTGAATAGGAACAACATATTCCTCTCTGAGAATATGAGAAACATGGATGAGAAGATTGATTAAGCCTCTGTCTATGCTCGAAGAATCTGCTATAATGCCCAGCAAGTTGGAAAAGATGTCCATTGATATCAACAAAACATGGCTGAGACTAATGCCTTTTTTAGGGACATAGAAAACAAAGACTTTGCCTTTCTCCATGTATATAATGATGATAAGTAGACTAGCTTTCAAATGTAATTTTTTTGTTGTTAAATATTAATGAAAAGGGCTTAGACCCATCCTTTTGAGCAATACATTTTTGTAATGAGTGTATTTTTTATCAAGCATTAACATATATTAAATTGTCTCAATAGCTACAAAAGGATCGGAACCCTACCCATTTATAAAGGAATGATGACCATATATCAGCCCAGGGTATAGCTAATCCATATCCAATATATATCATCATGCATCCATATGCATTTACATTTATGAATTATGGAATGTATATGACAGGTATTCGAAATATAGGTCCCCTTGCCAGAGTCTATAATACTAAGCTTCACAAAAGGATGGAAAACAAAGAGATGGCTCACCTTAAGACTCAATATCAAAAGGAACTAGAAGACACTAAGAACAATATGACTCAGATGGCTAGCTTACTTGAGCAACTCCTGTGAGCACAATTTAGAAAAGGGACATCTAGTCAGCAATCAACCATGTTACTGCCACCAACAACTCCTATTATTCTCGACTCACAAAACTTGGGGGCAAGTTCTAGTTTGCTTCTTCGTTCTCCTCCTGCTGTCTTTGCTGGAGAGTTAGAGCATGTTCGGCACGACGGTGCAAAACCATGCCTTAAAACAATGTCTATGTATGTATTTGTTTGTGTAAGAGCTTGCATTTTCTCAAGCATCATCCTAGCGAGTCAATGAGCTGGTCCTTGTAATTTTCATATGCCCTCAAATCAACTGCATTGTTTGCTCAAAGCATAATGCACGCTATGATATTAATGAAAAAAGCTTAGACCCAACCTTTTGAGCAATATATTTTTATAATAAATGTGTTTTTTTATTAAGCATTGACTTATATTAAATTGTCTTAATAGCTACAAAAGGATCAGAATCCTACCCGTTTATAAAGGAATGATGGCCATATATCAGCCCAGGGTATAGCTAATCTATATCCAACATACATCATCATGCATCCATATGCATTTACATTTATGAATTATGGAATATGCATGATAGGTATTTGAAATTTAGGTCCTCTTGGTAGAGTCTACAATACTAGGCTTCACAAAAGGATGGAAAACAAAGAGAGGGCTCACCTTAAAACCCACTACCAAAAGGAATTAGAAGACACTAAGAACAATATGACTTAGATGGCTAGCTTACTTAAGCAACTCTTGCGAGCACAATCTAGGAAAGGGACATCTAGTCAACAACCAACCATGTTACCGCCACTAACAACTCATGTTATCCTCGACTACCAAAACTTAGGGGCAAATCTTGCTACTAGACCATAAGGAACAACAAGCATTTCGATGACTTGCCCGATTATGCATGCTCAAGTACTGACCATAATAGATCTAACAATGGAGGGATCTCATGGGGTTGAATCCTTCGATCATCTTGAACAAGATAAATAGGCTGTTAGGGATGAAAGATTGAGGGATTTTAATGTCCATGACCCGATTAGAGCAATTGAGATATGCTTAGTGCTAGATGTAGTGGTGTCCAAAAAGTTTAGGGTGCCAAAATTTGTCAAGTATACGGGACTGGAATGCCCTAATACGCACTGAGGTCTTACTGCAACAAAATGACAAAAGTCATACGCAATGAAAAGTTGCTCATTTATTTCTTCCAAGACAGCCTGATCGGTTCTGTGTTAAGCTGGTACATGACCTTGGATAATACAAAGGCCAAGAAATGGAGTGATCTTATTAATGCTTTCTTGAAACAATACAAGTTCAATATTGACATTGTTCCAAACTGGATGAGCTTGATGGTGATGGAGAAGAGCAACAAGGAAACTGTAATGGAGTACACTCACAAGTAAAAAAACAAGGCAATGCATGTACAACCATCTTTGTTGGAGAAATAAACGGTGACTCTATTCGCCAATACTTCAAGTCCCTATATTATAAGCATCTAATAGGTAGCTACGCCCAATATTTTTATGATGTTGTTATTATTGCTAAGAGAATAAAATAAATGATAAAATCTGATTTTATGATATTGGATATTTTTATGATGTTGTTATTATTGCTAAGAGAACCTACAAAGAAAAAAAGGGTTTACTAGGAAGAATAAAGGATGTTGAAGTCAGCAATGTTGAAGAAGGGTATAAAGGTAAGAAGAATTACCAAACCTAAAGTTACCAGACCTCGACTTCTCAAATATCCAATATTAACTTTGCTAAGTCTCTTTCGGTAAACCAGCCCACTAGAAAACCAAGAAAAAAACAATTCAATGAGAGCCTACCAAAAAAACCAAGAGCAACTATTGCCTCTACCTATACCCTTAGGAGAAATGTATGCAAAACTGCTAAGCATATGTCATATGGCTCCTCTTCTATTTTCACCACTAAAGCATCTCTTCCCAAATTGGTAAAAACCAGACCTAACTTGCGAGTATCATGCCGGAAACCTTGACAACAATATTGATACTTGCTCAACATTCAAGAGGAAGCTCTTGCAGTTATTCAAAGTAGGATGGATAACCTTTGAAGTTACCTCCAACATCAATTCCAACCTCCTACTTAATCATGCTTCCAGTAGTGGGGGGTAAATAGTGTGGAGTTTGAAAAAAAAAAAGAGAAGGTTTTAAGGGTAACCATGGATATGTTGTATGACATGTTAGTACAAGTTGAGTATTTGCCAACAGAAAATGAATCAGGTTCAAGAAAAAGCGATAGCTTTTGTAGGTTTTACAAATCAATGAGACATAACATCGATGAATATGAAGAGTTTCACCAAAAAGTGATACAAATGATGACTTGTGATCTATTACAAATAGAGATAGAGAAAAAAGGATGATGTTCTAGGCATGATAAGTTTCTAAAAGAAAGCAGAGATGTGCAGGCTTCAACATACTGAGAGTGGTCTATCAAAGCTCGTCTTGACAAGGCATGCCATTACCTATAATGGGAACTACAAAGCATTGCCTTATAATTATAGAAATTCTCCTAATATTGAGAGTCCTGCTTCTATATTTCAGACCAAGATTGATGGATTAACTCGAAGTGACAGGTGTTTTATGCATCAATAACTAGAAAGGCAATGAAAAGCCAAGGGCAAAGAGGTTGTAGATGTCATCAAAGATATATAAATAAACAAACTCGTGAGTGATTAAGAAGCTGGAGAATTCCTAAAGCTCACAGTGAGTATAGTGTGGTAGAGTAGCTGAAGAAAAACCCTGTCAGAATATTCCTGATATCTCTTATCTTGAGTTCCAACTCCCACCGCAATGCACTGCAAAAAGTCTTGAACGAGGCATATATGCCCCAACACATGGCCTAAAAGACTAAAGTTATATATGATTCACACATTAAAAATTTAAATTTAAATTTTCTTATTAAATAAAAATTAAACACAATTTTTTTATAAAGTTTTTATTTAAGTAAAAATTATTTCTAACCAAATTTATTTCTAATTGTTTTTTCATGTTAAGAATAAAAAAACAACTTAAATTAATTTGCAAATATCACATTAAACATAACATTAAATTAGAAAGTGACACACATCAAAGCTTTAATAGGGTTGAGTCAAAGTGGTAAAAACTAACATTTGCCAACAACATATTAGAGCATGCAAACCAATGATGTTCTCTTTTTTTATTCCATGTTACATGGTGTTCCACTAGCATGGTTGTTCACGTGCTGCTACCATTAAATTTTTTATATTGTTATTAAACCTGGTTTAGTTTGATAGGTAATTATGGTAATTTATTGACCTAGCCTTTAGATCTAACTAAGTTTTAAATAAAACCGAGTGAAAATTAGCCTGATGTGATCCAATTAACTTGAAAAATCCACACACAACTTAGTCAACCAGGTTAAAATATAATTTGACTTTAAACACAATAACAAGAAGATATTGTTTTAATGTTTTTTTTAATATTAAATCAATGATATTTTATATTAACCCGAATCAATCTGTCCAACTCATGCCCCAAGTCATGGGCTCGGACAAGTTTAATAATTAAAAAAAAAATCAATTTTTATTTAATCATACAATAAAAAAATTAATATTTGCAAGAAAGAAAAATAAAATTATGAATGAGAAATATATTTTTTTTCATCAAATTGTCTTTCTTATTCATGTGATTTTTTTTTGTTTTGATAATTAAATGATTTTTTTTATTAGCAGTATAGTTTATTGAATAAAAATCAACAACAATAAAAAATTATTAAAAAAACTACATCTATTTGAACTAAAAATATATATTTTTAATTGAAAACCTAATTTTTCTATTCACACAAATTTTTGTTTGTTCAGAAACATTGTTTCTTAAATATAAATTATTATGATCATTAAAGTGAATTTTAATTAAAAACATTATGACTCAATTATTTTTACATACCTATATGCAAAAACTATAAGAACAATAAATTTAAGAAAATAATATAAAAAACTCACAACAAAGAATTAAAAAACATTTTATTCTTATTCAATATTATTTGAAAAATTATGCATATAAAGCTAATACATAATTATCCATAAAACAATCAATAATACCATTATAAAAATACCCAAATCTTAAAAATAATGACATAATCAGTCAATCACTTAAATTTTTAATAAAAAAATTATATAAAAAAAGACTATTTATGCACATGGTCAAAATTTAAAAGTTTGCCTTTGTATATGGATGAATTAAAAGTCTAATTATTATTTTTACATTAAGTCGTTTTCTTTGTTATATATATATATATATATATATGTATTATCTTGTTTTGATTATTAAATTGCATTGGAATAATATAATGCTTTTCATTATTGTGCCACTTCAGAAAATGACTTTTCCATTCTATGTATTTTTTACGGGTATATATTGTCAGGGATATTAAACTTTTCTATTAAGTTTATGCTTACTAAATAGCAAGTAAAAAAAAAAACTCAAATTATGAAATATAAATCTTATAACAACACTTAATGAGATCATTATTATAAAATGTAAATCTTAGAACACTTAATAAGATAATTATAATTTTAAGCAAAGTATACATCTAGTATTAAAAAGAGTTAGTTTGAAAATCGATCATTCATTTCATTCAATCCTATTTTATTTTGGTAATAGAAAAAAATCAAGCAAAATATGTTGCTTCTATTTATTCATAAGCATGTAATTTATTTATTTTTATAATTTATTACAAAAATCTATTGATACATAAATGACATGAATTTAAAAAAAAACATAAGTTTTTCTATATATAAAAAAAAATGAGACAAGGTTTTATTAGTCACAGAAAAATATAATCTTTCTTCTAAAGAGAGGGAGTCTAGTCGTTAAAACGAGAGGGTAATATTTTTTAATTTCTTTTACTATGAAAAAGTTAATTCTACTAATTTTAAAGTGGAAACCATATTCAATTAGAGTTGACTAATTGAATCCTTTTTTTATACGAAACAAAATCTCTTTGCCGTCATCAGATCTTAGAAGATAAGCAAATGATATAAAATTAAAATACTATCAATAATTAATGCAAAGATGGTATACTGTCAGCTAAGAGCCAGTGCTGGATGCAGGACTCGGCGGTGGGGGTTTACTTTTCTTTGGAATGGTAGAGACGTGTACTTAAATATATTAATCTCAGAAATATAAAAATAACAACAAAAAACTCCATTTTCTTGCACTATAAGAATCTCAGAAATCAAGAACAGAACTTTTAACGCACAGACAAAAACCATGGACTCCATAGAACACAGAACCATTCATGCTAATGGCATTACCATGCATGTAGCAATCAAAGGCTCAGAGAATGCTCCGGTTATTCTATTTCTCCATGGATTCCCCGAATCATGGTACTCCTGGAGATACCAGATCTTAGCTCTATCCTCACTTGGCTATAGATCTGTGGCACCTGACTTGAGAGGGTATGGTGACACAGACGC
>Ga0307518_10004054_pt1 | contig 10515 bp, 8 predicted proteins | sample 25_EM_MG_FD_203889 | JGI IMG/M metagenome (GOLD analysis project Ga0307518, IMG submission 203889) | Populus trichocarpa ectomycorrhiza microbial communities from riparian zone in the Pacific Northwest, United States - 25_EM | ecosystem: Host-associated > Plants > Roots > Unclassified | place...
TTTACGTGGGGTGTCCGGACCAGCTTACGCGTACCACGACTATTCCCCACGGCCCACTGGACATCCTGCAAGCCCAGGAGCAGGTAAGGCACCGCGGGGGTGACAGGCGTGCACATAGAAGGTCGAACCCGGGACGGGGCGGAACAAGTCACACGATTGACCACAGCAGCTAGACCCTCAAGTGCATACTCGCACTATTATTAATGTTGGTATTATCCGCCATTCTTGATGACAAAACTAAAGAGCACACAGGCATCATATATGGTTCTATCTGTTGACAAATCTTAGAGTGCTTCTCCTATTTATGCATGTATATAATTATGATATTAATGAGTCGTTTTCTTGAGTAAGTATGGTAGGAAAGGTCTCCTTTACTAACTTATAACGACATGAAAAGGACAGGAAAGGAAATCATCTTCCTAACACACCAACTACACATATAGGGATCCTCAATCGAATGCCGTAAGTTTTTTTTTTTTCCCTTTCATTTCAATTAGATTTCAAAAGTTTCATAAGATTCTGTAACGAGTCTTCTTTTTCATATAATTCTAACAGTGATTCTATCAAATCCCACCATTTTCCCATAAAAAATGGTGCCTTTTTTTAAGTTAGACTAATAAAAAAACACGTAATCTACGTCTTAAGCCAAGTCAACCCTCAGAAACTGTTTGGCAGCGTGGCTAGCCGGCCACAGGTGTTAAAAAGATGATTTTTTTTTAATTATTTTTTTATGTGTTTTTTTATCATTTTAATATATTGATATTAAAAGTAAATTTTAAAAAATAAAAATATATATTATTTTAATATATTTTTAAATAAAAAACAACACTAATGACTAAACATTATCCAAGTCACCACCATCAACCAAGGGAAAGTACAAAACCCTTATTTTGCCTCTTAACTAACACTTCCAATAATCGTGACCTATATAATATATATGTGATCCTATGATAGTTTCAGTTTAGCAATCTCAGTAATGCAAGTATGATTGCAAGGGCCGAATCTAGGTCGTGGCATGGGGGCAAGATTGTATAATTTTTTCTTTGGGAGGCTATTCCGTAGTTTTTTGTTTATAAATACATTAAAAAAACAGAGGAGATTTCACAGTATACTAAAACTTTAGAAGCGAAGGTCCCTCTTAAATAGAAAGAAAGGATTGGAAAAAGAAGAAGAAGAAGACGAATTCATTTACCTATTTATCCAAACGTCTCCTCCAAGCCTGCATAAGAAAAAGGTTGTTCACACATATTCGAAACTCCTAGTCTCATGATCATTTAAAATCTGGACATACACACTAAACTAAGTCCTTATCCAATTGCAAATCTTCACCAACTCCTATAAAGATTAATTGGAAACTTTAGAAAAATTACGACTACGATGCCCCATATGGGAAAAAAAATCCCATATTCATGGAATATGATAATATGCAAAGCTGTAGTGGTGGTCATAAAAAGATAGTAAATAAGAGCTTACCCAATTTTTTCTTAGTCCACAGCTATCAATTGTAAATCTCACTTTTCTACCTAACAGATTCCATTGCATTAAAGGTTGTTCCCGTGAAGTAATAGGAGCTAATTCAAACTTTATTTCCTGTACTCTGAGTAACTTTCTAAAAAAGCTCAAGGAGCCACTAATATGACACCAGAGTAGGAGTTCAGTATTGACAAAATTCAGAGACGTGTGTATTGATTGCACAGTACGAAAATTAGTTGCTTCTAGTCAACAAGGTAGGTGCAAGAAATTCTTCCATTGTTACCTTGATCAATGCAGCACCTTCTCTGGGGCAACCCTTTCTCAAAATCGTTTGCCTCTGACAATTTGATATTCCTATCATAAAATTGATGTTCAGGACAACACTGGAACTTTAACCTAAAACTAAAAGACTATCTGTGTGGTAGAAGACATACCACCAAAAGTGCAGGGTCATCGGTAGTGTCATTTAAAGCTTTCTGCACGACAGCACCTCATGCCTTCCTGCATTCAAAAGAAAACTTTTGCTAGGGTACCTCTGTTACAGCAATACCACATGGTCTGATCAAGCTAGGCACATATTCTAGTTTTTTTGCTCTGTGACTGATTCATTTTCTAATCACGTTTTAGTCATTTTCAGCTCTAATTTCCAAACTTTCTGCGGCATCTAAATTTTACTTAAAGGACAACAATAAAAAAACACCACTACTCACTGCAGCCCTCTTTGTTGCTTTCTGGTTTCTTCTGGGTTTCACAGTTGAGAAAGCATAAATTGTTTTGTCCTCCTCATAACAAAGTCACACTTGTTTCAGAGAAAATCAAGGTTAGAAGTACTGAAAACTGAGTGAGTCTTTTGGTGAAGATTCTCTAAAGAATCTACAATAAGGTCAAAACATGTTCAAGTCATGGAGGAACGTGAAGAAAAAGATCAAAGCTACATTCAAACTGCAATTTCAGGCAACTCAGGTACTAATCTAACAGATACCAAGTATTCCCTGTTACTGATTCGAAATGGGTTTTGTTTATCTGGAATCAATGATTACATTGTGAGTGTATGATAAGGTGTGTGGTGATATAATGTAGGCAATGTGATTGAGCAATTCGGGATACTAACAAAACTCTTACCTTATTTCGCGTCTCCATTTTAGGTGCCACGCCAAAAGAAACCTGCCTTGATAATATCCTTGGTGCCAGAGGATGTTGGGAAGACAACATTCAAACTAGAGAAAGCTGCAGTTCAGGATGGAATCTGTTCATGGGACAATCCAGTTTATGTGACAGTGATACTCATCAAGGAGCCAAAATCAGGAAAGCTGCATGAGAAAATATACCATTTCATTGTTTCAAGTGTACGTTATACTCACAGTTAAAATCTTTACTGATTTTCTAAGGCATAGTTTTTTTGTGTTTGTTTACTGATTCCTATGAATTCCTGCAGGGGTCATCCAAATCAGGTTATCTGGGAGAAGCTTCGATTGACTTTGCAGATTTTGCTGATGAAACTGAACCATTGTCTGTCTCCCTGCCCCTTAAATTTGCCAACTCTGGTGCAGTTCTACATGTTTGTTCTCTCTCTCTCTCTCTCTCTCTCTCACACACACACACACACACACTCTGTAATTCTCTTGATTTGACCCTTTTCCTATGTTTGATTCACTCCTAGAGCTAGAGCAATGTCTATTTTCAAAAAGTAAATAAGACCATGTTATTTCGTTATCAAAAACCTTCCATTGTTTCTCATGTATCAAGTAATTTTTGAAACAGGTGACCATTCAGAAGATGCATGGAGATTTTGATCCAAGGTGAACACGAGCATTAACAATTCATTTATGCATTTATTTCTCTTTTTTCTTTCATTTTACTTTGTAGTCTAAAGTTTTGTTTTTCCCATCTCCTCTGCTGCTAATTTACTTACTGGACTTTGTAATCTTAGAAAAATTGAAGACAATGAAGATCCCATACTTTCTAAAGACAGAAGCTTGAAGAACCAGCTGAGCAATGGCTACACAGACAAAAACGATGAAAGTTTTACTGAAGTAAGGTCTAAATTATCTATTTTGTTTTAACACAGTTCAGGAAGGGCTGGACTGAACAAGTTCCTTTTGTCAAATCTTAGAGATAGATGTGCTGTTGTTCAAGGTTATAATTGATCTATAACTTGACAAATCTCACAGGACCAGGACCCGGACATTGTTTTATCTGAACAAGACAGCAGCTTCAGAACATCCATTGGTGGAAATTCTAGCTTCAAATCAACACTCAGACAAGATTCAATGCCTCCAAAGGGAGCAGTTGATGGCATCACACCGAAAAACCACTTGCATTGTAGGACAAGCACTGATTGGTCAATGGGTTCAGTGTCAGACGGAAGGTTAGTTCACTCAACAAACAGCCCTGAAGAGAACCTTCCAAGAGAATTACAAGAAACCTCAGATGAATCCATTGAAAAACTGAATAGTGAATTATCTAATCTAATGAGGCAGTCAGAATTATCAGAACTGGAATTACAGACTCTTCGGAGACAGATTACAAAGGAGAGCAGAAGGGGGCAGGATTTGTCAAGACATGTTAAGGAACTTGAAGAGGAGAGAGATGCACTCAAAACAGAATCAGAACTGGAATTACAGTCTCTTCGGAAACAGATTACAAAGGAGAGCAGAAGGGGGCAGGATCTGTCAAGACATGTTAAGGAACTTGAAGAGGAGAGAGATGCACTCAAAACAGGATGTGAACAACTCAAGTGCTCAAATGAAGGAGAATCCCTGAATCAATTGCGAGCTGAGAATGAGGATTCTAGGGTTCAGCTAGAAGAAGTCAGGCGAGAACTTAGTCATCAAAAGGAATTGAACACCAATCTTAAGTCGCAACTCCAGAAAACGCAAGATTCAAATGCTGAGTTGATTCTTGCTGTGGGAGACCTTGATGAAATGCTGGATCAAAAAAATGTGGAAATATCTTCTCTGTCTAGCAAGCTTGATGAGGTTCAGGAGGAAAATTGCAAATGCAGCAAGAAAGAGGACAGAGACCAACAAGCAGTGCTTGCACTGGAAGAAAAGACTAGGGAAGATAATGAATTATGTCTACTGAAGCAAAGGGTGATAGACCTATCTGATGAAATTGATGTCTACAGGGAAACTAGAGAAAAGCTGGAGAATTATATCGAACAACTCACACAAGACTGTGAAGATCTAAAGAGAGAAAACCATGATATCTCTTCCAAGTTAGAGCAGGGCAAGCTACAAGAACACAAAACCTCAGAATGTTCAGCTACTATTAAAGAACTTGAATCACAGGTACAAAGATTAGAGGAAAAATTGAAGACGCAGACAAAAGAATTCTCAGAATCTTTGCTTTCCATCAACGAACTGGAAAGTCAGGTCAAAGGGTTGGAGAAAGAACTGGGAAAACAGGCACAAGGATACGAAAATGACCTCGATGCCATGACACATGCCAGAATTGAGCAGGAACAGAGAGCTATCCGTGCAGAAGAGGCCTTGAGGAAGACAAGGTGGAAAAATGCTGTTACAGCAGAGCAGCTACAGGAGGAATTCAGAAAACTTTCAGTGGAAATGGCAGGAAAGGTTGATGAGAATGAGAAGCTGACAATGGAATCAGTATTTGAAGCAAACGAGCTCCGAATACAGAATAGAGTTCTAGAAGAGAATCTTAAGAAATCTAACGAAGAGCTTGCAATGATGACGGACCAGAACAGAGTAAAAATGGAAGAATTGTCAATGCAACTAGATTTGAAAACAAAACATATGGAGCAGATGTCAGTGGAACTAGAAGATGCTTCCAACAAACTGAAGCATGGAGGAGAAATGCAAGAGGCTTTTCTAGCGGAAGTTCGAATGCTGAAAAGTGAGATAGAGACCCTAAGAAAAGAGAAGAATGACATCTCTGAACTGGAAAAAGAAGTGAAATTAAGAGATGAAACTGAAAAATTGAAGACATCGTCTGAAGAAACAAAGATACTAACAGAAATACAGAAAAGTGAAAGAGACGAAATAGAAGAAATATTTGCATTGACAAAGAACGAGGCAGAAAACACGAGGCAAGAATTATTCAATTTGAAGTCCTTAAAGGATGAAAAGGAGGCAATGATCAAGAACCTTTCATTGGAACTTCAAAGCCTCAGAGATCTGCAGATTGAGCTAAAAAATAGCCTGTCCGCAGAAGAACAGGAGAAAGAAAAACTTCAGCAACAAGTACTCGAATTAAAAGGTAAGCTGCAGAAGAAGGAACAGGAAAATACTAGTTTCATGAAGAAACTCACATTTTCAGATGAAAAGAACTCGGTGCCAATGGATGACAGAATGCAGATCAAATGTGCTGCAACTAATACTGCAAATGTCAATGACTTCCAAAAAAGAAATATTGGGGAAGACTTGCTGAATTCTGAGATGCACACTGCAGGAAGCAAGGGTATTGAAAGGTACAATTTCAAGTTCTTGTTTATAATGATTATTGTACTTTCTCATATATCTACCACCTTTTTCTGAGTAATTAATTTCCAACAAGGAGATAAATCGAAGCATGCATTGTGCATCCAGATATGTTTTAGTTCGTGATCATAGTTGTCACTGAAATTAGTTTCATTCTTCAATATTTGTTATGACAGAGAAGCAAAAACTTGCTCGAAGGAAGAACTGAGAGTTGGCACTTTCCACTCAATGGATGAGGGTTACCTGATTGAACTGTTGACAGAAACGGCACAGCTAAAAGAAAGGAACAAATGTATGGAAACTGAGTTAAAAGAAATGCAAGAGAGATATTCAGAGATAAGCCTCAAACTTGCAGAAGTAGAAGGTGAAAGGCAACAGCTTGTCATGACTGTACGCAATCTCAAGAATGGTAAGAGGAGCTAGCATTCTAGCTCTCTAAGATATCGGATATCAGACACAGAAATGAAGCACTGGTAATGCAGCTGCTAAAGCGAGCCTCTGATGAGCAAGATTGTTGCTCGACTATTCTTTATGCATCTTGTAAATGGAAGTCTAGAGGTGCTCGAGAAGCAGGTCCAGAGTTCAGAAAGGGATAGATGTTTCCTTAAAAATATAGTAATTACACACTCCTTTGCTTTATACAGATTTTGTGTATTCCTTATTTGTGATGTTCATGTAGCTAATCTAGTTGAAGTATTGGTGCCTAACCTGAATTGTGGCTGTATTGCAGAAATTAAAAGCATTAGAATTTTAAGATATTCCAATGAGTTTAAAAATTGCAGACATCACTGTCTAGAATTTTAGGTTAAACAATGGAAACAGTTTTATGTTCATGACTTCATTCATACCTTTCACGTTAGTTCTGCCTGTACTGAACGTGTTTTAGAAATCCACTTATATCTAAGATTCTTTGTTTCGTGAATTTGTCGAACTTTGGTGTATGATACAACCATGGATGTGACAATGATATCTATGTTGACCGTGTTGAAAGAAATTAACCTATCATAGCTATGTCCATTAAGGAAAAAAATTAATTGCTTTTTACAGAACGCAAAGGTTATGATATTCCAATATTATAGAAAGCACAGGAAAGGGTGGCATTGTTACAGGATTTAAAGAAAAGCATAGCATTGGTACAGATGTTTAAGGACCAAAATATAACTTTATCAACATAAACCCAAACATCTATACCTTTCTTTCCCTTCAATTTCTCCTGAGCTTTTTGCTCATACGGTGGGCACTTCCATCACTCCAGACCAGCCTAGTTTGGTTTCCACCATCCATTGCAAAGGATAAAGTCTACATTTGATGAAGCTTCTTATTATGATGACAATTTAATACGGAAAAATGTCTCATACAAAAGGGTTCACATACCATACCTGTTTTGATCTCTTATCCTTGGGTGTCCATGATGGAATTAGGGATGCGGAAGTTCTTTCCTTCTGGGATGAACTTGACAATTGAATAGGTTGTTTCTGCTTCTTCTGCTCATATACTTTTCTAGGAGTGCTTCCTCCCTGGTACTTGAAAAAATCAAGAATAGACAGGCTTCTTCTCTCAGTAGCCTTTGATGTATTTCCTGAATTCCAAAAATCTGGAGTACATGTATCAGGTGGAAGGGACTGCTGCCGCAATCTGCTCTTTTCCCTTACTCTGTTAAGAAACTCTATTGTCCAGGGTGAACCTGGTTGTGGATGAGCAGAATGGATGGCTTTAGAAAGTGGTGTTCCACTTCCACCGCAATGTGATATCTCCTCTTCAAATGGAAACCTAGTGGATTTTCCTGCAGCTCTCAGTGTAAAAGCCTCCTCTAAGAGATTTTTCCTGGGTTTTACAGGCACTTTTTCATGCTTATCATCTATAATTGGATCACCACGATTTTGTGGTAACCTTTGTCTATCACTTTCTATAGGGGTCCATAAATCTGGACAAGAGTTTTTCTCAGCGGCCGTTGGATTATTAGGGTGACTATTCTTACCAAATGACAGTCGTCTTGCAGCTTTCGACTTTCTTGCAGAATCTTGTTCGATATCAGTATCAGGCATCCAAGGTGAGAAATATGTAGAGTTAGCAATAGAAGCAACGTCTTTCTCCAACGAGACGGGATCATCAGTGAGGTCTATGACTTCACCTCTAAAGTATTCATGCAGGTTGTTAGCGTTAGATTTACAGGGATTGCCACTGTCTAACTTCAACTCCTTCTTGATATTTATTTCGGATGCCCGATTTTGACCCAGAAATATATCGTTCAGTGGTAACCTGGGCTGTCTTCTGTCATCCCGAATCAGAGGATCTTTGAAGTTTCCAGAATAAAGTGGTTTTATGGAAGTAGGAAAATCCATCACCGGAGCAATATCCGGTACCTGCTTTTGACCAAACAAATCTTTCAAAGATGAACTAGGTTGCTTCAACTCACCAAGCATCTCGGGATCTGTTGAAGTCCAACAATCATATTGCTTAAACACTCCAGGATCCAGCATACCATCAGTGAATTGGTTCAGTGATTCAGATTTCCACATGTCATCCACTTGAATGTCAATTTTTTGAAGGCTATTTATGCATTTTCTTCGTTTTCTTTCAGAATCAATATGAAGATGAAGTTTATCTGAGTCAGGACAAGAAGATGCAGAGGAGGAACAGTCTGTCATTATGGATCTAGAATCCTCCCGCTCACCATATTTGCACAAAGCACTAAACAGAGCAACACTTTCAACTGGAACATGATACTGTTGGACTGCAAGGATCCTGCGTTCATGTGACCATTCAAGAAACTCAATAAGCATGCCTCCAGAAGACAGAATTGCATGTGCTGTCAGTGGATTAATTGATGGAAATTTGGTAAGGAAGGATTCTGCAAGAGTTTCTGATTCAGGCATTTTAGGATATCTGCCCCTGGAAGACTTAGTGGCATACAAAATACTGTTTAATATAATTTCATCGGTCAATTCAGCTGAATAGGAAGAAAAGAGCTGTAGGTCAATTCCCAGGCTTGCTGCAGCTGCGTAGAGTCCATCAGAGAATTCCATTACAGTAGAGAGGAATCTGGTTTCTCCCTCAAAGACCTGCAGAAAATGTAATATGAAAGGTAAGAAACAAAGTTCCAAAATTATTCAAGAAGGAGAGGTAATTGAGAAGAATATCCTAAAGAAGAAACCTTCATATATCAGTCAACTGTATTACTGGCCAAAGTAAAATACTAATACATGCACAATATAATTTATACACCAACGGATTTAAATTTTTTCCAAAATCCCTTGCAAGAAAAGATAAAAATTGCTTAACATATGCACATAATTAATGTCAAGAAAGTAATATCTGATGAAGCTAACCTATCAAAATGATCATAATTTAATGTACACCACTAAGATGCCATTAATTATGAATATGCTGGAGAAAATGCTTTCAGAGTTCCTTTTAGACATTTTTGTGCTACGACAAAAGTTAATGTTTCCTACTGCTTGGAAGAAAACCTGCACGTACAGTGATTCAGTAATTCAACAATTATATGAAAGACCCTATCCAGCATAGTATTGTATTCAACCCAGAGCTTTTTCATTCATAAGTGGATTGCTGCTTCACCATATCACAAGAACTCCAGAAAAATGCACAAGTTTCATTCTTCTAAAGACTGGACTACTCTACATAGAACTGGAGTAGAAACAAAACAAAGGAAAATATGTGAATTATAACATCATAATATACAGGAATTACCAGAATGCAGCCACTGAAAGCGAAACTCAGCAATGTCAAAACATTTGCAGCAATATTCTCAATGCACAGAGGCAAGCATGAAGAAGCTTCATCTGCAGCAGTTGCTTTCTTTCCAATATTTCCACAATCATACCACACTAGGCAAATGGAAGAACTAATAATCACGTCAACAGGCAGATTCAAGTCACGCTCCACAACTTGTGCACCTTCTTTCTCCATCGCAAGAATTCTTTGGTATGTACTTCTTCTGGATACTATCATTTCCTTGTCAAAATTTTGAGTATTCACAATAATGACGATGTCAGGGAAATAAATCATGTCCCCTTGAGTCTTCTCAGTTTTTGTTGCATAGGGTGCATAAGGAAGTTGCAAAGGGATGCTGCAAGCTTCAGCTTTATCTGCAGCTTCTGAAGATGTCATATTAAACTTGTCCTCAATAGGTGCAAGATTTAGCAGTTCCTCCAATTTCTGGTCGTTGATATTCTCATTCATACCAGGAACTGAATGAGATTTGCTTCCCTAGGATGAAGGTAATGCTAGGTTAGTGATATTTAGTAGTAGAATTATGTTTGCATAATAAGTTAACATTGTAATTGAAAATATAATTTGCAAAAACATCATTAGGAAGAGAGAGGCAGTTTATGGGAGGAGATAAATCTCAGTAGAATGTCAGTATGATAAATCTCAGGAGATAAATAATCTTATATTTACCTTAATTCTGTTCACACTCAAAGCAAAAAACTGTTACTGCAATGATTAAGGAAAAAAAGAAAATTTCTTCATATAGTAAGAAGGCAACAGGCCCAGACTGGAAGATTTGTTTGACTTATTTAAGAAATTTACCTTGGGAAATGAAGCCCTAGTATCAGGAATCTTGACTGTAGATTCA
>Ga0307518_10004055_pt1 | contig 10515 bp, 6 predicted proteins | sample 25_EM_MG_FD_203889 | JGI IMG/M metagenome (GOLD analysis project Ga0307518, IMG submission 203889) | Populus trichocarpa ectomycorrhiza microbial communities from riparian zone in the Pacific Northwest, United States - 25_EM | ecosystem: Host-associated > Plants > Roots > Unclassified | place...
ATCAAATTCGTGCCATTGTCACACCTCGATTCTGCATCATCCTCGTACTCAAAATCTCTAGTGGGTTTTACAGACCTGGCAGTATCCATGAGTGATGGACCATCAATATAACCTCCATCAAACAGTTCTCTTTTTATTTGAACCATCAGAACTCGCAACATCTTCTGTGCTTCCATCAAACCAATCTCGCTTGTCGTGAGTTGTCATTGTATTAGGGGAATGACCCGTGCTAGTAACTTCTTCATCCTCGGTGTAGTCACTATCATCATCTGAGTAAAGCAAGGCATTCAGTTCTTCAATGTCCTCGTGCACATCAGTTTGCATTTCGATCCCATCATCTTCAACAAATTCATCAGTTGAGATTGGCCCTAAATGAAAACTTTGATTTTCTTTAGCCCCGGTCACTTCCTTGTTCAAATCAAAAGCAATGGTCGGTTTTGGGATCCAAGACTTCAAGCACTGGGCTGGAGTCCCAATTCCAGAACTAAAGATCAAAGTTGTTTGATCGCCTGACTGGTCAAAAACAAGGAATCTTTTCTGAGCGCGACCAGAGTCTGATTGAGGCACGATGTCCTTAATTTCACGAGGGGCAGTGGGAAGTTTCTCTTTGAGAACAGTGTCCAAAAGAGGCCTTTTCTCTTTAAGAACAGAATGAAAAGGAGGCATGAAGGCCTGTCGGAAGCGGGGCAAACCATAAAACCACCCACGCGGTTCATTTTCCTGACCAACCTGCGAGCGCAGAAGCTCAGCAAATGGATATTCGGGCAGACCATTTGTAGAAATCATGTTGACATTAGGGTCCATTAGCAAAGGAGGATTATTTTGCTGCCCAGAGGAAAATGAGGCACCCAAGTAATTCGTATCGGGTGATTGCCAATTAAATTGCTGTTGAGGTCCCCAATCTTCTCCCATTCAACCAAAACAATCACCTGTCAAATTAAAAAAGATTTTACACATTGTAAGAAATCTTGGGAGAGTTCACAACTGCGTTAATGCAATCAGACACAGCAAAACATACCAGAAAAAGGATTTCTGCAGTAGTAGAAGTGACTGTTCACTTGCTTCTTCGTTCAGTAATAACGAAAAAAATAAAACAATCCAGCTTAGCTTGAAAACGAAAGTGGAAAAGTAAATCTACGTTACAGGTTTAAGCAAATGACGGAAATATTCAGCCTGAAATACAATAAAGAAAGAAAATTAGTAGACTAAAAGCATAGCAAAAACCTGCATCCGTTATCAACTACAAAAGAGAAGACCAAGGAATCTAAAACATGAAAAAAAAAGAGAGAGGAGAATAAGCCAAAGAATGGCACAAACAAGTACACAAATAAGTGGGAATCTAATTCCTCAAGGAAAAAAAATCGAACCAAAAAAAGTTAAATTGCACTGACCTGGCAATCCTGGAGAGGTTGAAAGCATGCTATAACTCTAACTATAATGGTGGCACACCCAGCAATCCCATTTTCGTGTTTCAATGCCCGAAAATTTGTTTGGCTCGCTGCTTGGCACACCATAACTACTTCCCAGCCCTTCAATTAATTGATAACAGAGATTCCGGAGAACAACAAACAAAGTACTTGGAATCCGTGGAGCAGGACAATATCAATTGAACAACAGAAAACGAGATTAATTGTTGACAAAGGGAAACCTAATACAAGTAACTGGAGGGACAAGCACGGCCAAGAAATAAAAAAAGGTAATCAGGCTTTTCACAAAGGAAACAAAAAAGAGAAAGGAAGCAGAGAGAAAAAGGAAGATTTGCTACTATTCAGCTAATCTGGCGAACGTAACAGGGAACGACGACGAAGAAAGTGGATCCCATCGAGAATAGACGAGTGACAAGACGAAAAAGCTTAAGAATCGATGCTAGTGAAGGAAATTTACAGGATCACTTTACAATACAGGTTCAATGAGATAACTTTCCGATACACATCAATAGAAAGACTCAGAAACCACCGCATACTGTTTCTCTCCCAGAAATACCGCCACGGTTGTACCTTCACCAATACCAATTCTACAAACCTGCAAAAGGATTTCCATGTCAGAATCCTAAATTCATAATGATTTACACAGTGGTTGTAGATCAGATATTTTATCTCTAAGAACCTCGTGAAAGGTTGTGTGTAATAAATTGGAAATCCAGCATGAGAGGATGAACTTCAATGTTTTCTAATTTTATTTTCCTGAGATTTCTCAGCAAACCAAACCAACTGAACTGAAAAATGCATAGCTAGGAAAAATTAACTTCCTTGATCAAAGCTGCAGGCAAGAACAGTAAATCCAAGAAAGAACAGATTCGCAAATCAGAAACTAACATGAGGATCTCACTTTCTTCAGTGACAACTAGAACCCAACAGTTAACACGGCACAGTCCATTTCTAGCCAGACAATTTGCAGATAAGTTAACACAGTCCCGTTTAGAAAACGGACGATTTTGTGCGAGCGATCAAATAATATCAAACCCCCAAAACAGCGAATTGGTAAAGAACTTACAGGGAAAAATAAGCACTTTAAGCTGCTCAATTCTTCAACTTGAAACTCAGATCGAAAACTGCAGGCCGCACAGCAATGAATGAAGGCTTTGTTTTCCAGAGAGAGACAGAGAGAGAGAGTCTAGTCAAAGTGGAAATATTGAGAGTGGACGGGAGGAGTGATTATATAGAAAACAAATTGACGGAATTGTCCCTGTGAGTGGGAATAATAAAAGTAATAACACTACACAATAAACACAACAAAAAAGAAAAGCGAGTTTTCATTTTCATACGTGCGTGCGTGCGTGAGGAGTGCACGCAAGGTATTAGTGTACAATCATGATGCACCGTAAGATTACTCTTCCCCTCTCTCTCTCCTGCGGGGCGGAGTATCATGACGTTTGGTTGTGTCCGGCCACAACTACAGACCATGGTTTTTTTCTCCTTACTTTGGGGTGCTTTAAGTGTTTAAATATTGGTTTTTTAAAAAAATATATTAATATAATTTTTTTATTTTCAATACTGACACATTAAAATAATTTAAAAACATAAAAAAATTAATTTTAAGTAAAAAGAATTTTTTAATTTTTTTAAAAACATTGTTTGGATTGCAATTTCAAACCACTCCTTCTACTTGAACAATGGATGATGCTGTTTTTGGAGATTGTTTGACATTATGTTTAAAATATTAAAATTGTTTTAATATTTTTATATTTTTTTGATGTATTGATATCAAAAATATTTTTTTTAAAAAAAATATTATTTTAATACATTTTCAAGTAAAAAGAATTTTGAAAAAACAACAACTATCATGATGCTAATAAAATTACTGTATTTCCCAAAATATCCATGGTATGAAAATGGTTTTTTTCTTTTAATGAATAAAAGTGGTTTATTTGCTTTAATTTTTATGTGAATAGGTAATTTTTGTCATTATTTTAGGATGTTTTTGTCGTTCAGTGAATTCTATTTTCTTTTTTTATATTTACACTGCAGATTCCTCCTAAAACTAGGAATAACGACATGGATTAAATGCCTGATTCATGCCAAGGAACTTACCTATTTTGGTGAAGGAGGACATTTTTTACTTCGAGATGTATAACCACTGAATTATATTTTAATTGACATAACCATTTCTATTTATTATTAAAAAAAGTTTTTTTAAAAAAATAAATTCGAAAGTCTCCTTCGTGACAAAGAATGAATTTTAAAACTTGTGGCTTGTGATCAGGTAATTACAAAATAGAATGCATTCATGCATCTTCGGTGCTTGACCATTCAAACCATGATCATGGCAAGATGATAAAAGGGTCCCACTCATCAGCATTTGCCATTGGGTGCATCATATTTAAACTCACACTCCACCTGACAGTATAAGCTCTAGTTATTATCCATAAATTGCCTTGGCTTTATATTAGAGCGAGGGTAAAAACGCCAATGGACTATATGGTAAGCGGCCCCTCCAAAAAGTACAATAATACTTTTCATTGATGTGATATATGGATGTGCCGGTGCCATCAAAATGGCCATCCATGGATTGGCCCAGCCATTGCAGTACTATAATCGATTGAATTTCTCATTTCCAGGGCCAAGTTATTATTACCATCCCCCATTTTTTTCACTTTGTGCGTGTCGGAGAGAGCCGCTCCTCTTGCTTCTGTTGATAAATATTATTTTTAATATATTTAAAAATACATTAAAATAATATTTATTTATTTTTAAAAATTTATTTTAACATTATCAAATTAAAAAAAAAAAATTGGATGAAAAGCAGCTTCTACAGCAACCTAAACAGGTTTTAGTGTTTTTAAAATATTTTTTATTTAAAAAAATCATCAAATTGATAGTTTTTTTGTATTTTTTATTGTTTTGATATACATGTATTTTAAAGAAAATAAAATATTTTAAATAACAACATCACAGTACCAAACAGACAGTTTAAATCCAGATATCTTAGACAGTATATAACAATAATTTTTAAGGATCTGTTATGTTTTCTTTTGATTAAAACTTCTTGGATGTGCTACTCTTGATTTTATACTAGTTTGTTACTAAATCCATTAACTATTAAAATAACTGGATGGAAAAATTAAAATCATGACATTAAATTTTAATTTTTTTTTGTTTTATTTTTAAAATTTAAAATTAAATATGCAAGCGTGTTTGGAAGTGTGGTTATGATTGTTTTTCAAAGTGTTTTTCACTCAGAAAAATATGTCAATGATATTTTTTTATTTTTTAAAAAATATTTTTGAGATTAGCACATCAAAATGATTTGAAAATATCAAAAACATATTAATTTAAAATAAAAAAAATTTAATTTTTTTTTTAAAATGCTTTTCAAACGCATTAACTAACAGGCATAAGCTTAAACTAGTCTAAAAATTAAAAAGAGAGGTATCAAGACTGAAATTAAAAATATAAAAACTAATCTAAAAATTCCATAGAAGTTTCATCAATTTAACATTTTCGTAATAATAAAAGAGAGGTTACAGCATAAACTTTCAAACGGAGGAGGGTACCAGTGCTAGTTATAGCATATAGCTTTATAGGCACTGACAACTAATTTGTGATATCTATCCAGTGCCCCTCTTACAGAAAGGACATATGTACAGTATAATTCCCACACGACGTACAGTTTAACCGGTTCTCTAATCCGAGAAGAGAAAATTAACATAAGAAACCACGAACATGTTCCCTTCCTTGTCTGTCTGACCATTGTAGAAAAAAAAGAGAGAAAAAGAAAAGCAGAGTCCACTCTGCCGAGCAGGGTATGGTACCACCCACAGAATAATATATATATAAAGATACCCCCATGATTTAATCACCTGAAGAAGATCTTATGAACAGGTAAGAAGATCCATCGCCGGAATAATATATACAACTCAAGAATAAACTATGGATAATAACATGTATACTCTCACGCCCTCTTGTTTGGAGTGGAGGGAACAATAACCATGCTTAATCAAGTTCCTCTACCCCCTCTCAATCCCATCGGGTCGACCCTTTTGGCGGCACTAAGCCAGCCACCTGCTTCGTATGCAAATACAAGGTGAGATGTAAAGCTAAGGGTTCCTCCGCACGTCTTGTGTTTTATACCTTTATTTAATCATCGTATACGTGCTGATCCCTTTTTATCATCACTCTCGTTTAATCACCGAATTAATAATTTAAAGATTTTAAATGCTGTTGCTTTCTTGAATGTAATGTCGGATTATCCAACAAGCATCCAGCAACGGCACGGGAATGATGGAGTGACCACTTGCAACCAATTAAAAAAAAAGGTCCTTCATACATGGGTTTGTTCTGATGCAAGCTCAAGCCTAGTAGCACCCACCGAGAAGATAAAATGGATGATTCTGTGTAAAGCACCATCACATAGCATTCGCCATCAGGGTTGCACATTCACTTCCCAGTGGATCGTTGATATTCTAAGAAGATCTGGATCAATGTCGAGGATAATAAACCCCTCCTCCACCTTTTCTTTTCTTTACTCTTTTTCTTCGTCACAGTTTGATTCAGTTTCTATCGAGTTCTAATAATTCACGACAACTGGACTTGTCTGCACTGCTCGATCAAACGCTGTGGAGGCATATAATTGATCATTTGCATTAACACTGTGATACATGACACGTAGATCCAATAAAAATTGAAGTTGCTTGGTGATTTAATTAGAACATGAGAGTAAAAACCAGTGGCTTTCATCTAGGCAAATCAACAATATTTTCCGTGTTTTTCTGCGGCTAAAATTAGTTTATTGGGCACAGAGAACTTCTATTGATCATAAGAAAACAGAGGGGGAGTATTGAGCGAGCCGATCGGATGCATGAAGATGAGAGCCACCTATCCGGCTAGCATTGACTGGCATTAATTTACAGTGCGGTCATTAACATATAATTTGATTTATGGTGGGGGGACTAGCGTGGGGCATGGAACTATGGAGCCATCTGGTTGTGGATTCTCCAACAAAAACATCCACGCTTGGAAAGCTAAAAAACAATACCCTCTCCACCACTCCAGCCCGCACTAAAAAGATAAAACACGTTGTGCTTTTAACAATTCCCACCAACCAATACACAAAGGAGAACCAGATGGAGGGAATCCATGCCCCCTTCTCTCAAAATATTATATGCCTGGCACCACCCACTATCTTAGACTTTTATCCCATTCTACTTTATACTTGTTGCCGTATTTTACCAAAAAGAAATGGCCCATTAGAAAGCGTCAACCCTCTCTCTAACTTATTTTAAGGTGGCGTTTGGAAGTTAAGTTCAGTGGCTAGAGATTGGGTGAATTGAGTAAGCTGGTGGGGTTTGAAAATTGTTCGAAATTCCATCATCAACCACGTGAAATGGGCACGCTTTTGGTGACAATGGCAAGGTCCAAACATAATGGGCAAGTTTTAAGTGTTTTTATGCTGATGTTCATGGAAAGGGATTGTATATTCTCCCATCTACTGTGGAGAACTTAAGGTTTTGATATATATTAAGGTTAATGGGCTAGTTTTAAGATATGCACACGTATATATCTTTGCTTTGATGGGGCACCACAATACAATGCGATGGAACATGATTTAGATGTGGTTGTTGGACATTCATATCCCTCTGATGACAAGAAAATAGAGACCTTAGCATCGCAATCTTATAGATGTGATGTTGAAGTTAACTTCCCACCTTCTCTTCTCTTCAGACACTGCAATATTGGCAAAAAGAAATCCTCTTTCGTAGCGGAATGATATGGTGTTTGACATCCTTGAATTGGAGAATGGCTTTAATCATTTCATCCTAACGTAGTTGGATTGAATTACCAAACATTAGCAGGGCATTAATTAGTTAGCAAGTCAACCCCCACCCACATGCTCGCTCCAACCACCGGCCCAGAACACTGGCAGCAGCACTTGTAGTCGAACCTACTTGACATGGAAGCCACTTCTGTACATAGCGCATAACACCAAGTGCCCAGTTCGAACAATTGAATGTCCGTGATAGTTGTTTTCTCATCCCTTTTTCTGACATGCAATATGGCCCAACAAATATTGAATAATATTTTTCACACGAGGATTTCGTCTTATAATTTGAGTAATTATAACAAATCTCATGTTATTTTAGTGGAGAACACATTATTCTGGGCTCTGATTACAGTTGAGTTATAATGAGGTGCACAGAGCATCCGATTCCAAGTAATTATTGGGCATTCCTGAAATTAGCTCTCTGCTTCGACATTACTCGTCTCAATTTATTAAGTTCAAAAGGGGAATAAGAGAAATAATTAGCAAGGCTTATAGTTCAACTTTCCTTTTCCCAATCGATTGAAGTCTTCCATTATAGACTTTGATTGCAATTTTCTTTTTGCTTAACCTGGATTTAGAAGTCAAGATTATCCACCTCCAACAGTAATGTAATTATCGTGTTGACTAGAGAACTACCATGCTATGAAACTAATCCCCATTTCACGTAAGAATAATGAGTTCGTGCTTAGTGCTCTGTTTCGTCATTAATTTGTTGTTTGGATGACAAGTTGGACTTGTGGTCAAGTAGCACTAGAGACATCCATCAACTTGCCATATTATAATAGTTATAAATTATTATGTTGGTTCAACAAACGGTTGTCTCTGTCATCCACAATAAAAACTTGCATCCAGAACAAATCAGATGAGGTTTCCATGTCTTGCCTTCACCTAATCTGGGTTGATCACTTGGATCATGGAGCGTTTTTATGGACTGTTTAATCTTTCTTCAAGAAAATGAAACCGGATGGACACGGTTTTGAGTTGGCATACACTGAGTTCGCATCCATATGTTATGAGTATCTGCTTTCGCAGGCTTTTTTTTATGCTAGTTTTTAAGCTCTCTGTATTTTAGATTAATCAACTTCAATGGCGTCTCTTAGCTATTGTCCAAAGCTCTCAACATCTGGAGAATCAAAACTAAAAGTATAATGTGTTTTCGGTGGCTTGAAAATCATGCAAAAATTCTCTGTTTTCTGTATCGTATCATCAGAGACAACCGCAATTTATGTACTTAATACTTTTTTAAGAGGGTGTTTGAGCCGTAGTTTTTTTTTTATTGTTTTAAATTATTCTTTTATATTTAATTTTTGAATTTTTATTATTTCAAATTATTTTTTTATATATTTAGATCATATTGTTTGGACTGTTTTGTCATAAATAATTTTTTAAAAAAATTATATTATTTTAATATATTTCAAACAAATAATATTTAAAAAATAAATAATTAAATAAAATCTGATTTGGATAAAACGGACTCACTAGTCACGTACGCTTACATTCGCAAACCCAGAAACAAATCGAGCATTTCCACGAGGATAGCAGTCACCTATCCTTTGATTTTCACAGTATCGCGCTGCTCATTTACTCCGTGAGAGCGAGGAACCACGGACGGAGATACAACACCAACCAGGAGAGGGTCAAATAAGTAATTTCAACAATACAGTAATTAAATCAGTTAATTGTAATTGCCCAACCCTCCAAATTAAAGAATTCCAAAATACTTACAGGTATACGGGAATAATGGTAAAAAGCTGAAGGAGTTAGAAAAAAAAACAAGAAGAAGAAAGAAAATCTTGCAAATCCGACCACCGAATCCCCGGATACAGTGGGAAACAGCAGTCTTTATGCTAAAAGTGTTACACGCGACATACAACTTTTAATTAACACGCCGTCTTATCTTTGACACACCATTCACTAAGGACACTCATGTACCCTGCTTCTCCTGTGCACCCCCTCCTAGACCACTCGATCAAGAGTCACAGAGCACGTGGCGGGATCTGGGAGGTCATGCCTGGTGATAAAAAAAAAAAGAAACAAAACAAATGATGAGCGGGAAAAGAGGCAAGGGACTACTAATATTACAACTACGCATCGCATCGCCGTTGGGATCTTATAGAGCGCATGCACTTGCGCACGCTTGGGCTGGCTCGTGCTTCAATATAAGACTAAGAGAGAGAGAGAGAGAGAGAGAGAGAGAGAGAGACTGCTAATCTGTGGTCAAAGGATAGTTAAATGGGCTACCTTGCACGCGAGGCTTTGGTGGCACCAGGGCGTATGGTGACATATCTGAGTTTTTAAGAGATTAGATGGGGAAAGCCGTGGATACATGACATGTGGCACTTGACAGTGAGTATAGTTCCAACGGGCCCACTACAGCGGTTATTGCGGACGCGTAGCCGCCAGCGGCGTGCTCTCAGTCGTCCTTTAAATGTGAGTTCTTTATTTCTATTTTCTAAACTTTTCTTCTATTATTTTCATTACTTTTTGACTGTATCCTTGGTTTTGGACTAGGTACTCGTCTTTTCGTGTATTTGCATTTTTGGATAGCTTTTTATTCCTACCTCCGTCCTTCAAGTTAGGTCTTATTCGATTAATTGATTTTTGGACTTCTCTCTCTCTCTCCTCTCTCTCTCTCTCTCTCTCTCTCTCTCTCTCTCTCAAACTTCCATAATATCATAACTTGGCCCCTTCCAGGAAAATTGCCTACTCTCCCTGACTTTTTTTGTCTGGGAATCAGAAAGCAGGTCACCAAACTAGAGAATTAACCACAGCATATGATGAATTACCTTCTCCTTCTTCTGTTTTTTCCCTCTATGATGGAACTAGCATTAGCATTAGCATTAGCATTAGCATCAGCCTTGTAGGCTTTTGAGCTTGATCTGTAACCACTTTCCTCACTCACAATTCTAACCTCACGTGCAAATATCAAAGCACTCACATCAAAACGGAGATAATTCATCCTACCAAACTTGCAGTTGTTGCTAATGCCAAGGCACCAGTACCATGATCTCTCCCATCTTTGACGTTAGACTTGTTTTCGTTTGTCGCAAGCCTCATGCTTTACTATAAATTTCCCGTCTAGGTATTCTAATCACCGCGATGCAACCGTGTTAAGACAAAAATTACATTCACACTTGAAAAGTCGCAATCTTGGTAACAGTAATTCAGCCCCCATTACGGATAAATTGCCGAATTAGCACCAAAATATAATTAACTATTCGAATAGCATAGGGTGAAAAACTTTTGGTGAAATAA
>Ga0307518_10004056_pt1 | contig 10513 bp, 4 predicted proteins | sample 25_EM_MG_FD_203889 | JGI IMG/M metagenome (GOLD analysis project Ga0307518, IMG submission 203889) | Populus trichocarpa ectomycorrhiza microbial communities from riparian zone in the Pacific Northwest, United States - 25_EM | ecosystem: Host-associated > Plants > Roots > Unclassified | place...
TATTGTAATATATATATATATATATATATATATATATATATATATATATATAGAGAGAGAGAGAGAGAGAGAGAGAGAGAGAGAGAGAGAGAGTGGCAATCACTCAAATTATTGGTGTTTCAAGGACACTTTGCTTGTGGGAGTATTTTGGATTGATCGATGAGTGATGATAAGATTGCAGATGGGAGCTAAAATTTGGCATGTTGATAATACCATGTGTTGTAATTCTAGCTAGCATTATGAATCTCCAATAATTTTATATAGTTATTTTTTAAAATAATTTTTTTATTTAAAAATATATAAAAATAATATTATTTTTATTTTTAAAAATTTATTTTTGATATTAGCATTAAAATAATAATAAAAAATAAAAAACTTTAAATTAATTTTTTTTAAAATTTCTACCGTAAATCAATCATGTCCTGATTAAATTAATTGCTTTGTAAAGCCCATAATATAAAAGGGTCCAAAATATTAAAAAAAAAAAAAACCCAATTTGCCTCTTTTAATTTCTCATTTTTACATCCATAATCATTCATGAATGTGTTGTTACATTTGATTTAATTAAAATATACTTTGATAGTATTTAAATTTTATTTTTTTATTACAAGATATTTTCTATGTACAATATAACTGATTTGAGTAAAATATATTGTAATAATGTTTACTTTATTTTTTCTCAAACATCTTTCATTGTATAAATGAAAATCTAACAATCTTCATAGACATTAAATGACTGATCTAATACTCTTAAATCATGGTTTTAAATCATAATAAGGATTCCCGGTTCATCGTGAATGTTAATATATATATATATATAAAACATTTGTATCCTCTCAATCTTTTTTTTTTCTTAATTTTCTAAGATCATGTTTGTTTCCTGAAAAGTAGTTTTCAGGAAATTACTTTTCAAACTTTCCTGTGTTTGTTTGCTATTAGAAAAGGTGGTCAGCGGAAAACACTTTCAAGTCAACCGAAAATATTTTCCAGTCAAAGAAAATTTTGACTTGGTTTCCAGAAAAATGTTTTCCCTTTTGGCTGTGTTTGTTTTTCAGAAAGTGGTTTCCAAGAAAACACTTTCCAAACTTTCATGTGTTTTTTTGTCATTAGAAAAGTTGGTCAACGGAAAACACTTTCCAGTCAAATAAAAATTTGGCTTGGTTTTCAGGAAAGTGTTTTTCTGGAAAATTTGGACGGAAAACACTTTCCGGAAGTTGTGAAAAATTTAGAAATGTCATTATTTGCTGATTATATCATATTTGATCCTCAAACTTTTGATTGCTATATATATATTTTTGAATATTTATTTTTTAATTTCATCTCTTAAAATATAATTTTTATATTAACTTTGATCCTTATTTTTATAATTGTTATTTGCTTTTTCCTTATCATTTTTTTAATGAAATTTTTTATCTATCAAATTTGATCCTCATTCTTTTGATTGTTACTTATTTTATTTGAAATAATTTATAAAATGTTAATTATTATTATTATTTTAATTTCTTCATCTTTCAATTTTTTTTATTTTTTATTTGATCTCTATTATTTTGATTATTATTTATTTTATCTGAGATAATTTATGAAATTATATTTTTTTCAATTTCATTCTCATTCAACTTTTTAATTTGTAAGATTTGTTCCTCATTATTTTAATAAACTTGAAAAAAATAAAACATTAATAAGTTATTTTTCAGCTTATTTTTCATAACATAACCAAACACTGAAAAATATTTTTCAATTTATTTTTTATTACACTATCTAAGTTAAAACATTGGAGTCAACATCAAGAAAAAATTATTAAATTCGTTTAAATGTACCATCACGTAAATATATATAGATTACAGAGGGTGCATTTTTAAGATAGTTTGGAGAAAAGACTTAGTTTTGGAGAATACGCAAGTTAGATTCTTACGGTAAAAACAAAGAAAAAAAAAGGGTATGAGTTGGTGTGCACCTAAAATTGTTAGATTGTCATAAATCTTAACTGAAAAAGAAATAAGACAACCTTTTCTTGACTATAGATTAAAGCTATAATAGCTAGGTTTAGAAATGAAGAGAACCATTTGGCTTTACTTAAAAGAGTGATTGCGGTTGTTTTTCAAAGTATTTTTTATGTCAAAATATATCAAAATGATATTTTTTTTATTTTTTTAAAAATTACTTTTGAAATCAGCACATTGAAACGATCCAAAATATAAAAAAATATTAATTTTTAACAAACAAATTTAATTTTTTTTTAGAAATACGGATTGACCGCATTTCCAAAAGCTATATAAGTAACCTAGGTTAGTCAACCTTTTAATTCGTATGACATGGGGAAACAATTGAGAAACATGAAAAATAAAATAAAATAAAGGAAGCTGAATGAAAATAGGAAATATCATGCAAATAAAGTATCATATAAAATCATATGCATGTCATCATCTCTTAGAACTTGTGTCATATCACAACTTAAAATAGATGAAAGCGAAAGGAAAAAAAAATAATCTTAAGGTGGTTTTTTAAGTGATTTATATACAAAGTGATTATTTTATGATGTTTGGTAGTGTTGTGAAAAATAAGTTGTAAAATATTTTCTAGTGTTTGGCTATGCTATGAAAAATGAATTAGAAAATAACTTATTAATGTTTTAGTTTATTTTTTCAAGTTTATTAAAAGAATAAATACCACATCTGACATATGAAAAAATTGGAGGATAAAATTTAAAAAAATTAATTTTATAAATTATTTGAAGTAAAAAAGTAGCAATTAAAAGAATAAAAATCAAATCTGATAAATAAAAAAAACCACTTAAGAAAAGAATAAATACCATGAGAGAAAAACAAATAACAATAAAAAAAGAATCAAAATCGATATAAAAATCAAATTAAATTATATTTTAAGGGATGATAATAAAAAAAATTAAAAAAATGATTAAAAATAAAATATATTGCAATCAAAAGATTAAGAATCAAATTTGATATAATTAATAAATAACATGATATTTTTAAATTTTTTACAACCCTTGAAAAGTGTATTCCAATCAAAATAAAAGTAAAACCCTTTCTTATAAACAAAATCAATTTTTTCTTTAACAAAAAGTATTTTATATTCACCATCTTCTCTAATACTAAATAAATATAGAAAAGTTTATAAGATAATTTTTTATAAAAATCATTTTTCATGAAATATCCCAGGTCTAAAAAGTAGAAATTGAAAATAAAAGCTTTGAAGGTAGCAGAAAAATAATCAGTTTAGGGTTCTTTTTGGTTCAAACAAATATTTCCACGAAGTTAATCAATTTATATATACTTAAAGTTATTACGGATATACATAATATAGGAGTATCCTTATCCAAACAAATGCATTAAGAGGATAATTATTTGGAATTAACATATATAATCTATACTTTACTATCTATAAATCCTCATATTAGTTTGTATTAAAAATTATATAAAATTTTTATTTGTAAATTATTTATCATATTATATACCATGTGAGTCTTAGTTTGCTATCTATTTTGATGAATAGACAGACCATCCTCCTAGTTAGAGTTTTGATTATCAAGATCGATGTAAACAGCACACATTTGTGAGAAAAATATCAGGCCTCAAAATGGCTGGACCAGACCTCATTTGAGACAGTACATCCAATAAATATCGGGCCTGGTCCTGGGCCTTGTCCTGGGCCTTGTCCTGGGCCTTGTCCTGTGATATAACTTTTTCTACAAGGTTTAAACCAGAATGTATTAGTGTTGTGTACTAATTTTGTGTTTTAAACCTCTTCTTCTGAAAACAAATCAATGTGCTTTTATTTTTCTAAATGCTTTTGAACATTTTTGATATAAAAACTATATAAAATCATAAAAAATGTTTCTAATTTGATGTACTTTTAACCTAGAAAAATGATCTTACAAATAATTTCTTTCCACGTAAAAATTAAGGTGTTAACATAAAAGTGGTAAAACATGAATTTAAAATGATTAGCCTCGTATAAAAATAATAATTACATATATATTATATGAGAATTTTGTACAATGTATATGACATCACTTCTTGGAAAAACATTTAGATAGTAACTATCTAGTAGGTGGTTCGATGATAAGAATTTGAGATCAAGGAGTTTGCTCTTCATGTGGTCTCAGGTTCGAGCCTTGTGATTACTAATATAATGGCCACTGGGGGCTTATATGGTTGTTAACTTCAGGGCACGTGGGATTGGTCGAGGTGCGCGCAAACTGACCCGGATACCCACGTTAATAAAAAAAACATTTAGATAATGTTTGATATTATAGTAACGATTGTTTTTTAAAATATTTTTTTACCGAAAATACATCAAAATAATATTTTTTAAAAAATTAATTTTTAACATCAACATATTAAAATAATATAAAAAAATAAAAAAAATAATTTAAAATAAAAAAAATTCAAATTTTTATTATGAAACATTAAATTCCTAAACAGCATCTTACATCGTTTTACTGGCACATGTGCTTCGGTCAATGATGGCAGTGAGATAGGCTTCCTATTTCGCCCTAAAGTCATGCCCTGGTTGGCCCATGAAAGATTTGGGCGGCACGTCTTAATCCAACTGAACTTTAGCAAACATGATTCTACACTGGAAGAAAAGAAAAAGAGAAAATAAAAGAAAATTGACTTTTCATGGAAACTTGGGTGGAAAAAGCTGAAATATGTTCAAAGAATTATTTTTCTTTCTGCTGCAAATTGTCTTGCAGACTCTCACTGCAATTGCATGATCTAAGGCCATAAATTCAGTTGATGTCTAATGTTCGGCAAATAATTAACATTCATTTGACTTTTTTTGTTGAATAATTCACTGGACATTTTTCACTTTTTGTAGCAAATAAGGGAACCCGACACTTTCCTCTATTATTAGCAATAAAAAAAAAACACAATATTTTATAAATAAATTTACAGGATGCCGAGTATGAAAGGTACTTGTTTAATTAAGAAGATTGGAAAAATAAAAATAATTAGACCTTAAAAGTCAAAAGAACTACTTCCAACCAACTATCCAAGAAGAAATATCACTCTTCTACTTTTCTTATATATTTCTTCGGTCTTTCGACTTGCACAAATTAACATAAGTCATTCTCTTTTCACTATTAATGATAAAATTATAAGACACATCACATGTTATACTCTTCTCTTTAGTATAAATATGACATTCACGGTGCGCGCACACACTAATTTATTGGTTTGTGATCCGTCACGAGTTAGATTAATTTTTTTAATATAAAAAAATATTAAGAGCATGAATAATTTTTTAACAGTGTTATTAAACCTGACTAAGCAGATAATTTTAAAACTTCATAACTCAACTATTTATCTAACTCAAGTTTTTAATTAAATCATGTGAGAGCTAGCTTGATTTAAATCAATCGATTTCATAGATCCAAATGCAACCTTGATAATCGATAAAAACATGACTTAACTTTTTTAAAAAAAACTTCAAGATGATAATTCTTTTTTTAAATACTGAGACAATAATAGATTGGATCGACTTCTCCTCTGCAGCCCGGGTCATGGACTCTATTGGGTTTATTAACTTTTTTTTAGAAACTTTTTTCTTTAACTATTAAAAATAGATACTCATGAAATTAAGCATCAACCTAAAAATAAACATTTATTTGAGACAATTATCCCTAAAAAGCAAACAAAAATTAATAATGCAATCTATTTTCCAACCAATCCAATATTAAATGACGAAAATGAAAAAATAAAATTAAAAGACCAAAAAAACAAATCCTATCGGTGGGCAAACTCGTCAAACTTAAGAATCAGATAAGCCATTATTTTCTTAACACATTATTTTATAAAGTAATACTATTCATCCCAAATTATTAATTTATTTCAAATTATTTTTCTTAGCAGGTGTAATTGCTAATTGGATGGACCTTTCCACAATTGATGTAATGGATTTTGAAAGAATTTTTATGAAGTTGGGTAGGGCTTGTGGTTCTTAAACTCCTGCAAAACAAGTTTCATATCAAAATAGGGGATCATCGAATGCTTAAGTCAGTCAACCATAGAATAAAAATAATGTATAACAAAGACGACAAGAACATAGAGGGTAGGAGAATGCATATTGTGATTATCGTGTGTTATTTTATTGAAAGACTTGTTGTTCATTTTTATTAATTGGTGACCTGAGATATTTATGCACCTCGATCATATCAAATCATTTTTCGGAGAGTGGAGATGCACTTATACCATATATAAGCAATCGTTGAGCAATCATGGAGAACAATTAACTTTATTAAACATGTAGCTTGTAAAATGAGTTGCATTGTATAGTTAGGCATCATACTAACCATTAGCGATAACTATTAGTGAGATGGGTAGGCATGTGATAGCTAACAGCGAGACAAGTAGGCATCCATACTGACGATTTGTATATGCTCGATAGCTAATCGATTGATATCACGTAACATTGACTTTGTTCATATAAATGTATTAAATTTATTAATAAAAGCTTATTTATCTTTAAGATTCATCAAATATTTTATTAATGAATATAATATTTGATTAATGAATATAATATTTGATTAATGAATCTAGAATAAACATAAAGTCATTGTGATAAAAATGCTTTGCAAATAAAATTATAAAGTTGTTATAATTATGTGATTCCTATTGCATCAAAGCATTGTTTCTAAATGTTCCTGATCAATGCTATATTTAAATAGAATATTAATTAGAGCTGTTGAGACTAATACATATTATTTTATTTTCTTTATGAAAAGAAGCAGTTACTCTTATAAGTTGGGGTATGAGGAATACTTGAAGCTAATATGTAGATACTTGTTGGATGACATGTATATTGAGCTAAGTTGTATGAAAATTCCATATAAAAAGATCAATTAATTATGATTATGGAAAGACTTATGTGACGATTGTGTAAGTGATCCTTAGACTTGAGATCATTAAATTATTTTATATAGTAAGTGTTATGTTTTGATCCTGCTACATATTGTCCTCATCAAGGGCAACAAATGGGCAAATATTGGATATAACATGAACTATATGAAGATATTTAGGTAAACAAAAACATGATTCATCACTGTAGGTAAATTAAGAAAAATATTCCATTTGTTCTCAAATGGTATTGATTATAAATCACTACACAAGGTGGAATGAGATTTGAAAACAATTTCAAATCTTATTGAAAAAATCAATGACTATGGTGTTGAGAATAAAAATGATTTGACAGAATAAACTCACTCTATGTTATAATATCTAAATTAAAACATTGTTGATGAATTAATAATAATTACACTGAAAAACTGGTTATTGAAAGGTTAAGTCCAACCACTAATGACTTTCTTAATAATTAGGGGATCATGACATGTTACTAGATATTGTACTTGATCTTCAAATATAAATTAATTAATTGTTGAATTGATAATAAATCAATTTATGATTTATATTTAGGCCAACTTATTAGGGAATTCAAAATTATTGAATTAACATTTTATTTCAATCCTAATCCTATTAGGAAAATTAATTCTATAATTAATTTAATTCATTTTTAAATACAAAGTCAACATTTTATATCTAGAGGGGCATAATCATAATTCTATTCCATATTCCATATTGTAAACAAAAATAAGTGGCAAGAGTTAATTTATAAACTACACCCTCAAACCCTATTGTAATTAATTATAAGTGGCAAGGGTATAATAGTAATTAATTATAAGTGGCAAGGGAAATAATAGATTTAAAATTTTTTTGGAAGTTCCAAGGATTCCATTAAATAGATCTAGAGTTGTTTATGGTTTATACAAAAATTATCTAAAGATCATATATTCGTTTTAGCTTTGAATAATTTCTTTAAGGCTAGGTTGTCATAAACCACAAGTTGTTCAAGTATTTGGCCTCTAATAGTATTCCTATGAATCACCGGTAAAAAATCTCCTCAACTCTTTTAAGAGAGAGGGATTGTTATACCTTCGAGTACTAGCTCTTTCCTTTTATATTTTTAGTTATTTTTGTATTGTACTCTACTCACCAAAATAAAAGGCATAGCTTGATTGTTTTAGGCTAATTTAGAAATTTTTTCAATTAAGTACTTACTTGATTATTTCTAGGTATAGAATTGTAATCTCATGTATTAATTATGTTGTAGTCGTCAATTTCTAAAATTTATTTACAATCAAGTCATACTTGATTAATCATCCCATTTTAACTTCTAAATAATGATTTTTTATGTATGTGACTCATTAGGTTCAGATGCTACCATAAATGTTTGTGCACACCGACACTGACATCTTTGCAAAAGCCTTTGTGAAGAAGTTGGAAGAGGCACACCAGAATTGGAAGATGGAGCCTGCTCCTATTGTATTCAAAAAATAATTGTTCTTGTTTGACCATGTTTACTCAAATGTTTTGATGTTTTCCCTCTCTCCAGATGTCTTGTTATGTTCTGTTGTTTTTATCTGTTTTTAATCTTGATGATAATTTGTCTTATAATACCATAAGATCTTCTTTGTCAAATGAGCTTTCTTTTATTTTAATCAGATTGTGCATTTTCTTGTCTCTAAAATGTGTCTTTCTGTTCTTTTATCTTTCATACAAATAACATACTTACACAAGCACACCTTACACTTTCAGGGACCCTAAAAGTTCCATCAATTCATGATAATATAATTGCAATGAGTGATAAAGACTAGAAAGAAGAGAAAATAAAATAGTTTACTATATTGGTGGAAAATTCTGATAAAACCTAGAAACTTGTTAGTGAAGAGCTAGAAATTATAAATTTGGGTACTAAACAAGAAACAAAAGAATTGAAAATGGGTACCCTTATTACGGTTGAGGAAAGAGATGGCCTAATCTCTCTGTTACATGAATATGCATATATCTTTGCCTGAACTTATATAGATGTTCCTGGTTTAGACACTGATATAGTGGTACACAAAAGTCCCTTAGTGGAAGGAAGTAAACCTGCCAAATAGAAGACCAGATGAACACACCTATATATGATGCTTACGGTGAAGACAAAAATATAAAAGCAGTAGGATGCAGGATTCTTGGATATGGTCCACTATCCTCAATGGGTGGCTAATATAGTTATAGTTCTCAAGACGGATGACAAGATCAGGGTGTGCATGGATGACAAAGATTCAAATAAGGTAAGCCCGAAGGACGACTTTCCTCTACCCTACATAGACGTTTTAGTCAACAATGCTGTAAAGAGTGCCACATACTTGTTCGTGGATGGGTTCTCAAGATATAACCATATTAGAATGGCAAAGAAAGACAAAGAGAAAACTATCATTATCAAACCTTAAGGAACCTTTTGCTATAAAGTGATGTCATTTGGATTGAGAAATGTTGGCGCCACGTATCAAAGAGCAATGGTCACTTTGTTCCACGACATAATGCACCGAGAAGTGGAAGTTTACGTGGATGATATACTTGCCAAATCAAAGAAAGAAGAAGGTCATGAGAAAGTATTGCAATTGGCTAAAGTTTGGAAGCTTAATTTGGGTTTAATTGAGAATATTGGGATTTTAGATGACCAAATTCAATTTTTACAAACTTAATTGGGTAAAATTAGGAACTAAATTGCAAGAAAATCAAAGTTTAGGAGTCAATTAGAGGCCAAATTGAAGAAATTTAGGTATGTCATACCTAATCTGATCGCCTCTACAAATCTTGAAATGATTGTTCAGAGCAACGGGATGGCATGCCCTTCCTCTTCTGGCTCCCGTCCTCTAATCTTGTGACTGGTGACCCACTTGTAGTCATACCCGAGACCAAAACTCTAGACCGCACATTTCAATTTCATTAAATTGACTCGATCAGGCATTCTAATTATAGGATCATATTGGAAAGGAAGCCTATGGTTCAAAAAATAATTAGCAACCATTCTTGCAGCTCCTAAAACTTTTTACTTTCTCAACACCACTCCCTCAAGAACCTATTTGGAATTCACTATTTAAAAAATATGAATGTTCTCGTCTCTACAATCTTTTATCTTAATGAATAGTACAACTACATTATTAATCATGGAAACTATGTCATCAGCCTTGACGTATCAGCATCTCATTCATGATATATTTCAGGCATTGGTGTAATGGGAAGGCTACTACTTAAACCATATGGATCCACGATCTTCCTAATAATATGTTGTAAAATGGATAAAAATCAATCACCTATAGTGTTACCAAGAACATTTGTGGTCCCATATAGAATTTCACTTCCAGGGTCCTAATTATCTGCCTTGGCGAGCCATCATATACTCTTGCGATCCTGGTACTGGGTCTCATATGCGACTCGTCGATGGATATTTCTTTCAACATGTTCCTTGGCAGCATATTTAATATAGAACCATTGTTGACCAGTACCTTCCCAATTAGGACATCTTTACTTTGCACTATAATTTTAACATCCCTCATTCCAGGATAAAAACAACACGCTCATGTCAACCTATATATATATATATATATATATATATATATATATATATATATATATATATATATATAATAATTTTTTTAATATTAAAA
>Ga0307518_10004057_pt1 | contig 10512 bp, 6 predicted proteins | sample 25_EM_MG_FD_203889 | JGI IMG/M metagenome (GOLD analysis project Ga0307518, IMG submission 203889) | Populus trichocarpa ectomycorrhiza microbial communities from riparian zone in the Pacific Northwest, United States - 25_EM | ecosystem: Host-associated > Plants > Roots > Unclassified | place...
TAGCATATGAGAGACACCAATATAAGAATGTGAAAGAAATAAGTAGGTGGATAATTTTTATCAATCTTTAATGAGATTGAAAGCTATTCTCTCTCCTCTTGTGTTTATTTTTTTTCCTGTCTATAAGTATTTAGTAGTTACAACTTTTACACCATAAAATTTTATTTGGTTTACTTGATAGTTCTTATCAACTTCTTGTCAAGAGTAAAAGGAAACCATGTTTTCAAGAATAAAGATGACAACCCTTTTCAACAACTTTTTCAATATTTTTGTTGCAAATTATTGAAAGTCTTTTTGTCCATTTTATTAGTATTGAACGAATATTCACAACTTATAATGAAATGTATGATATTATGGTACCAAAGCTTTCCATTTGTTTCCTTCTCAACTAAACAATAGTCAGTAAAGTCATTCTTTATTTTAATAGACACATATTGTACTTTCTTATCATAACCGATTTGAATAATTAAAGCTAATATAGAATAAAGCACCTCTATTAGTTGATTGTTATCCCTTATTAAAAGAATGAACTTGATCTCTTCAAATTGATCTGCTTGCTTGATAAGATACTCTTGGTATGACTTTAATTTCTCATCCTTCATTTTTCATTTTTCCTTTACATGGTAAATTATTAATAAGGAATCACTATGTATATCAAGCTTTTTAACTTTCATTTCCAATAGAGTCTTGATCCTATAAAAGTATGCTTCATATTCTACTATATTATTAGTACATTAAAATTGTAATCCGATCACATCTAGATACTTTTTCTCTGTTGATGAAATGAGCACAACACCTATACCATTACCAGATACATTTATTGTCCTATCAAAGTACAAAGTCATACATCTTCCCCTATCTTTTCTTTATTTTTAATTATTATAATGTCTTTATTAGGAAATTTAAACTGCAAGGGCTCGTAATCATCAATTGCATTGTTTGCCAAATGATCTGGTATGACGCTACCTTTCAATAACTTTCCAGTCATATAAAAAAATGGTATATTCTGCTAGCATAACTTGCCATCATGCAATTTTGTTAGACAAATATGACTTCAAAAAAATGCATTTGATTGGATCAATTTTAGATATCAACCAAGTTGTATAATCGAGCATATACTGCTTGAGTCTTCGTGCACTCCATATTATACCATAACAAATCCTTTATATAAAGGTATACCAAGATTCGCAATCATTAAAATTCTTGCTCAAACAATAAATGGCCTACTATTTCCTTCTATAATTATCCTGCTGACCTAGGACATAACTCATAACATGTTTTGTCATGGTCAAATACATGATTAATGGTCTTCTCGATAGTGGTAGGACTAAGAGTAGAAGATTATATAAATACTATTTTATTTTATTAAAAACTCTTCAATAATCTTCATTCTATAATCTCACCATAAACCCTAATAATTTCATATCTTCACCTCAAATGTTCACTTTGATGGATTCAATTTGAGGTTGTACTTCATCAACCTCTTAAAAAGCTTTCTCGGTATCTAGACATGATCTTCTTCCTCGTTTGATTTAGCCATCATATTATCCTCATATACTTTAATTTCTTTATGCATTATTTCATGAAATAGAGTCATCATTGCTCACTGAATGTTTCCTTCTATTTTTTAGTTTGAAGGGCATGCCTTCGTAACAAAAAGTTCCCTAAGATGTGACGAAAATGATATTTTTTTTGTCTTCCTCCACCTTCTTGATATGATCACACCCTTCCATCTATAAAGGAATATATGGAACTTTTAGCAGCATTATTTATAAGTATGTCAATATGATGTAAAAAGAAATGATCATTTGGGCTTGCTCTATTTATATCTTTGAAATTCACACATTCCAACTTTTCATCTGTTCTTGGAACTATCATGATATTCAATACCTACTGAGGGTATTCAACCTCTTCTAAGAACTTGGCTTTCCATTGCTTTCACACCTTTTTTTTTCTCTTTGATTAGAATATTCGACCTCATTCTTCTTAATTTCTACTTCACTGGTTTATGTTAGGACTAACAGTAGCCTATTTATGCCGATATCAATGTCTAGCTCTAGCATATTATCCACTAGCTTTTCTCTAGTACTATTGAGTGAGTGATTAACCCTTTTTTTTTTCCTTCTATTCTTCAAACTCTTTTAGGGGCATAAAACCATTCATTTCAGGTTAAGTCATCCACTTCTTTCATTTCAGCTATAGAAGCTTGTATGATTATGAGGGACTAGCTAATATAGAGATTATATACATATTCATGAGGTAACGCTTGGTAATTATTTGTATAATGAAACGTTGACTTTTTTAAGATCATCTTAGATGACATGTTTTTACTAAATTGGTACCTATAAGCAACTAACCTAGCCTTCTCAGTATCTATCATACCAATCTCTTGTGCCTTTTTACCGTTTTCAAACCTATGAACAATGAGCTTTAAAAAATTCTCAAAACCTTAGTATAGCTCTTTGCAATTATCAATCACATACCCATAACCTTGGTGAAACTTAAAAAATATATATACAATACATGTTGTGTAGCTGCGACTTTTAATATATCATGCAAAGTCGCCATTCACACTTTTAAATATGATTTATTATGATTAATCACCATGTTTAAAAGTACTATCATATTCATGATTCCATTATTCTTACTCATGTGATTTGGTAAAGGATTGATGTATATATACATATCCTTTGAAGGCTATCAACCCATTCTTAATAAGCAGGCTAACCTATTTCTTGAATGTATTTCATGTCTTGATGTTATGACCTATCACCCCTGAATTGTAAACAAATCTCTCATCCAATTTATACCAATATATGTAAGATGACTGAATGGGCTTGTAAAACAATATGAGGAACTTACCTTAGTTTGATCATTTATTGATATAGTTTTTTTAAAGACATGGAAATGTGAGGCATGTACTTTTGCTATGGGTTGTGTTTTGGGTATATTGTTGGTAGAAAGATAAGGTATTTTGATAATAAATATGTTATTAGTTATGGTTAAAAGGTTGAGTATTTGATGTTTAGCTATTCTAGGGTATGACTTATGGTTGATATTATGGGGATTATGGAACTTTGTAAAAAATGCTTGCCATAATTACAATTGAGATGTTTGATGGTATAAGGTAGGAAGGATAATATGAAAGATATGGTTGGAGATACTACGGATAGGTAGAATTGGTTGTCTTTTTAGGAGAAGTTAAGGGAAAAAAAAGGTCTCTCATGGTTATTTTTGTAACTTATTGGTTGATCGATATAATTAGCCACGTGATGCACCTCTACGTCTTTTTTTTTTGTTGAGTTTCCCTCCTTTTTTTTCTTTTTTTTATAAATTTAGCAACTTTATTGATTCTTCCAGTTTTGATGGCCTACTCCATTTATTCAACTACGAGTATAATCTCCACAAAACTAGTACATCCATTTCTCAATATGTATTAATAGAATAGGCTTTTAAAGGTATTGATAAAGAGTGAGACTAGTTCTTTTTTCAAAAAGATGAGGTTGGATATAAGCTATGGTTTCTTGCCAACATTGTTTTTTTTTAATTAATTCTTTAACCTTCTTCTCCATGACATGTAAAATTGATCGATCAGGTGCCACTTCTATGTTAAATTAATACTGGTGCAACTGCTTTATTAATTCTTCTAGTTTTAAAGGCCTACTCTATTTGTTCAACTATGAGTACAATCTCTACAAAACTAGCAGGCCTATTTCTTAATAGTTATTAATAAAATAGGCTCTTGAAGGTGTTGATAAAGAGTAAGACTAATTCTTTTTTTAAAAGGAGAAGGTTGGATCTAAGCTACAGTTTCTTGCTAACACTAACATATTTTTTCTAATGATTTTTTAACCTTCATTTCCATGATGTGTAAACTCAACCAGTCAAGTGCCACTTCTATGTTAAATTAATATTGGTGTAGTTGTCTCATTAATTCTTATAGCTTTGATGATTTTCTCCACTCGTTCAGCTACGAGTACAACCTCCATAAACTAACAGACTCATTTCTCAATAGGTATTAATATAATAGGTTCTTGAAGGTGTTGATAAGGAGTGAGACTAATTGTTTTTTCAAAATAAGAGGCTGGATTTGAGATACGGTTTATTTCTAAGACCAACATATTATTTTATTAAATTTTGACTTTCTTCTCCATGACATGTAAACTTGATCGGTCAAGCGCTTGATAAGGAGTGAGACTAATTGTTTTTCCAAAATAAGAGGTTAGATTTGAGATACGGTTTATTTCTAACACCAACATATTATTTTATTAAATTTTGACTTTCTTCTCTATGACATGTAAACTCGATCGGTGAAGTGCTACTTCTATGTTTAATTAATACTAACATATGAATGCTTCAACTAAATCCTTTTACTTTTTTATCTTATTCCTATTTTGGCTTATGTACCAAGATAAGGCAACACTGCTTAGGCTTTCATGGAAGAAACAAATAAGAGACTTATCATTTTGAATCACTTCCACCATCTTGCCATAATAAATCCTTAAACGGGTCATGAGGCACTCAACGCTTGTACCAATCATGTTTTGAAAGCCTTTACAAAATCATACAAGTCTATACCTTTAATTTCTCTTAGCCATTCTTTAATTACCAAGAGCTTTATAGGATCCATCTTTTTTTTAGGCTTTTTATTCACAACCTTCTATAATAAGCTTTAGAGTAGAGGCAAACCTTGCTTTTTGGTAGGTCAACAACATAAAATAGAATATAGAGCCTTTGAAAATTAAACATCAAGTATCACCCCTAGAAATCTTATGACTTTTTGCTGAGTAGTAGCCCCTACTGGATATGGAAATTAGGTTACATCCAGGGTTATAAAAGCTATGAGAGCATGCTGCAAGGTGTATATTTCTAGAGCATTCTCTCTATTGAAGAGTCTTTCAATAAATGATCTAATATGATAACCCTGCTCAAGCAAACTAGTGAACCTAAATATCTTATTTCTTATTAGTTCTTACTCTTTCTTGTAGTTTTTCTCTAAAAAAAGATCTTTTATATTCCATGTTTTTTTTTAATCTAGTATTGTAGGTCCATAAAGAAACCTTATCCTTTCAGGGATGAGTTATTTTTTGTGTGTATGTAGATACAAAACACAATTATGAATATGCATCCTAATATAATATAAGAATGAATTTGATTAGATATTAAATAGCCTTCCTTAAAAGGTTACAAGAGTTATTGAATGTTTGATGAAAATCAAGATCTTAATAACCTTTAGCATTTCAAGTTCTTAAAAGTATCATTCTTGTTAAATATAGGGATACTTTACAATCTTTTTATAAAAGGGAATTTTATCCAATTTCACTATAACTTATATAAAAAATAACTTTTTTGAGATATGAACATTTCTTCATTAATCTAGAATGTTATCATTCTAAAAATTATTTATAAGCCATTTGGTTTTGTGATGCTTATTACATTAAATTATTTTCAACTAATGAATTAGGCCATCCATTTTCCTATTAAAACTTAAAGCTTTCATTCATTAAAATATATGGAAATTATTCCAATACATTGTCCACTCAAAACGTGTAAATAGCTCAAGGAATTATTTATATAGTTTGATAGGAAAATATAATAATTTGGCATACAATGGAACATCCTTTATAAAATGATTCATACTTTATGAACTCTGCCACACTTAGATATCTCCTCAAGGAAATCTTAGCCATATGACGAGCAACGTTTTGTAACTTGTCAACAATCCAGGACACATTTATTGCTAGGCTCTTTAGGTTCTGCAGGCCTGCCATATTATTATCACTAGTCTTTATTAAGGTATCGTTGATATCCATCTAGTGCTTTAATTATCTTTGAAACTATCATTGTATTTTTTATGTAATTTTTTAGTTTGAACATCTCATTATCAACATGCTCTCATAATTTTACAAGGTGAGTTTGCTCTTTTATAATGAATCGATGAACCTCCTCTAACTTTTTATTAGTGTTCAAAGCTTCCTCAATTTTGTTTTTTAAACTTTTTTATGTCTTCATTTATCTTTCATATTTCTTCTTCAACTCACTTCCTGACATGTCTTTCTGCTTTTATATCAACCTCTAACTTTTGATTCCTAAGCCATATATACTCCGCGATAGCCTTTTCATCTTTTAATATAACAAATAAAGTTGCATCCTTGTAACTACCTTTAAATTGAGCTAGGTCAAATGTCATTTGGACATATTGTTGATACCTTAACTACCTTGCTATTATAGAGGGTGCATAACTGACATATCTTGTGACCTCAATTAAAAGAACTTACTAATGTTAACTATAAAAAAAAATGAGATACGACATCTTTCCCACGTAAATTATCCTCTTATTAAATATGGTGGTAGGATGTTCATGAAATAATTCATACCATTAGCCTCTTTATACTACTACCATTCTAACTTCACGAACTTTTTAATGGCTTTTAATTGACCCACTAAGAATGTCTAAACAATGGCTACTCTCATTATCATATGACTAATAATATATATATACCTATATTTCTACTACAATTAAGAGATATAATAGTTTCTATTATAATTGCAACTATTAGGTTGCCTTGATTTCTTTCTACTTTTATTAATATATTTGCTGCTTCCAAGCCATTTAGGTCGGCTATCGATGGAAATAATATCAGCCCAAAAATACCTAGATCTAATATCTAGATTTTGTTTTTACCATTACTTAGATCATTCATCTTTTGGTTGAATAAGTCTTCCAAGGCGAGCTTATAATATTCATGAACTTTGCAAATATGTATGCAATTTCATCATGTCATAATTAAAAATAGATTTTACATGCATATTGAGGCATATGTAGCAACTATTGATACTCTTCTATGGTTGACATTGTATCTATTTTTTTGAATAAGAATCATCTATATAAAAGGTCCCAAAAATGCATGAGAACTTTTATAATTTTTTTTTAAAAAGGTATTTCTAATACTACCGCTAAATTCCTATATTTCTAAATGAATTCATATTTGTCTTGATGACTTAGCCTTCTACAACATCAAATGAATTTGTTAGTCCCATTAACAAGTTAGTTTATAGGCTTCAAGTCAATCAGCTTCGTATGAAGTTTTTGGCCCAAACGATTCTTTTTTTTATTGTAAGATTTTAAACTCTTGTTGAAACTGTTACAGAGTGTTTGTGAATTTTGACCATCTTATCACCTATTTCCTCTCGAAATATCATGATTGAGTCAACACTTCATATTTATTAGGCCTGCTCAGTGTGATATTATTGTGAGACTCTCTAAAAAGAAGGTTACAATTATTATGTGTAAAGGTAAGTCAACTAACTACATTGGTCTTAAAAGGTCCTCCGTTGTTTAGTTAACAAGCCCTATTAGGCTGAACCTTACAAGGTTCAAATAGTATTGACCGAGTGAAACTCATCGACTACTAAGCATGACCAATTAGACTTTTCATAAGAGTTTGGTGTTTTCATGATAATTGTCTGGGTTAATGATCATCAACACACTGCCAATTCCCAATGCTAACCTAAAGTTATGTGTGTGGAATGAGAAATATTGTGTAATATGTGCAAAGGCATAAATTCATATCGAATTCAAACAAAACAAATAAAAAAGGATGATGTATGAAATGTAAGCACAAAAGAAAAATTATACAAAGAATAATATATAGATAAAAAAATAAAATCAAACAATAAACATACATTGATTAACTTAGAAAAATAATAATAACACAAAGACATATAGAGTATGCATCAAAGTACTACAACACATTATAATAAGAAAAATAAAGCTTAGCTTTTATTAAGTTCCTTGTGGAGTCTTCATTATATTATCAGAGATATCTTAGTGAGCTGATTAGGATTGATAAGGGTAAAGTTATAAAAGGGAGTTGCCACCTAATTTTATGGTAACTAGAAATCTTAAGTAGTCATTAAAGGTTCTAAGTAAGGGACTAATTATGTAAAGGGAAAATGAAAATGACCTTAAAATATCCTACTTAAGATAAACTACTTTGTATTTATTTTTAAATAATAAATATACCTATTGCCTAAAATATTATATTGCATTTCTTAGTAAAGGTAATAGACTATATGAGCTTGAAGTAGTGACTTGGGATCAAGCACAAATATGGAACCTAATCCTTACTTTTAAGATACAGGCGATAGACCCGAGAGGTTGGTAATGATTAATTAGGCTTTGGCTTGGTTTTATTTTTTTACATTTAAAATGGGCCTTGTGATGCAAAACTGTTCCTTAGATTGCTAATTTGAGTTTTGAAGAAAAGCTTTAAACTTGACCCAACAAGAACCTTACCTTGGAGAATCAAGGTTATATGAAACTAATCACCCCTACCCTACACCTATAACGGGATGCGAATGAGAAGTATAAATCATAATGAGATTGATCAATCCTTCAAAGAATTTTCAAAATCAATCAATAACTTAATATGTGAATCACTCAATCACACAAAAAGAAACAAAGTACACAATAGGCAACAACTTTAGAAAAAAATTTACAAACTGAAAAAAATAATATTAACAATTGGTTTATATCGTAGAAAGCTAACCCTAATTTGACATAATAGACCCGAACTTGATAAATAGACCTTAAGACATTAGAAACCCAAAATAAATAAAATAATAAAATACAACCTCACCCAAATAAACCCTTAAATGCGGCAAGATCTATAATAAACTAAAAGATAAATAAATAATAGCCCAACTAATTAAAATAAGATCAAGTTGTATAATAGAAGCCCAACTTCAAACGAATGGTTCTCCCTTATGTTGATGAATTAGAATGTTTACCATATATCACTGAAAAGATGTGGATGTCTACTTCCCAATAAAAATAGAATTGCATAAAAATTCATTATATAGTTCCAGTTATAGTCAAACAATAGTTAAAGGTAAAAACTGGTAGATTTGAATCTTTTTATTTCAATGTTTCTGTAATGTCTGGATGCTCCCCGAAAACCCTTCTTGAATATGAATCAAATTAATCAAGGCTTGTTCTTCATTCTTTGATATGCTCTCGAAGTCGACCTTAGCCCAGTATCTTGAATAAGTTTATTAATTGCCTCATTGAACCTCTTTGCTCTAAGTCTTATGACTAGACCTAATAAAACCTCTAATGGATCTCTAGTGTTGAAGCTAGGATCACATCATTCCCTCTCTCCTCTAAAGGATTTGCCCTCCAATCATCAGCTATATCAAACAATGAAAGGTTAGATATACTAAACATAACATTAACACTATATTCACCTAGTAATTCCACTTTATAGGCGTTACATTGACTTCTCAATAATTTGGAATGGTTAATCTCCTTTCGACATCAACTTAGATCTCTTTTAACCAGGAAATCTATTTTTCCTCGTATTCACCCAAACCCAATATCTTGGTTCAAATGCCATTTTTTCCTTCCTTTATTGGCTTTAAATGTATATTGCTCATTCATTTTTTCAAATATAAGCAAATCTAAAATGTCTCATTAAACTACCCCTATGAGCTTTCCTCACAAGCAATTCACACAATGAAAATTTAGACATACATAATCTTTTAACTTTAAATAAAAATCCATCATGCCTAAAATACTTATCAAAGGCCAAATGCTCACATTGTCCATACACTTAACCAAAGTCATCATCATCCACATATAATTCTTTCACATGTTCAAATCCTAAAAGTCTAGTGTTCAAGGTATTAAGAAGAACATACCTTTGAGACAATGCCTCCATCATTATGTTTTCCTTACCTTGTTTGTACTTGATGACATATAAGAATGTCTATATTAATTCAATCTACTTGGCATATCGCCTATTCAACTTACCTTGGCTCTTTAAATGTTTTAAAGATTGATTGTCCGTATGTATTGTAAACTCCTTAGGCCAAAGATAATGTTGCCAAATCACCAAGGTTCTCACTAATGCATGCAACTCTTTATCATATATTGGATAATTAAAAGTCGTTTCATTAAGCTTCTCACTGAAATAGGTTATGGGTTGTTTTTGCTGTATTAAAACTGCTCCAATACCTATACATGAGTCATCATACTCAATCTTAAAAGTTTTTGTAAAGTCATGTAAAGCAAGTAAAAGGGCTGAAATCAACTTTTCTTTAACAAGTTAAAAACCTTTTCTTGTTCATCATCCCATTTAAATCCTACCGTTTTCTTTATAATTTTAGTTGATGGTGCAATTAGAGGTCTAAAATCTTTGACAAATCTTCTATAAAAACTAACTAAATCATTAAAACTTCTTGCCTCACTTATTGTCTTAAGTGTAGGCTATTCTTGAATAACCTTTATCTTTCCCTTATCTATCTCAATCTTTTTTACAGAAACAACATAACCTAAGAACACAATTCTTTCCATTCAAAAATCACACTTCTTTATATTAGCATATAATATTTCCTTTATGAGTGTTTCAAGAACCTGTCTTAAATGATTATATATTTATCTAATTCTTTGCTATAAATCAAGATAACATCCAAATAGACAACAACGAAGTTTCCAATAAAAGATCTCAA
>Ga0307518_10004058_pt1 | contig 10512 bp, 6 predicted proteins | sample 25_EM_MG_FD_203889 | JGI IMG/M metagenome (GOLD analysis project Ga0307518, IMG submission 203889) | Populus trichocarpa ectomycorrhiza microbial communities from riparian zone in the Pacific Northwest, United States - 25_EM | ecosystem: Host-associated > Plants > Roots > Unclassified | place...
AAGCGGCGGATCGCGAGCCTGCCGTCGGCGCACCGTCTGCTGGGTGTCGTGCGCGCGGCATGGTTGGTGCGCCGGCATCCCGGCCTGCTCGCCGAGCACGACCGGGAGGTGCGGCTGGTCCGCGATGTGCCCAAACTGGTCCTCGTACGCCCCGACATCTCGCCGCTGGCGGCGCGCAACGCCAACGCGGCCGCGGTCCGCACGGCCCTCGACGGGGCGGGTCTCGACTACTTCTGCGTACGCGGTCGCAGCAACGCCTCCGCGGTCGTCGCCCTCGCCGCCCGGGACCGGGCGACGGCTCTGCGCGCCCTGGAGCGGGCGGGCCGCGAGCGTCCCGGTTACGTGTGTGCCGTCGACGGTGTCCGGCACGCGCGGCGTACGACCCGGCCGGCGTTCCGTCACCGCACCTGGCGGCGGCTGTCGCGGGCGGACGTACTCCGCATGACCTGGTACTACGGCGATACGCGAGGGCAGTTGACGCTCGGCTCCAAGTACGGCTGCGACATCGAGTTCTGGGCCGCCGACGACGAGACGGGGGACCTGTTGCTGGCTCCACGCCCCAACCGCAGCGCCGAGCAGGTGCCGCGCGCCGACACCCCGGTGCACGTCCCCGACACCCTGTTCACCGCGCTCGCCTCCGCAGACCACCCGTTGCCGCTGGTGCGCACCCGCAGGGAGTTCGCCCGGCCGGGCCCCGAGGACGTCCGGTTCCCCGTCGACGTCGTGTACACCTGGGTCGACGGGCAGGACCCGGAGTGGGCACGGCGCCGGGCGGCCTGCGCGGGACAGGCGTACCACGAGGAGGCGGACAACGCGGCCCGGTACCTCAACCGCGACGAACTGCGCTACTCACTGCGCTCGCTCGACCAGTACGCCCCCTGGGTGCGCACGGTCTACCTGGTCACCGACGACCAGATCCCGTCCTGGCTGGACGCGGCCATGCCCGGTCTCCGCGTCGTCAGCCACAAGGAGATCTTCGACGACCCGAGCCTGCTGCCGACGTTCAACTCCCACGCCATCGAGAGCCAACTGCACCACATCGACGGCCTGTCCGAGCAGTTCCTCTACTTCAACGACGATGTGTTCCTGGGCCGCCCTGTCGTCCCTCAGGACTTCTTCCTGGCCAACGGCCTCACCAGGTTCTTCCCGTCCCCGGTGCTCATCCCGCCGGGCGACCCGACCGAGTCGGACGTGCCGGTGGCGGCCGCGGGCAAGAACAGCCGCGCCCTGGTGGAGGCCACCTTCGGCACGGTCATCAGCCAGAAGATGAAACACACACCGCACGCTCTGCGGCGCAGCGTCCTGTACGAGTTGGAGACGAGGTTCCCAGCCGAGCACCACGCCACGGCCGGCCACCGTTTCCGCAGCCTCGACGATGTCTCCTTCGTCTCCTCGCTGCACCACTACTACGCCTTCCACACCGCCCGTGCTGTCCCCGCCCAGGTGCGCTACGCCTACCTCGACGTGTCCCACCCCGCACTCGCCACCCGCCTCGAAACCCTGCTGGCCCGCCGGGACAAGCAGGTGTTCTGCCTGAACGACACCGTCTCCTGCGAACAGGAACTCGACACCCGGCAAACCCTGCTCACCGCCTTCCTGGAGACGTACTTCCCGATCCCCGGCCCCTACGAGCTCGACCGCCCCGGCGTGTGAAAGGCGGGCCAGTCGGCGAACAACAGGTCACGGCAGGGGCGTTCGAGCGGAGAACATCGCCTGCTCCAGGATCTTGAAGACTTGAAGAGCTGTCGGCAGACGGTTCGTTTGAGGCGATGTCGTTCGAGGCGATGTCGTCCGTCGCGTGACGCCTCGCTCTCGGCGACCGGTCGAGGCGACGTACGTCTTCGCGGCAGGGCCGAGCCGCATCCGGACCAGCATGATGGTGTACCGGGCCCGGCCGAGTCGACCTCCGCCCCGGCAAGGTCGGGACAGAGGTCGGTCCCCGGCCCGGATCCGCAAGGCCGGACGCCGAAGGCTCGTGACCCCGCTGTGGTCAAAGCCCCTGCGGACGGCCGGGCGATGGTCGAAGACATCGGGCACTGCATGGCACGGTGCACCAGCGCGGCGTAGGCCGACCGGTGGTGCCGAACGGCGCTGCCCGTGAGGTGGATGGTCCGCCGGGCCGTCGGCATGTTCGTCGTCCGCGATGAGAAGGACATGCACGAGAAGGTGCTGTGCGTGCCCGCCCACGACCCGCGGTACGCCGAGATCGATGCCTCCCGCAGACGGCCCGCGAGCGGCGCAGCGGTCCGAACGGCCGCGCTTCAGGGCCGAACGGCCCCGGAACCCGGCGCTGTCAGGCGCCTACGGTGACAGTGAAGCTCACCGACTCAGGGACGGAAGGCAGCCGACCATGACGCTACGCATTGAGCACGTGCACGCGGTGGAGATCCTGGACTCCCGCGCCCGGCCGACCCTCTCGGTGACCCTGCGCACCACGGCCGGCATCACCGTACGCGCCGGCGTGCCCTCCGGCGCGTCCACCGGTACCCGGGAGGCGGTCGAACTGCGCGACGGTGACCAGTCTCGCTACGGCGGCCAGGGGGTCACCGGGGCGGTGGCACACGTCAACGGCGAGATCGCCAAGGCGCTCGTCGGCCGGCGCTTCGGCTCCGCGGCCGAACTCGACGCCGTACTCATCGAGTTGGACGGCACACCGACCAAGTCCCGGCTCGGGGCCAACGCGATCGTCGGCGTCTCCGTCGCCGCCGCGCGCGCCGAGGTGGCAGCTCGCGGCCAGGAGTTGTGGCAGCGCATCTCCGAGACCACCGGAGCCCGCCCGCTGCTGCCGGTCCCGCACTTCAACGTCGTCAACGGCGGCGCCCACGCCGCCAACAACCTGGACTTCCAGGAGTTCATGCTCGCTCCGCTCGGCGCGCCGAGTCTGCCCGAGGCCGTACGGGCCGGGGCCGAGGTCTACGCCCGGCTCAGGGCCCGCCTCGCCGCCGCCGGGCATGCGGTCGGACTGGGCGACGAGGGCGGCTTCGCCCCCGCCATCGACCGGCCCGAAGACGTCCTGCACCAGTTGGTCGAGGCCATCGGCGACGCCGGATACACCCCGGGCCGCGACGGCATCGGCATCGCCCTGGATCCCGCCGCCAGCGAGTTCTACCGCGACGGCCGCTACCGCATCGCCGGCCAGGACCTGACCTCCGCCCAACTCATCGACCGCTACGAGGAGATGACCGACCGCTTCCCCGTCTGGTCCATCGAGGACGGCCTCGCCGAGAACGACTGGGACGGCTGGACACAGCTCACCGCTCGCCTGGGGACACGGATCCAGCTCGTCGGCGACGACATCTTCGTCACCGATCCCGCCATCATCACCGAGGCCGTCGACCGCAAGGTCGCCAACGCCGCCCTGATCAAGGTCAACCAGATCGGCACCGTCACCGAGACCCTGGAAGCGATCCGGATCTGCCGCGAGGCCGGTTACACGCAGATGGTCTCGCACCGCTCCGGCGAGACCGAGGACACCTTCATCGCCGACCTCGTCATCGGCGCCGGCTGCGGCCAGCTCAAGTCCGGTGCCCCGGCCCGTGGCGAGCGCATCGCCAAGTACAACCGGCTGATCGAGACGGCGGACGCCCACCCGGAGCTGCCGTTCGGCCTGACGAGCGACCGGTGACGGCCAGCAGTTCCAGAACCTGGACGGCAGCCGCCACCGTGATCGGCACCGGGACCGAATAGCCGGACAGAGCCCCCGCCAGCGCTCCTCCGACCAGGCTCTCGGCGCCGACCACGCCCGTGAAGATCCCGTCCACCGTGGCCCAGCACCCGGACTGGACCAGCTCGGCGACCACCGCCCGCAGCGTCGGCTCCCGCACGCCCCTCGCCGCACCCGACACCCGCCCCAGCACCGCGGCTGATCCACGTTCGGGCAGATTGGCCACCACCGCCCGCCTCTGCATTGCTGCGGGAGAGATCGAAGGCCGCTACAACTGCGCTGGGGGCAGTTTCCTCTTCGGGCCGTTTCCCTCGCCCCTCGGCCATCGCCAGACGCTCTCTCAGCAGCCGCCTGCTGCCACTGAACACCAAGCGCACCATCGGCCTGGAGACACCGCGGCTGGACACGACCGCGCCATCCCGGCCCCTGTACGGCCCCTGGGTCTTGGCATCGGCCCTCAGGACAGCCGCCCGGACCGCGAGCGACAACCTCGGGGGGACTCAAACCCACGGCCGACGGATTATGAGTCCTTCGAGGATCTCGGCGGCCCTTGCCGATCAACGCTCATCTTTGACGTTTCCCCAGGTCAGACATGCCGATCAGGGTCAGTTCCGTGTGATGCTTGTCGATCCGTGCCTGTACTTGTGGCCCAGCGGAATCCCTTACCGACGAGGTGATGCGCCACCCCTGACGCCAGGAGGCCAGTTTGTCCGCCGGACCGCGCATGAACCTGGGCCGCAGCGCGTCGACAGGTCAGCCGAGGACGTAGGTTTCGTCACCGAAGTCGGCGACGATCTTCAGCTTGCCGCCGGATGCAGGCTCGCCTCCTCGCAGCGGTCGTGTGTGGCGGGCTTCGGCGGATCAGAGGCCGCGGGTGAGCTGTTGGCGGTCGCCTTCGCCGGTTTCCAGGCAGGTGCGGATCGCCTGATGGTGAGTCGTGGTCAGCGGGTAGCGAAGGCAGAAGACCAGGCCGGGGATCATCCACACGGACGTTCCCAGGGACATCAGCACGCGGATGGTCATGACAGCTGGGGAGTGGGGTCATCACCGCCGTGGTAGCCGACGGCGGACAGCGCGATGCCGACCAGGAGGATCGCGACCGCAGCCAGGCCGGTCTGGGCGAAGGCTCCAACGCCGTATATGGCGCCTTCGCGGCGGGTTCCGCCGGTGCGCAGCTGGTCGGCGTCCGTGAGATCGGCCAGCATCGCCCATCCGGTGACGGCCACTGCCATGCTCCCGGCCGCGTTGATCAGGATCAGGACCCAGAACAGGACCAGGTCACCGGCGTCGACCAGGAGGAAAAGTGATTGGACGAAGGCCCAGGACATCGTGAAGGCGCCGTAGGTCTGCTTCTTGCCCCAGCGGTGCGTCAGGTGGCTGACCAGCGGCAGCCACGCGAGGCCGGCGATGAGCCAGGTGAGCATGACGAGCGACGCCTCTTCCTCGGTGAAACCCATGACGTGCACGCCGAAGTAGACGGAGACGGTGGTGGTCACGCCGAGCGGGGCCCACCCGAACGCGGTCATCCCCATCAGCAGCCGGACGGAGCGTGACTTCAACAGCCCGAGGAAGCCTGCGGCCACTGCCAGGCGACGCCATGTCAGACAGTGCGCGGAATATGGTGCCCGGCCCTCCGGCGGCGCGCCGCTCGGCGCGATCACCGTGGCCACGGCCGTCCGTGCGGGGTCACAGGTGCTCTCACCTGCCAATACGGAGCAAACCTCCTCGCGGTCCCGCTAAGGCGTCATCGTGCACCTGCCAAGATGTCCCCATTCAGCGCAAGCCCCCGCTTCGACCCCCGCGCCGTGGGCACGCCACAGATATCCCCCATCTCATTTATTTGTATATTTAGCGCCCTATTTGTCTTATAATGAGGCGTTCCTATCGCCCTGGTCTGGCGACCCTTCGGACCGGTGCTGGATGGATGATCATCGCCCGCCGGGCCATCGTCCGTCATGGCTGCACCTGGAACCGGTCACCACCGGACAGGGGGTGCACGGCCATGACGGCCCCTATAGAGGTCACCGGCTCAGCCGCCGAGGCGCAGCCGGAGTCCGTGCTGTCCGGGATGGGCGAGGGGATCGAGGGCCGGTCGCTCGGGCAGATCGCTTGGATGCGGTTCAAGCGGGACAAGGTCGCGGTCGCGGGCGGCATCGTCGTTCTCTGCCTGATGGTGCTGGCAGTCTTCGCCAAGGTCATCGAATCCGTCTTCAGGCTTGATCCGAACGCCTTCCACCAGAATCTGATCGACCCGGTGCTGCTCAGGCCCAAAGGGGCCTGGGGCGGGATCAGCTGGGACCATCCCCTCGGCGTCGAGCCGCAGTTCGGCCGCGACCTGCTCGCGCGGATCATCGAAGGCGCATGGGTGTCACTGGCGGTCGCGTTCGGCGCGACCGTGCTGTCGGTGACCCTCGGCACGGTGCTGGGCGTGGCCTCCGGCTACTACGGGGGCTGGGTCGACACCGTGATCAGCCGCCTCATGGACATCTTCCTGGCCTTCCCGCTGCTGCTCTTCGCGATCGCGCTGTCCGCCTCGCTTCAGGGTGGCGCCTTCGGACTGCACGGGCTGACGCTCCACATCAGCGTGCTGATCTTCGTGATCGGTTTCTTCAGCTGGCCCTACATGGGCCGCATCATTCGCGGTCAGACGCTTTCGCTGCGCGAGCGCGAGTTCGTCGACGCGGCGCGCACCCTCGGCGCCCGGGGGCCGCACATCCTGTTCAAGCAACTGCTGCCGAATCTCGTCGCACCGATCATCGTCTACTCGACGCTGCTGATCCCGACGAACATCCTCTTCGAGGCCGGTCTGAGCTTCCTCGGCGTCGGCATCCAGCCGCCGCAGGCGTCCTGGGGCGGCATGCTCAACCAGGCCATCAGCCTCTACCAGGCGGATCCGTGGTTCATGCTGGTCCCGGGTCTGGCGATCTTCATCACTGTCCTGGCATTCAACCTGCTCGGCGACGGACTCCGGGACGCCCTGGACCCGCGGAGCGGGTGATGCACGTACCGATTCCCGTCTCAGGCGAGGGGAGCTCGTCATGAGGAGATCAAAGACCACATTCGTTCTCGCGGGTGCCGCAGTCGCGGCGCTGGTCGTGTCAGGGTGCGGCGGTGGCGGCGGCGGTGGCGGCGGCGGAACGGCGGGGAAAGCCCCCGCCTACAACGCCGGCATCACCGGCGTGGTCAATCCCTCCGACCACAGGGGCGGGACAGTGGTGTACCAGCTCTCGAGCACACCGGACTCGATGGACCCCGGCAACACCTATTACGCCTTCATGTGGGACTTCTCCCGGGTCTACGCGCGGGCGCTGACCACCTTCCAGCCCGCACCCAAAGGTGTCGGCCTGAAGCTCGTACCGGACCTCGCGGAGGGGCTCGGCAAGCCCAGTGACAACGGCAAGACCTGGACTTACCACATCCGTCCGGGACTGAAGTTCTCCGACGGCACACCGATCACGACCAAGGACGTCAAGTACGCCATCGAGCGGAGCAACTACGCGCCTGATGTGATGTCCAACGGGCCCACGTACTTCAACGCGCATCTGGTGGACAACACCCCCAAGTACCAGGGGCCGTACAAGGACAAGACCGGCGGCCTGAAGTCGATCGAGACGCCTGACGCCACCACCATCGTCTTCCATCTCAACCAGCCGTTCGCAGACTTCGACTACCTGGTCAGCAATCCGCAGACCGCGCCTGTCCCCCAGGCCAAGGACACCGGCTCGGACTACGTGAAGCACGTGATCTCGTCCGGCTCGTACATGTTCCAGAGCTATCAGGACGGCAAGGGCGCAACGCTGGTGAGGAACCCGAACTGGAGCGCGTCCTCCGACCCGATCCGCAAGCAGCTCCCGGACAAGATCACCGTCCAGTTCAACATCGCCCAGACCACGGTCGACCAGAACCTGATCGCCGGCAACGCCACGCTGGACATCGCGGGCGCCGGCATCGCGGCGCAAAGCCAGGCCGCCGCCTTGACCAACCCGACCCAGAAGGGACACATCGACGACGCACAGAGCGGCGCACTCGCCTATGTGGCGATCTCCACGGCCGTGAAGCCGTTCGCTAATGTGCACTGCCGCAAGGCGGTGGAGTACGCGGTCGACAAGGTCTCCGCGCAGACCGCGACCGGCGGCGACATCCACGGTGACATCGCCACGACGATCCTGCCGCCCACGGTCTCCGGCCACGTCAAGTACGACCTGTACAAGACCCCTGGTTACAAGGGAGCGAACTCGCCGGAGGGGCTCGCCGCGGCCAAGGATGAGCTCAAGCGGTGCGGCCACCCGGGCGGCTTCTCCACCAACCTCTCCGCCCGGGCCGACCGGCCCAACGAGATCGCGATCGCCCAGGCGGTCCAGGCGTCGCTGAAGAAGGTCGGGATCAACGTCGGCATCCAGCAGTACCCGTCGGGGAAGTACTTCACCGACAACGCCGGCGCGCCGGCCTTCGTCCACTCGCACGGTCTCGGTCTGATGATGACGGCGTGGGCCGCCGACTGGCCGACCGGTTACGGCTTCCTCCAGCAGATCATCGACGGCACGGCCATCAAGGCCTCAGGTAACTCCAACCTGTCCGAGCTGAACGATCCCGGCATCAACCGGATGCTCGGCGCGGCCATCAGCAACACCGACGCCGCGGCCCGCACCAAGGCATGGGGTGACATCGACAAGGCCGCGATGGAGCAGGCGCCTCTGGTGCCTCTGCTCTACCGCAAGGACCCGCTGTACCGCCCGGACCACGCAACCAACGTGTTCGTCACCGAGGCATACGGCATGTACGACTACCTGAACGTCGGCCACAAGTAGCCCTTGGCAGACGCGCAGACCGTACTGGAAACGGAGGAGTTGAGGAGGTGAAGGGCGGGTCGCCGGCCGACCGGGCCGAGGTCCGGCCGGCAGAGGCCCCGCCGCCCGACCGTGGGTGCGTACATCATCCGGCGCGTAGCGGCGGCGGTGATCCTGCTGTTCGTCGTGACGGCCATCACCTTCGCGATCTTCTTCATGGTGCCACGACTGGCCGGCGAGACCAGCACTCAGCTGGCGGCCCAGTACGTCGGCCGCGACCCCAGTCCTGGGGCGCTGGCCGCCGTCCAGAAGAACCTGGGTTTCGACCAGCCGCTGTATACGCAGTACTGGCAGTTCGTGCAGGGGATCTTCGCCGGCCGCACGTTCCATTTCGGGCCGGATGCCTCCTACTGCCAGGTGCCGTGCTTCGGTTACTCGTTCAAGAGCCACCTGCCGGTCTGGCCGCAGATCACCCAACGCGTCCCGGTGACGCTGTCACTGGCCGTGGGGGCGGCGGTCATCTGGCTGGTCAGCGGTGTGTTGATCGGCGTGCTGTCGGCGCTCAAGCGCGGCTCGTTCTTCGACCGGCTCTCCATGGGCATCGCGCTGGCCGGCGTCTCGCTGCCGATCTTCTTCACCGCGCTGGTTTCGCTCGCACTGTTCAGCTACAAGTGGCCGATCTTCCCGAACCTGCACTACGTGCCCTTCACCTCGGACCCGCTGATGTGGGCGAAGAATCTGGTACTGCCCTGGGTCACCCTCGCCTTCTTGTACTCGGCGCTGTACGCCCGGCTCACCCGGGCAGGCATGTTGGAGACGATGAGCGAGGACTACATCCGCACCGCACGGGCCAAGGGCCTCAGCGAACGGACGGTGGTCGTCAGGCACGGTCTGCGTGCCGCCCTCACCCCGATCATCACGATCTTCGGCCTGGACATCGGTCTGCTGCTCGGCGGCGCCGTACTGACCGAGACCGCCTTCTCGCTGCCAGGAGTCGGGCAGTACGCGGTGCAGGCGATCACCGACAACGACCTGCCGAAGATCATGGCCGTGACCACACTGGCTGCCTTCTTCATCGTCGTGGCCAACCTCGTGGTGGATGTGCTGTACGTCGCCGTCGACCCCCGGGTGAGGTACTCATGAGCCGCAAGCCTCGCGAACAGCCGCCGATGGGGTCGTCCATTGGCGGTGTGGAGGCGGGCCGCGGCGCGCCGCCCGGTACCGGCTTTCTCCAAATACGCGACCTGCGCATCCACTTCGACACCGACGACGGTCTGGTCAGGGCCGTGGACGGCATTTCCTTCGAGCTGGAGCGGGGCCGGACGCTGGGGATCGTCGGCGAGTCCGGGTCCGGCAAATCGGTGACCTCGCTGGGCATCATGGGCCTGCACCGCACGCTCAAGGCCAAGATCTCCGGCGAGATCTGGCTGGACGACGAAGAACTCATCTCCGCCCCTCCCGAACGCGTGCAGCACCTGCGGGGCCGCAAGATGGCGATGATCTTCCAGGACCCGTTGACCGCGATGCACCCCTTCTACACGATCGGTGCCCAGATCACCGAGGCCTACCGGGTGCACCACCCGAAAACGAGCCGCAAGGAGGCCCGCCTACGGGCGGTCGAGATGCTCGAAAGGGTGGGAATCCCGCAACCCGCCACCCGGGTGGACGACTATCCGCACCAGTTCTCCGGCGGTATGCGTCAACGCGCAATGATCGCCATGGCTCTGGTCAACGACCCCTCGCTGCTGATCGCGGACGAGCCGACGACCGCACTGGACGTCACCGTCCAGGCGCAGATCCTGGACCTCATCCGCGAGCTCCAACAGGAGTTCGGTTCCGCGGTGATCATCATCACTCACGACCTGGGGGTGGTGGCCGAGTTGGCCGACGACATCCTGGTGATGTACGCCGGCAAGTGCGTGGAGAAGGGCGAGGCCAAGCAACTGTTCACGGCGCCCGAGCATCCGTACACCTGGGGCCTGCTGGGCTCCATGCCGCGCATGGACCGCGAAATGCAGGCGCGGCTGATCCCGATCGCCGGGAACCCGCCGAGCCTGATCA
>Ga0307518_10004061_pt1 | contig 10507 bp, 6 predicted proteins | sample 25_EM_MG_FD_203889 | JGI IMG/M metagenome (GOLD analysis project Ga0307518, IMG submission 203889) | Populus trichocarpa ectomycorrhiza microbial communities from riparian zone in the Pacific Northwest, United States - 25_EM | ecosystem: Host-associated > Plants > Roots > Unclassified | place...
TAGAAGGAAATGCAAAACTCCATAGGAATTGCTTCAAGAGTGAAGAATATTGGCATAATGATTGATTCTTTGAAATCAAAGATAAAGCTGTTTAGTGAAAAAAAACACAGAAAAAGAGTCTGATCACCAAACTTTCTCAGTGCCAAGAAGCAATGCAGCAGTCTCAAGTCACAAACAACTTAGGTTCATTGCACAAACATTAGGCAGCAAAACAAATTAGTCACTGTTCCTTATCAATGGCAATTGCAAATGCTTATAATCTCCATGATCACAGCCCCAGATTGACCGTTATAGAGCTTAGAAAGACTTTCTATATTTCTAGAAGACTGGCCATTTGACCTGGGTAGTATCCCACAAATGGCTGACCAAGTCGCTGGAGCTCTTGTGGGCTCAGAGATTTGATAACTTTAGTCATTTTTTATAAGAGGCTGAGATGCTCGAAACTTAGCAAAGGGAAAGTGATACCGAACAAGGACCAAGCATATTTATGAACTTCTGAAATTCCAGTTCCTTTAATTGGATCAAAATATTATTACTTCTGGGAAATGAAATGGACAAATTATGACTCTTCAGAATTCAGCATGCTTGGTCCTTGTTCGATATTAATATCCCTTAGCTAAGTTCTGGTGCCATGAATTCTCTGACCATCTATCCATTTTCTCCAACCCCAATTCATGAAAACAACACCAATTAGATTCTTTAAAGATTTGCAAGATAATTAACTGGTAAATCTTTGAGTTTATCCTTCAAAGATTACAAGTTTAATTTTTATAAATTTCATTTCAGGATCACTGTAGGTTTATATGATCGCTAACTTCAGAGACCATAAAATTAATCGAGATACACGCAAGCTAACCCAAACACCTATATTAATCTAAAAAAAATTGCAAGATAAAAGCAGGTGAGAGATCATGGGATCAGATATGGGATTATTTGTAAAAATCACTCATAAATCTAATGCCTGCAAAACCCAATTCAAGATTCGGATGGTAAATCAAATGAATTAACCCTGTCGATTTAAGTTTTGAATTTTTTTGTTAAAACAAGATCTTGAAACAATATTGTTATGACTTAGTTTAAATCTCGAGCTAACAGGCTACAGAGTTGACTTGGTAGGTTAAGTCTTTTAATGTAGTCTGAAATTGCATTTGCTTATGGGCACAAAATTGCTGAAAAAAAGGGGAATGACCATTGCCTAAAACTAGGAGGGTCCTTCCACGAAATGTCTAGTAACTAAATCATGGCAAAAGTCTAAACCAGCAAGCAATATCGCTTTGATTCTTTGGCAAAAATCCCATGGATTTTTAACTTACAAATTGGAAAAAAAATATAAAAAAAATTAGAGGGTCGTTATCTCAATTTGACTTGACCTCTTCCATTTTGACGATCCTATATTATATTACACAATTTATAAAAAACAAATAAAATATATATATATAAAAAAAAGTGGGCAAACAGGACTGCCCTACTATACCAGCGGTCTGCTCGATTCACCCGCATTCGGTCCAACCTGTCTAGATGAATCCCCTTGGTTGCCATTAGCAGCCACTTTTGGTGACCTAACCGATGACGAAGCTCTCGATAGGAATGACGACGCTCTTGCTAGCAATGACGGGTTCCGACTAAAAACCCACCGGTCCGACCTTGCTTCTTGGTCCAGTTTCTCAAGTCGCTTATAATTTAACACCTTCCTAGGACTCCCTTCACCAACTCCGTTCTTGTTCCCCTTCACTGAACTTCCTTGTCTGGACAACACCACCATGCTCATCGCCCGGTTCAACTTCCGGTTCATCACTTGTTTCCTAACCTCAACCGGCAATCTCAAAGTAAACCGATCGGTATTCTCTCCTGGTTGAACCACAGAATGTCCGGTCGAATGTGACCTAGTAAACCTCAATGGCCTACCCGATCTCGACCCACGTGTCCGGTTCCTGTTCAAAGTTTTAACCACACTCGCACCCATAACCTCAGGCTCCGGTCCAACCACTTCCACATTAGCATTCCCATTTTCTGGCTCGTCCATCACTGCCCCATTTTGGGCCTCCAGGTCCAGCTCGGGGTCGTGCGACTCACCGAGTTGAGGGACCGAGTCAGCTGGCTTGGTCAAATCAGCTCTGCAGACAGGACAGGTAGTGTGAGACTCCAACCAAGCACCGATGCAATCAGGATGGAACACGTGGTCACAATTAGGAATCAAACGCAGCGTTTCATCCTCTTCAAATTCGTTTAAACAAACGGCGCATTCTAACGCGCCTTTACCAATCTTCAAGCCTTTCACGACCGAGTAAATTAACGTGGGAAACGTCTCGATAACGGCAGGATCAAGCCCACGCGAGGCGGCGACCCGTCGAGAGAGTCCGCCCATACCCAGCGGCCGGATACTCCCGTTGCCGTTGGCTTCGTTGCAATGGCGGATGTAGATTGAAAAGAACCCCATGATGAAGAGTACGGCTATCAAAACGACAATGATTATGGCCATCGATGGAGTCACCCGCGCGTAGTTGTACGGCTGCCCGTCGTTCGTGTTGGTGGTTTGGGAAACGACACCATGAGGTGTTGACAAGATGAAGAGAACTAAGAGGGGGAGGATCATGTGTGTGAACCTGTAAGAATCCATGGTGTACATGCAGAAGAAATCAAACAACCTTACAAAAAATAGTGATGATCAGACAGGAAGTGGTATAGTTAAGTTCAGTTCTGTTCGAGGGTTTTTATGTTTTTGAGAGTGCGCCAGGTAGGGCACGGGGTGAAGAACGGAAATGGAGAGAAAGGGTTATGGCTATGATGGGGTTTATAAATGAAGGAGGGAAGGAGCATGCTGGGCGTTAAAGGAGAAAGTGCCGTGTAGAACAAGAGAGGAAGACTATCAAAGAGTTGTGGGGTCCAGTGCTTTGATTGTGATGGTAATGCAAGGGATTTGGTCAGACATGGTGAGCCCGCGTGGACAAGTGTGTTTGCTTAGAAGTTTCCAGAGAAAGAAATAATTGTTTTGATGAAAGAATTTGTTAATGAGAGAATAATATAAAATTATATTTAAAAATTTTATGTGAGAGATTAAGTTATTGGAGTAAATTATTTTTTAATATTATATTAAAGTTTTGTTGACTGTTATGAATTTAAATTTTATTATTTTTATTTAATTTTTAATTAATAGTATAAGATAATGTAAATTTATGTAAATTTCAAACTTAAAAGATTTTTATTTAAGAGAATATATTAGAAAATAATATATAATTATATTTTAATTAATGTTTTTTAGTGATCAGTAATTATGTGATGAGTGTTTTTTAATTAGGATTTGACTTGATATTAATTTTTCTCACATTTATATTAACATATATAATAATAATTAATTCAAACCAGAGAGAATTTGGAAGAAGAAAAACGATAACAAAACTAATAACTATAAATTTGAGATAAATTTATCTCTGTATTTATGTTTTGCATCCATTAAGAACCACTACATTTTTATTTTTTCCTTTCTTAATGAAAGTTTTTTTTTTTTTTTTTTTTTTGTATTGCCAAACTTTGAAGTGGAGGCTGGGATCTTCTCATATAAAGTTGTTCCTCCTCTTAAAAAATAAGATCCCATGTTATAATCTCTCTTTCTAATCATACGAAAAGGAAAAAAAAAAGTTAGACGTTTATCTTTTAAAATTGTTTATAGCATAGTGTTTTTGGACTAAACGATACTCTCATTTGATTTGGGATTTAGGTTATTGAGTTATCGGGTTAACTTGTGAGTCATTAAATCTATCCGAATCTATTATTTTATTTAAAATAATATTTTTTTATTTTTTTATTTTATAGTTTGAATCTACTAAGTTTGATCATATTTAAATCGAGTTCGATTAGGTTAAATAAATCATGTGTCAACTCGTTATATCAAAATAAATCCAGGACTAAATCAAGTTTTAAATCACCATGTCAAATTGTTAGGCTAAACCAAATTTAACAACTATGGTTTATAAAGGATATTTAATTTTGATTAGATTAATCCACTGCTAAATTAGTTAAAAGCTATACAAATTAGGTAAAAGATATTCTTTGTTATCAAAAGAAAACTCGATTAATCCACTACTAAATTCCTAATCAATTGCCACACATTCCAGTTCTTTGGCTGCATGGACTGCCATATTGATCTCATTTCCATTAGAATATTAAGCTTGTAGGCAAAATATGCAACCATGACAACTTTACATAACCCATGTGATATTTCCACGCACAACATTAGTGTGATTTTGATTTTTTCTGATTTTATATATATGATGATATACTAAAAGTCCAATTAACCGATGAAGACGACTTCTATACTTAATAATTAATTAATCAATTAATCCTAATAATTTTATCTAGTTTTTTTAATCTAGCTAGTTAATAGCTTGTTCTTGATGCTTAGTAGATCAATATGACTTGTAACTAGTACATTCAAAAGATTTTTTGATGGAAGTAAAACTCTAAAAAATTTAAATAAATATTTTTTTAAATAGAAAAAATATAATAATCCAGTTACGACTAGATCTAGCAGTGCATCAAGTCCAAACATGTTAGATGTAGCACTAATGAAGCCCAATATATTTTGATGGTGTCGTGTTTGTATTGGGAGTGCAGCACAAGGCTACTAAAAATTTTAAAAAATTATAACCATGTGTTTTTTTATCTAGTATTTTCTTAGTAAATACCAATAAAATATTGGTTGACTTCGAACAATTGATCAATTTCAAGATCGCCAGCTCCAACATGTGATCGGCAATTTCAATGAAAGTCCTGTATGGTAATGGATTCTTGGTTAGGTGAAGTCATTAAATACAAGGGTCAAATATATCACATGTAGCTCAACAAACGTTACATATCGGCCGAAAGCATTTTTTACTTTGTGGCCCAAATTCTGCTACAGATTTATGTCAATGATTGTATCATGGCATCATACCAGCATCAGAGGGCTACCAAAGTACCATATGAAAGATGTACTATACAAGGTACTGATCTTCCTTCTTCTAGATCAAGAATATGATTCTTCAACGACGACGTATGGTGGTCAAGAAGTCTCGAGGATCGTTGAGTTGTATAAGCCCCAGTTGCAGTCAAACAATGGGCGCTGAGATTCGTAGCAGGGCCGCCATGGTTGGACCACAATTGCAGTTACGCTCTCTGACTATTCATGGCGTTGCCCTGATCTCAAGGTGTCCTCTTTTTTAGTTATAGCTGGGGTCCAAGTCACCAAACAAAACAAAAGCACACCTATCCCTTTACAATCTATTGAAAGAGGAAAAAAAAGCAGCTTGTACAATAATGTATTTTAGTTCATAATTATTATGCCCAATCTAACAAGTTGACTTTTAAAATTCGTGAATAGAAACCTAGTACAAACTAGATTTTAAATTAAATAAAAAAAATATTAATTAATATAATTGGTTAGTCAATAATCTAATTAAACCATATCCAAACTCGACTTGATCAATTTATGAGTTTGTATTGTTGAAAAGATCACAATTTATAGTTTATGCTGCTGTGCGCTTCTCTTCTGTTTCGTTCTAGGAAGAGAGGAAAGTACATGAAGAATCTGTGCAAGTAGGAGCACCGAGGCAGTCTTGAAGAAATGTGGGCAGAGATTCCATCATCTCGCTTCGGAACGCGTTCCGTGCATCAACTTTCCTGGGCGATGTCAAGATAGTCTAATCTAATGTGCCTTCGTCGAGGAATAAATATTACTGGTGCATCAATTCAAGCACTCGTCATCCATTCTTTCTTCGATGTTTCCTAGCAACAGTAATTAATACCTAAATTAATAGAGAACGAAAATGCTTGCTGATTGCCCCATCAAGACACAAATTCACATGGAAAGGCAACTCAACAAGCATGCCTTTTTTTTTTCTTTTTTTTTTAATTAACAGTGGCTTGGCTTGTCAACTCTTGCAAGTTGCAACCATATCTAAATAAAAAATGGCTTCTATAATTGTATAATATTAAGTACTGATTTTCTTGATTAATTAATTGGTACACACCCAGTTTAAGCTATTTCTTGTATTGGTGGTTTTGCAAAGTTGCAAATGAACTTACATTTGGGTACTGTTTATTTTTGTATTTTAAAAATATTATAAAAAAATTTTATTTTTTTTATTTTTTTTATTTTTTTATCTTAAATTAATATTTTTTGATGTTTTCAGATAATTTTAATGCGCTGATGTTAAAAATAAATTTTAAAAAATAAAAAAAATATTATTTTGATATTTTCCCGAATAAAAAACACTTTGAAAATCAATCGCAACTACACTCCTAAACATCTCCTCATCTGGTGTGAATTAAAATAGTGTTAAGAAATGTGGTAGAAATTATGGCTCAAAATAATTTTTGCTCGTAAATATATCAAAATATATTTTTTTATTTTTTAAAAATTATTTTTGACATCAACATATCAAAATAATATAAAAATATAAAAAAATAAATTTTAAATAAAAAACTAAATTTTTAAAAAATACAATTTACAATTTCAACCGTATTTCTAAAAACTACTACTAGTCTACAATAATGACATGTTCTAGAGTTAACAATTAAAGTTAAAATTGAAAATTCAGCACAAATATTGCATCATGCATGATACAATAATTTTAGTTATTTTGTGAGTAAAGTTTTTTTCAACAAACTAAAAGTTGACTTTTGATTTTCAACGTTCAAGTTTTTTCCTTGACTTCTACACCACCTCTCTAATCTACTCAAGTACAAACAAATGCAAGTTCAATGTCACTAACAAAAAGGATTACCATCTAGCATTATTTCATCAAGCATGCTGATTTTTTACCCCAGCACTAGAGAATAAAGTTGATTTTAATTATTCAATTGAAGAAATTCTATGATTTGAATATACTATACTTGCAATATTGACAAATAAATATAAGAAATAGAGAAAAATATAAAAAATAATTTTTTAACTGGAAATATATTCTAGTCATTTTTTTTTATAGAATTAAGTATAATTTTCTCTTTTCTTATCAGTCAATTATTTTAAACACCAGTAATTATGAAGAAAATTTTATTATAATTAGGAAATAACTAGTAATATTCTATTAATTATTTTCTAAATTAAAAAAAAAACCACAATAAAATAAAATAAAACCCACGATGAAAAGCGATAAGAATACTCATACATGTGATTTTTCTCTTTTGTTTCTCTTTTTTTTTAAAAAAATAAAAATAAGTGAATTAAGTTTTTTTTTATAAAAATTAATTACCTTTTAAACACTATAAAATTCTATCTACAGGAAAACTCGCAATCAGTCTATCTTTTTTTTAGTGAAAAATCCGAGTCTTCTTTCAATTCGAAATTTAATCTAGATTTTCCCTCAGCCACGCTATTCCATTCGGACATCCGTGGTCTTCAACTGTCCAGATAACATAAATTTGTAGACCAGACTCAGGAAAACCATATCCCCACCTATCTTTCGTTTTCTTTGTCGTAGACAATGTATCGTAATATATGGAATGTTCCATGATCACCTTTCGTTCCCATGGAAGTCACAAAGCTGGTCCAAGTTAAAGCCTGGATTTGGGAAAGATTATGACCTTTGAACAGAAACGTCTGCCTTGGAAAAAGGAATCCAACTTCCCTAACATCGTGTTCAGACTCCATTAATCTTTATGGCGACAAATCAACAAAATCATATGTCAAAGAACTGACTGGGGACATTTATATCTTGGTTGCAATGGATTGTGTGGTGCTTTTAAATGCTTGTTGGGCCGATTGCAATAGAACAAGATGAGGGCATGAGTTGTACGCTCTTACAAGCCATTTAGTTAAAAAAAAAAAAAGAACTCTGCGCACTTAAAGGAAGGTTAGCAAAGTGCAATGAAAAATAGAAATTTATGGTTGATTGAAAGAAAACGCTCTTCTTTTCTTTCTTGAAGTGTAGAGATAAGGTGATAGAACTTGAAGGAAGGAAAACGCCATCTCTTGACCTCATTCTTGATTCTTTTACTCCAGGAAAAACAGGGTGAAAAGTGGTCACATAATAGAACTTGAAGCCCCTTGATTCTTGGTCCATGATTAGAGTTTTGTTTTAGCTTGACCCAGCTAGCTCAGTAATATTTGAGTCCAATGTCTGCATCTGGGCTTTATTCGGTGGGGTGAAATTTTCCAATCTCAGAGACTACAGACTCGGAGAAATGACTTGGCAAGGGGCAGTAAAAAATGTTCGATGTCAACAACAAACATGATTTTTTTACAATTAAAAAAACAAATGTCATTTTTCAGATAAAAAATAACATGTTAACATTTTTCAGAAACTCCAGCAAAGTCAGGGAAGAGGAAACAGCAGCAAGCAGAGAGTTTCCAGCAGCAGGTCGGTGCCGGAAGTCCTTTCGGGAGGTAGGTTCTTAGCTCCTGCAAGCCGGCTAGAAGAGGCATTTTTCTTGGGGAAACTGGACATGAAAAAAGAGGAAGTTTCCTACAAGGAAAAGGAGAAGAAAAGTACCGAACCGATTTAAGAGGCTTTATATGCGGCAGAAACAGCCTTGAAGACAGTAACTCAACCTAGTCTCTGACTCCGAGAGTTCTGGGTTCTGACTTAGTTTTAAGTTCTAATTTGATGTAGCCATCATTAGATTAGATGAGGTTAGGACTATCTTTATCGGATAATCAGTACCAGTTCTCAAATAAAATCAGTACCAGCTCTCAAATTGTCTCATGGAAACATGAAGAACACTGTACCCGATGCAAGAAGCCAACAGATGAATCAAAATGAGGTGAACAAAAATAAGATCAACAAAGTTCACGAGGTTGAATCTAGCATCTTAGCAAAATCCCTTTGGGCCCTTATTATAGGATTCTAAATGAATCATGCTTGTTAACACTTAACAGTATAAACAAATTCACTCGTCTCTCCTGTTTCTGGAATTAAGAAACTGGACGACATCCAAGAAATGCAGCATAATTCTTAGAGATCTTACTTTTATAATTTCATTATTAGGAGATCAAATATTATAAATTTACCCTTATAAAAAATATATTTTTTATACCTCATAAACGGATTCTTCTTTATAAACTTACTCATGATCTCCTCGACAATGCAATCACTAATAATTTGTTGGTTGCTTATCAGATAAACCGAGCCTAGTACTCAAAAAAAAAAAAAAAAAACCAGTAATATTGAGGTCACGAATTTCCAACTCCTTAACTTATTACATGTGCAGTTAATAGCTTTATAAATGGAGCATATGCTATGGAACCATGTTTCTTGACCTTGTCGAAAGCTTGAATTAATTAATTGGACCAATTAAAGTTAGTGAATCTAAATATCCTGTAATGAAGTTAACGCTGGCAATTAATCTCACCTGTTATCTGCCATGAAAAATCAAGAACAAAAGAAGTCTACCTACCTAGCTCACATGGACAATTAATTTTTTTTTTTTTTTGAAATAGGATCTAAAATACATAGTCTTCCCAAGTTAGACAAAGCATTCAATGTATATCAGTGAAGTGCATGCACATGTAGACAAAAAGAAAAACATCTGTTTTTTTTCGAAAGTACAATGTGATAGGCTGGAAAAGAGAATGTTCTTTTGTACTCCGACTCAATAAACATAAATTATATTTTATGATTGTTTTTTAAAATATTTTTTATTTAAAAATATTTTAAAATAATATTTTTTTATTTTTAAAATTAATGCATCAAAAAAATATTAATTTAAAATAAAAAAATAAAAAATTTTAATTTTTTTCAAAAATATTTTTAAAACGCAAAAATAAACAGGACAACATGTTAAAATATAGGAAGTTAAAACAATGATATGGATATTAGTAGATTACAAATATGTTTGTTATATCAAAATGATTTTTCTTTTATTTTTGACACAAGCATTTCAAAAACTTTATAAAACATAAAAAAAATATCATCAATTTAATTTTTTTTAAATCAAATGTACATTTAAATCATACCCAAACACATTTTCAAACAAATCAAACATTACTTAAAAAAATGCTTATTTTTCCACGAAAAAAACAAAGCATGTGAAGTGATGGAGCTTAGAGAAAATATTGTTAAGAAGTTAATATAATGATTTATTGACTTTAATTTTTACGTGAGATATTTTGAAATTAAATTAATTAAAAGTTAATTTAATTTGATTAACTTGAGGAGTGAATTCATAACCCAATTTAAATTCAATATGACTTTTTTAAATTTGCTTTTTCCAAAACCATGCATTTTGAATTCATTCAAATTAACTTGCTCGAACTCATGATTCAAAGCTTAGGCTAGGTCATGGAGAGGGCTACTCCTCTGAGTTTTCCCCCTCAATTATGCTTATTGAAAATCATTTTTATTATTTAAAGAAACAAAATGGTCTCATTTCTTTAATCGACAAGGCCATTAACAAGAAAACAAAATTTTTCACATGGAAGCTTTGATGATGGTGATATGATCATTAACACATCTTAACCATACAATTCCCATCCCCATCTTCAGGACCCCACCAATCATCATGTCTAATCTAATCAAACCCTTCTGCCCAT
>Ga0307518_10004062_pt1 | contig 10507 bp, 6 predicted proteins | sample 25_EM_MG_FD_203889 | JGI IMG/M metagenome (GOLD analysis project Ga0307518, IMG submission 203889) | Populus trichocarpa ectomycorrhiza microbial communities from riparian zone in the Pacific Northwest, United States - 25_EM | ecosystem: Host-associated > Plants > Roots > Unclassified | place...
ATGTTTCAAAAACTTTTTTGGTCCAATATGACAATAAACTAGTAAATGCAACTAGAAAACATGGGGTCGGTTGTTCATATGAATAGTGAGTTAGGTTGATATATTTTGTAATCGTTCCGTAGCAAATTAATTTCATAGTTGAGTTGGTTGAAGCGCGTGGCTCTAGCCTAAAGGCGCAGATTCGATTCCCTATTGCAGCAATAAAATCCTCACCAGACAAACATCCTATGCCATTTGGTTGTCGTTGTTTTTTTATTTTTTATTTTTTTGCATGTGGTTGTGTTTTTAATTTTAATATGGAAATTTTATTATTTAATAGTTTTTTGATTTTTTTTCTTTAAATATATATTAAATAATTTTTTATTTCTTTCTTACCAATCATCATTAACAATATAATTATTTTGTATCACTTTCCACTAGCATTTCACTCTTCGAATATTAACTGATTGCATTTTTTATTTTTAAAGATATATAAAATTAAAAAAAAAACATTAATCCAAAAGGGAAATGATGCAAATGTCTGTTAATAGTTGCCAATATTTTCCCGTTCTGTCCGGTATGTCCAAGATGTTTCGTACTAAATGAAAAAATGGAATAAATTGAAACTTTGTATGCATTGCATTGAATATTTATATGATAAATATTCGATTGAATTGTTTTAGCAAAAACTTTGGAAAGTTTCAACATATTACTTTCAAGATTATATTATTTTAATAATATTTACGATTAGTTAAGGTATTTTTTTGCGTGAAATAGTATTTATAATTTTTTTCCACAAAAATTTTCCAAAAAGAAATTCTACGGATTAGTATCTTTACTGTTAAATAATAATTCTTAAATTTATTAAAGAGAGTTTAACGTGAAGGACAAGCTGCAAGCACTAGTTATTATATATAATGGTATGTTTGATATATATATATATATATGGGTGTAGAAATTTTAATTTTTTTTAATTTTTTTCTCTTCCTTTTTATCTCAAAATACAATAAGGTTTTATTTATTTTTTCAAATCGTTACAAAAATTAATCCTTTAATTTTTTTGATACATCAAACATCATTAAAATCCAACTTTATGCCCTTAAAAACTGCTCTTATAATAATTACTCGGTAATAATTCACCACTATTTTTTTAACCTCGTACCAAACGCCACCTAAGATAAACCATGCATGCTTTATTTCCTTGTTCTTTTTTTGCAATGAATTATTTTTTATTTTATTTTTTTATGAACGAAAGCTACTTTTAGACTGAGCGGTTTACACTGTGAACATTTTTTTCCCAGGACAGACTACTAGAGAATTGACACATTATTAAATGATAAACTGTGTTCATCGAATTGTTGAACTCAAAATTAAATATGCATAGCTTTTATTCCATATTGATCGAGCTATGCTCACAAAAACGAACAGAACACTGACAAAGCATATTTATAAAGTCTCTCCTTCACAAATTTTACAATAATAGAGAGAGAATTGGTTACAGGTACAAAAGTCCACATGCATTACGAGAGAAGTTAGGTACTAGCTAGCAAGATCCTCAAATCAAACTTCAAATTGATTAGGTTGCTCTTGGTTGGAACGATCCTTGCTATTCTGATCAGTATGATCATCTTCCTCGTTCGATTGGGGGCAAACAGCTGGTTTCATCTCACAAGAAACTGGGCTCAGTTTGGCAATATCAATGCTGTGTTGAGGTAGCTTAGGCTCCATAGGCACTGCTGTCTTGAAGTTCTTGTAAATTACATAGAGCACCATCTGAAGCACCCCAAAGATAAAACCCACTATGTTTGGGATCTGCACACAGATGGGGAAAAAAAAACAAGGGAGAGATGGAACTTTCAGTGTCTAGATTATGCAGAAGTACAAAGGATAGCATGCATGCTGCAGGATGTGTAATACAGCAGCAACAAAACATATATAGCAATGAGGTAAAAAAGAGACACGTCTGTACTGTATACATTAATTCGAGAAAGAGATCACTTACCGCAATATAGTAGTCCTTCACTAGTACACCATAAACGAGCCACGTGATAGCACTAAGGGTGAGAAAAAACGATAAAGTAAATGGCATGAACTCCACACTCTTGGTTCGTATCACAATTCTCTGAAGAGTCATGGATAAAAATATACTATGATCAGATATGTGTTATAAATACCTAGCTATATGTGTGAGTATAAAAATTAAAGTATTCTGCTCTCTTCCTTTTGTTTTCCCATGAAGTGATGTTGATAAACACAAACCAACTCAGTTTAAGCAGCTTGAAGAAATATTTAAGAACAAAAACCATCAAAAAGGGCCACAAATAATATATGTATATCCTCACCATAATGTTCAATGGTGCTGCAAATACACTCACTGAGAATATTACGCAAGCCCATCCTAGAACTTTAACCCGGTTTGATCCCTTTACAAAGAAGTGGGAGAGAAGAAGAATCGAACAAAATCCCCCAAAGTTGAACAAAATAAGTATCCTCAAGGTGGCAATCTGCAAAAACCAAGGCAAATATATTTTGTAAGGAGATTAATATATAGCTAACAAAAATATATGTGGGTGCAGAGAAAGATATGTGTGATCATGATGTACCCTAGCTTGTTTTGGAGCATAAGCAACGTAAAGAGCAATATAAATCATCTCTATGAAACAACCGACTGAGTTGATGGTGATGAGGAGGAGAACATCAGACTTGAGTGATGCATAGTAGAGCCAAATCATTGCACTGAATAGGGCAACCACATAAGGCAATGATTGAAACCCTTCTGTAGTTTTCTTCCTACAAATCCTTAAAAATGTTGGGCTGCAACAATATGGAAACATCTTGTTAGAGCTTCAATGTCCTTCGATCAATAGCCCCTTTCATAAGAGATACTCTTTAATATTTATTAGAGAAGTTGGTTGAAACAAAAAAAAACTTACATTGGAGCGAGGAAAACCACAAAAGAAACGAAGTTACCTAAAAAAATCCATATGAATGTAATATTAATTAGCTACACTTAATTAATTATGTAATCAGATTTTGTAACAACTTGAAGTTGTTAAAGCAGATGCAGAGAGGAAAATATTTATTTGTACATGTAATACCTAGAAGGCCAAATGTGAATATCCATGGGCAGTGAATGGAAAAGGAAGCCATCTTTCTCTCTAAATCTTTGCTTCTCCCTCACAAAATAAGGATATGGAAATGAAGAAAATACGTGTTTTGAAGGAGATCGAAGCCCTAGCTAGCTAGCCCTTTCAATATGCTAGGCACAAAGGGTGTGTGGCTTATTTATAGAGGATGTTATGCATCATGAACCGTACGAGTAAAATGACGAAATCATTGCATATGATTCAAAAATTGCGTGCTCCAAATGCTAGCCCTACATTTATCTGCATGATTTTATTTTCTTTTGTTGGTAAAATTCTTTTGGCATTAAGAAGATATGAATATGAATATGATTATGAATATGAATAGTGTGAACAATTAAGAAGATATAAAGGAAAAGAGGGATATCATATTGTATAAATCTAAGCTTTTTTATTTATTAATTTACATATGATTAGGCCTTTTTATCCATTTATGCGGGCCAAAATTAAATTATTTTTTTCTAGTGATCTAATCCACGAAATTAAAAAATCTATGAAAAAAAAAAATCGATGTTCCAACATCCATCTTGGAGAACATATAATTAATTAACTTGTAAATGGTAAAAGTTCATTATCTAACAAGTCTTGCGATTTGTTTGAAGAAATTGTGGTTATTTTTTTAATTATATGATAAATACCCAAAAGCTCAAAGACTTCATTATATACTTTTTATTTTCAAATAAATTTTAAAATTTTTTTAAAATTTTATCAAACTCTTAGAGGAAAAAAAAAACTATCGTTTGACTAACGGGCTCTTAGGATGAGTGAAAAGAACGGTGTAGGATTTTCCTCGTGTATCTAGTTAGTGTACAGTAGATCACTATTCTGCCCTCCGTACGTTACACACCTAAAAAGCACTGCTCTTCCCCCATCTTTCACGTGACCATCCCCACTGCATTTCCTTCAATTTCTGAACATTTTCTTCAGGGTTCAGCCGTTTTTCTTCAGACCCACATTTGTCTTTTACCACAACCGCCATAAAGAAAACGAAAGAGAAAAAACTAACCCTAATTATTCCACTAATTGGCCAAATCATTCACTTTCAAGCGATCAGCCCTATGACAAGTGTGCCATGAGGCAATGAGCACTACTGAGCTGTGTCCATGCATGTTCTGTCTTTACCATGACCATGTTATTCTCTTCATCCTTCTCTGTTTTAACACTGTCTAGTTAGGTGACCATCAAGAGCTAGAGAATGTTGTTGCGATCTATCTCATGCATGGCCAGTGCTTTTGACCGGCACGCGTGAACAGAGGATTCAAAATCAGCTTCTTATCGTTACATGTGGCACCTCCAAGATTTAATGGCAATTATATATATATATCTACATCACCTAACGCCACGAGTACGTACCATGATAATTAAAGCTTATGTTTGAGCGAATAGAGAAATGGAAGGTAGAAAAGGCACTGATTATAGTATAATTTTGCTGCTATCTTTAGTTCATTTAATAGTTAGAGATGGGTTTTGAAGTGTGGTGGGTGGAAGAGTAGAATATATGAACTACCTGAAATGATAAGGTTTACTAAGCCTTGATTATCTCTCAGGATCCAAATATTCAGGATTAGTACATAGTTGTCATCATTATTTTAACAATTATGGGAACCTAGATATGTTTGTGGGGGTGACTGTCATATATTGAAGATACGATGAGCTTTTCACATTCTTATAATTAAATTAAGGTTGGCTTATAACCGAGTTCTTGATTAAATCTTTTCTTCTGTTTGATGACCTACTAATCCTATTTTTAATACTTCAAATCCTCATTACATACAAGAGCAACAAGAAGATCTTGTATTCTTTCAACAAGAATACCATATATATAATTGTAAGATCAAAATAAAAGATGAAAGATCTTGATATTCTATATTGTAAGTGGGAACAAAACCTGCGCACCATTGACCGGAACTACCAGGCTTTATAGTTCTTTTTTACCTTCTCTATCAATTTAATTCTACTTTGAGGACTGATTTTAGTATTCTATTGATCACAAGCAAAGAGGCTTTTCTTATGATATCATGCATGTTTTACTCGCTGGATATATGTTGTTTTTATCCATTTCATCGGTGGATGTCCCAATCTCCTAGTGGAAACTTTACACACTCACTTGCCATTCAAAACGTGTACTGATTTAATGAGATTTTTTTTATGAGTTGCACGAATCCCTTGTTAACTAGGATTGCTCGGGCTCTAAGTTATTATCAGATTGCATGATTGAAGAAATGGCTGATGAAAAGAATCGAATCAAATGGCCTTTCATTTGCTAGGTGGCATATAACCTTACCGAAAAATATCTGAATTTGATATCTTTTGCTAATCGTGTTTGTCCAATATACAAGCGATTAGCTGCTTTCATCTGACACCGCATCACAAAACTTATAATGGATTCTTAACGTTCTTGTGGATGTGTAGATCCAGAATGCGTTATTAGGCGAAGAAGACACACGATAACGAAGAGTGTTGTGATCGTGAATAGTTAGGTTCAACTTTTTATTCTTCTTAGCCTGCTTAAAGGCAAATTAAGACATCTGTGCTAGTTTGTTGCTGAGAAGTTAAGGTCGGTATCATTAACGTACGATGCTTGGCGTGAAATGATTTGAAACTCGGTCGGCTTTGCAAAGGGACCAAACCATAGGGTAGTTTTTGCATAATTAACCTAATCTAATACAGATTTAGAATCTATATAAGAATGTCATGACTCATGGGTGATCTCCTTTCTTTAAAAAACGTAATAAAGAAGGTAATCTCTCCTATATTAACATTTTCTTCTACGAATCTCGGAATCAATAACCTCTTTGTTGAATATTATCAAGTACTATATGCAGGGACAATTCTGTACTGAGCTGTGCCATTAAGCTTGCAGCTGCTTACATTACGATTACAAAACATCAAAGCTTGGAAATTTAGAGAACACAACTGATTAAGCAAACCATCAAATAGCCGATTCATCTTCTTTGGCTGGTTGATTTGGGCCTTTTGTGGTCCTTTAGACTTTTCTCTTTCCCAGGTTCAATGTCATCGCAAATGAGCAGTAGTGAGGAAACTGCATATACCTCGAAATATTTTAAATTTACTTTATATTGCTATGAATGTTTTCTATTAAAACATTTATTTTTAATTACATATGTGCATGATTATGAATTAATATTGCGCTGGAGGCTGTATGATCAGAAGTTGAACTTGGTGTGTTTTGTTTTAGGCTTAGACCGTTTTTTTTTAATACGAAAAAATTAGTTGATGATCTCTGAAATTTTAGTGAAAGAATATAAAAATTTGTCTAGGGAGATGACCTTAAAAAATAGCAAAACCCATTTAATTGCATCGATCCTGCGTGTATTTATAAATTTATTAAATATTTTTTTGTGTTTTCAATTATAAACATATGTTTTAAATTTATCAATATTCAAATAAAAAACGCTACCTATTAATCCCACTTCTTATACATTTGATTAATTGATATTTGTCATTTTTCTCAAATAATACAACCACGCATGTATGTATGGAATCCATTAAACCCCTTTAGACATATCATACAAGAATTATATAATATATTTTATTGAATTGTATATTAAATTCTATAATAAGATAATAATCAAAATTATACACACACGCACACAACAAGAGTTCCAATAAATAATAATCAAAAGATCTTAGAAATTGCATATGCACGTAATGGATTCCATATATACAATACCTTGTTTCGAAAAGGAAAAACTCAAGCACTATATATATAATAATTATAAAAAAATGAATAAGCCAACAAGTTGGTTCTATGGTGTAGTGGTTAGCACTCTGGACTTTGAATCCAGCGACCTGGGTTCGACTCCCGGTAGGACCTCTTTTTAATAGAAGATTATATGCCGTTTGCTTGACTAAACCAGGAAATGGGACGATACGACCACGAATAGATAGATATCACAAAAATATTGATTGGTAATCAATCTATAAATTTTTTTTTTTGTCAGATATTATTTGTTTCTGTTGGTGGTTTTTTCGTAATTCACTTTTTGTCATATAAAATCATTACCCAATATAAAGTAATTTAAAGGTGAAATGTAATTATTGTCCAAACAGGTGTTCAATTCTTCTTATATTATCCAACCAATTATTTGCCTCACCAGCAAGTGCACATTGTTGACTCTCGAGTAATGCTTTGGAGTACAAACCCCCAGCACACATCTAAATATCGAAGTATAATGATTAAAAAAACAGATTTATTTTTAATATTTACATTATCTTACTTGATTTAACCTATCAAAAAATTGAATGATATAGATATTGCTGAGTTAAAAAATTTAAAAACTAGATATTATACATCGGGAGGTGAAATGAGATTTTTGAAACTTGATCAACCTAACCTAACATGATTTATATATTCTATATTTTTTTATCTTTATAAGTGGCAGTTTGTGAGCTGAATATTTATTTTTATTTAGAAATATTTCACCAAAAAATTTCTTGTTAGTGGGCTTTATATTAGATTTCTTTAATGTAACAAATAAGTGATTGTCTCTTTGCTAGAAGAGAAATGAGAGATAACAAAAATTTAACGATGATGTAAGGTACAAAAATTAAACCTAACATTGCTTACAATCCATATTATAGGTGCGTCTCTAAATGTAAACTCGTGAAAAATATCAATATAAATCTAATATGTGAATATATTAAATATTCATAAAAAAAAAAAAAAAACTTAATTTGATATGTTGAGCCCTTTAAAATCTAAAAAAAATTAAATGAACCCAGTTTATAATTTTTAAAATATTAAAAATTAAGTTAGATATAATTATATTCTCAAATTCTACCCAACTTTATCCATTACATCTCAGAATCGATCAAAAAGTTAATGAAAGAACAAACTTATGCTTATTTGTTTTTTCCATTGGGTTATAGTTTTCTGTTGGCCTATCTAGTTGCTGTGAATGGGCTCTCAAGCCCTTCCTCTGTAGACCCATATATACACTTGAACTTGTAAATTTTGTCCAATGATACTAAAATTCAGTAAATTTTATATATATATTAAAAGAAAAACTAGGATGATGCTATAGAAAAATAAAGAGAAGTTTTATTTAGTGAAATTTTATTTTAAATTCTAATGAACAAAAAATTTCAAATTTGATAAAATGACTAGATTAAAAAATTTAGCTTTATTAGCAGGTGGAAAATTAGCTTTCTACTTGGAAAATCGACGTCTTCTAGTCACCTCTGAAAGGCTGCGAGATCTCTTGTTGCCATCAAACAACCACACCCTCAGCCACCCAAAACCACTATTACAGCCTTCTTCACTGAACAGGCCTGAATCAAAACAGCAGCTCCACAGTCTCACTCGCCACCAAGTCAAACCCTAGATTGCAGTAGCCTTCTTTCCCCGTGACAGTAGCCATCCTCTCTCGTGAAATTAGGGAAGGAGGACTTATCAAATTACCCATAAAATTTTGAAGTCAGATTTGAAAATTTTCTTCCAGTTTCAGCCGGCCTAAAATTTTTCAGAAGCAAATTTGCAGAGCAGAACGTGAGAAAATGAGCAACAAATGAAACATCTTGAAATGCATATTTTGCAAGATTTTTGTATATTTCTTCACATTTTTTAAGGTCATTAGATTTGGTCAATTTCTGGTTATTTTATAATTTTTAACTATTTCCCTCATTGTTTTTTAGATTTTTTCAAAAAAATCTAAAAAAAAATCAATCAAACAAGAAGAAGTTGTTTAATTAGTAATTAAAATGTAATTGGAAAAAATAATAAAAACTACTTTAGTCTAAAAATAATAATTGCAAAAAAAAGAAGAGAGGGAACACAATGTTGTTTTAAAAAGAGAGGGAATTTTTAGAAATGATTTGAAAGAATGGGATGGAGGATGTGTAATTGGTTGTGAAATTTTATTGACGATGGGATTGAAAATTATTAGTTTTGATTGGTTTTTGAATTGTGGTTATTAGATATAATTAAAATCATGTAGATTTTGTGAATTAGTTTTGGGTTTGATAATGTGAAATGGTTAATCGTAACCATATATTGTATATGGGAATTGGGTCATTATAAAAAATATTTTAATGAGCATATTATGGATATATTATTGTTGAAAAAGAGAGATTTGAAGAAAACATACATATAAAAAAATATAAAAGTATCTTTGTATTAATTATTTCTATTGATTGTCAATTGATCCAATTATCTCACTTTAAATCCTTTTTTTTTTATATTGATTATTGGATATTATGATAAATGAATTATTTATTTTTATTAATTGATTCAGGATGATATAAGCTAATATTAGACCCTCTGATAAGTGAATAATAATATCAATTAATACATGATATTTACCATATTAGTGAATAAAATTTACAGTCATTATATAATCATTTTATTTTTTAATTTCAATAATTAATTTGATATTTTCATTATTTATCAAGTAATCTAAGGATGAAGTGGTACAATAACAGCCATGGTCACCAATAATCCATAATGAAAAGGCAACGGTTATTAGTTTGTTTAATATTTTAATGATCATGTTTTAAAAATTCTATAATTATAATGTTTAAGAATAAGTATAGTAGGTCTCATAATTATCTAGTAGGTGGTCCAGTGGTAATTAGAACCTGAAACTAAGGAGTTTTTTTTTTCTATAATTTCAAGTTCGAGCCATGTGGTTATTAATATGATGATCACTGGAGACTTACATGATTATTAACTTTAAGGTCTATGGATTAGTCGATCGACATTAATAATAATAATAATAAAAAAGTATAGTAGGTCCCATTATTGATATTTGAGAACAAATTAATATATTTCATCTCCACATGCTCTCTAGTCTCTACCATGCTATTGCTTTACCCTTTTCAAGCTTTAGAATTCTCCCATCACGATGGTGTTTTCAAAGGAACAAGGGATTCCCAAACCACCGCCCGCATCAAACCTAGCTCAGCTCCCTTTTCCCTTTACCTTTTACACTTCTTTATGCACGAGTTCCTGTGAAAGTTGAAATCTCCACCAACCTGGAATAAGTGAAAGGGTCAGAACTAATTAATTAACAAAATTACTACATTTTGTATAATAAAACTACAGCAGAGAAGGCCAATAAGAACACGCCAAGCCAGCAAATCGAACAATAGTGAAGAGTTAAGAGAGAAGACAGGAGGGAATCCCAAGTTTTGTGCTTACAAGGAAAAGGCCATGATGACAGTGCCTTGTCTGAATAAAGAATATATGCTCATGGAATAATAAATGATCAAATAAATATCATAGTATTATATTGCACTGATAACTAACAGTTTCTTGGATGGTGTTGTAAGAGATTCGTTGGGAGATTGGGCCTTTTTGCATGCGTCATCACATGATTTTAACCCTGCCAATTATTTTAACTCTTTGTTAGAAGAAAAAATGG
>Ga0307518_10004063_pt1 | contig 10507 bp, 3 predicted proteins | sample 25_EM_MG_FD_203889 | JGI IMG/M metagenome (GOLD analysis project Ga0307518, IMG submission 203889) | Populus trichocarpa ectomycorrhiza microbial communities from riparian zone in the Pacific Northwest, United States - 25_EM | ecosystem: Host-associated > Plants > Roots > Unclassified | place...
TAACTCCTGAGCATGTTTGCTTTTTGTACCCAATCCATTTGCCACCCATGACTGCCACTGGATATTTCGTGGACGATCTTAGTCCCATGAAAAAGATGGTTACAAAGGAAACACTTGTGTATATTTATATATTTTTTTTGGTGGATTAGTATATACGCTCTAGTCATTCAAATTAACATTTGTAAATTTCCTTCGTTCATGGGTTCATTTACGAAAAGTCAAATTGCTTAGTTCGTAGGTTTTTTTTTTTTATATATATAAAAAAAACTGACCATTTTATTCAGATTTTGATATTAAATATTTGCCATAACGAAAAAAAGAAAGGAGCTAAGGTTAAACTTAAGGAGGAACTCGAGACGTATGATATGATTTTGTTTTCCTATAATAAAAGTACAAAAAGGAGAAGTAGTTAATAAACGATCGCGATGGGACTCGAACCCACAATCTCCCGCTCCGGAGGCGAGCGCCTTATCCATTAGGCCACGCGATCACTTGTGAATAACTCTTTGAATATTATATATATATATATATATATTATATATCATATATCATAACCTTTTTTGTATTCCGGGGCAAAGAGAAGGTGGCAGTTGGTTTAATAAATACTAGTATCTGCGCAACACTGCAGGGGATAAATTTTCTTTTTAAATGTCAAAAAAAAAAAAAACATAAAATTGTTTTATATTATTGTTAAACTTGAAAATACAATTATTTTGAATGTTTTTTTTTATTAACATATCTCTTATTTATTTTAAAGAACATAAGGTTTTTAATTAGAATAATTGTTTTTGTTAAAAAAATATTAAAATAGTATTTTTTATATTTTATATATGACTGAAAGCTAAAAAAAAAATCATAAATGTGAAAAAAATTATTTTCAAAATTTATTTAGAAATTTTAAAAATTAAAAATAATTTGAATGAGGTTCTCATGAACACTTTATTATTATTATTATTATTAATATTATTATTTTTATATTAGATACATAGTAATTGAAAAAATATTAAAATTTTAATACAAATTTATTATTTAAGAACCATAGTTATGAAAATCAAGGAAACAACAAATAAAACACTTCAAAAGCATTCAAACCAATAGCTTGGTTATGGCAAAACGGTGATCCATGCATGGACAATGATGTGATCATGGAAAGGAGTGAGGTAAATTGAGGAGAACATAACCTTAGTAAAAGGTGATCTATGCAATTGGTACATTACTGAACATTTTTTGTTATAAAATTTTATAAATAGAGAAAATCTTAAATAAAAGAACAAAATAAGCCTATCAAACATTATAAATCCAAAGAATTTGGACTTGACAGTTAGTCAAGCTCAAGAAATAAATCTATTTTCTTGCTTCTCTTGGTGACTCAGTGACCACTATATCGAGGCAACATCCTCAACTTCTCCTCGTGAATAGACCAGCTTACAACCACCTTCAGTAACAACCCGACAAAAAGGAGAAGAAAAACCAAGAAACATTAAAAAAAAATTAAATCAAGGAGAAGAAAATAAAATGAATAAGCTGGTTTGCGTGGTTTTTCTTTTTTTTGCATGTGACAGTGACCCTCGCCACCAGCACAAGAAGAAAAGGGAGAAGAATCAATTCCATATCCACCCTTTTTTTTCTTCACCGATGATAGCACGTGAACTCACGCATCACCACTATTCCTCCACTTCCCAAAGTTCTCCACCATTGTTTCCTTGGTTACAAAAGCCTCTCCAATTATTTCCTAGTCCTTAGAAGGTTGATCTATAATCTTAAATCATTTTTGTTGACAAATTGCTAAAAATTATGAAATTTTAGGACAAAATGCTGATTATTATGTATAATTTTGGATTGTTTGGACGTTATTAATTTTGTTTGATGTGTCTTTTAACTCTGAAATGACTTGATTTTTTGTGTTGAATTATGAACTTATTTTTTTAAGGTTGTGATTTCTATTTGAACATTAAATGTTGATTTTGGAATTGTGGTTGAATTTATGTTGATTTGAGTATTGATTTTTTATTCATCAATTATGTTTGGGTTGGTGTTGAGTCATTTGAATTAGTATGCGATTTGAATAAAATTCATGAAATTAATAAGATTTATGTGGATTTTTAGTGGTACTCGGTTTTGAGTTGATGAATGATAATTCATCTTGAGTGGATATCATATTTAAAATAGCTTGATAAAAACATTTTATTTATGTTCGGCCAAACACGACCTTAGTCCAATTTTAATAAATTTTTAATTTTTGAAAGATCATCTTGAAATCAATTTTGAATTCCTCATTTTTTTACCCTTTTATATTTAATATTTGGAATTGTGATCTATACGTGAGATACTTTTTTTGGTATTAAATAAATCAATTTCCTTCCACAAAAAAAAATTCTTTCAAAAATACAATTTTATTTTAAATTGCTTATAACCAAGTCTCTCAAAAATAAATAAAATATCATATTTGCATAAATAAAAAAAATACATGGCATGATTTAGCATCATTAAATATAAAAAATCCAAGAAAATAGTTTTGTTGATATCCCTGCATGCATTTTTAAATTTAATAACCAGTTTATGAAATCCATAAGAACTTGACCTACATTTTAAAAATATCAAAACAATTTTTTTTTTGTTCGAATACCAAGGATTATGAACTTATACATATAATGTATTTCCGATATTAAAAGAAAAATGTAAAAAAAATAATATTTTTTGATATTAGAATAGTTAGGTTTTAACCTGATAAGATATCTTTTTATTGATGATGACTTTCTTAAACTTAAAATAGACAAATGATTAGAAAACACAACAATACTTTAGTTTATATCAGACAAGTGAACATACCAGTTAGGGGCAAAAAAGTCCATTGTGAATAATCAAACGATGATTCAATAAAATCCATCGAAACTATGAATGACATCTCACAACGACAAGTGTTTTTAATGATAATCAGAAGAACGAATACAACTAGATTAAAAAAAGGAAACTTTTCTCAAAGATAGTATGCTACTTGGTGAACTCCAACAACAGTTGAGAGTAACGCTGCGCTTGAGGGGCATCTTCATGGCCAAAGATTAGGTTTACCCTTTGAAGGATGACTATGATACATGAAAAACATATTATCACATGAAGGAGTTGCCGAGAGACAATTTGCAATAATCATTGATGTAAATGATTGTAAAAACTCTTTCAAAGAAGTAAGAATAAGATAACACTACTTCTCCATCAAAATAAAATAAGTGGGCAATGGTGCAAGAATATCAAAATTAAAGGGGACATCATCCAACTAGGGGGCAATTTCACGGCTAAGAAAGTTTATTACTTCTCAAAGAATAACTAACTGAGTAGAGTTTCATTTATCACCTAAAGGTCCAGGATATGTAACAAAGAGGCAATCAAACACATTGACCAAATAGATAAAACTCGTGTGAGCTGAAGAGTCAAAAGATCAAGAGAATTTATTTTAGAAATTGCAAACCTCATCCACTAAGCAATAGAGAGATGGCAAGAAATTGGGGCCTATATTTCAAACCAGGTAAGGATGCATACATATCATTTAATCCCAAATCATTGCATAATGTTTTTGCAGATATTTTCCAAGAAAACTCATGAAGAAAAGTCCAGCGAGACTCCACCTAACAAGGTTTTGAGCTTAGTAAGGCTCCAACAATTAAAAGCCAAATAAGGTTTAACAAAGAAAGAATCCAGCAAGACTCCAACAAATTAGGACCTGATAAGGTTCTGAGCCCACTAAGACTCTAGCAATTAAGAACCCAACAAGGCTTAACAAAGAAAGAGTCCAATAAAAGTCTAGCAAATTAGGACCTAGCAAGGTTCTAAGCCTGATAAGGCTCTAACAATTAAAAACCCAACAAGGTTTAACAAAGAAAGAGTCTAATAAGACTCCAACAAATTAGGACGACAAGGTTCTGAGCTCAGTAAAGTTCCAGTTGATTAAAAACCCAGCAAGGTTTTAAAGAAAGAGTTCGGCAAGACTCTAGCAAATTAAGACACGACAAGGTTTTGAGCCAAATAAGGCTCCAATTAATTAAAAACTCAGCAAGGCTACAAAGAAATAATCCAGTAAAACTCTGATAAATTAAAACCTGACAAGGTTCTGAGCCCAACAAGGCTCCAATTGATTAAAAGCCCAACAAGGTTTTCAAGAAAGAGTCCAACAAAACTCCAGTAAATTAGGACCCGACAGGGCTCTAAGCCCAATAAAGCTTCAGTTAATTAAAAACCCAGCAAGGTTTTAAATAAAAAGTCCAGCAAGACTCTTGCAAATTAGGACTCAATAAGGTTCTGAGCCTAACAAGGTTCTTGTTGATTAGAAATTCAGTGAGGATTCGAGCCCAACAAAGCTTTAATTGATAAAAAACCCCAACAAAATTCCAATAAAAAAAGGTCCAGCAAGTAAAAACCCAACAAGGTTCCAACAGATGACTAGAAGTCCAACATGAACAATCCAAAGAAAAATCAGAAGATGGTCCATTTAAGAAAAGGAAAGTAAGATATCTCCAAGACATAATCAATTATCCATGAAAAAATCCTAGATATTTTTCACACCACAAGCAGGTTAACCGATCACGAACCACACACTAGTTTCCTGAACAGAGACTATGGGTAGATTAACCGATCACAAACCACAAGCAGGTCACCTGTACAAAAAGACCATCCGTGAAAATCCTAGATAGTTTTCACACCAAGAACAAGTCACCCGATCACGAACCATAGGTAGGTTATCCGATCACAAACCACGAGCAAGTCATTTGAACAAAGACCACAACCAGGTTACCTTATCACGAACCACGGTAGGTCACCCAAACAAAGATCATCTATGACAAATCCTTGATATTTTTCACACAACAGCAGGTTATCCGATCACAAACTATAGGCAGGACACTCGATTAAAGACCATGAGTAGGTTACTTGAATATAGACCACGAGTATGTTACCTGAACACAAACCATGAACAAGTCACCCGATTAGAAATAATGAGCAGGTTACTTGATCATGAACCATGAGTATGTCACTTGAATAAAGACCATTTATGAAAAATCCTAGATATTTTCACTCAGAAGGCTGACACTTAAACACCCAACACATTTTTCTTTTCTTTACAAATGTACTTTCTAAAGTCTCATAAGACTTTATACCATAAGTATTGTAAAGAAGGGGGCAACTGTCATAACTCGATTTTTTACCCATCTTTTTTTTTTAAATAAAAAAATAGCAAAAAGAAAAACACAAAATTAAAAAAAAATATATTTTTGATGTATTGCGTTATTTTTATCATTTTTAGCATCTTTTCAAAAGAATTAAAAATTCAAAAATTTACTTTCTATGCGTTCAATTTTTAACGCGCTCATTTCAAAATTATTGGTTTATTTTGCTCATCAAGTCAACGTTGACATTTCCTTTTTCAAAAAAAAAAAAAAAAAAAATTTGGACAAGAGGACTAAAGTTCAAAGAAAGAAATGAGAGACCAAAGTGATTTTAGGTTTCTTGGTCACCAAGTTTGCTTGGTGGCCAAGCAATGAGAAGAAAAAGATAAATTATTTTTCCTATAAATAATAAGGGAATCTCACATACAAAAGAGGAGAGGGAGAATTTTAGGGAAGCATTAGCCAAAGAAAAAAGAATTAGTTATTGCATAAAAAAGCCACACACACAATCACACACTCTCTCCTAAAATCATAGAAAAAAAAATACAAAAAAGCCAAAAAGGATTTCCCACACTTTTCTCTTTAGCTCACACACTGTCATAAAAGAAACAAAAAATCCTAGACCCATTATTCCTAAACCCAACCACCAACCATATAAAGGATAGAACATAAAAAAAACACCATGGGGGCCATCTTCTCCAGCACCACCATAACCCTTTCTCAGTTAACACCATAACCTCTATTTCTTTCCTAAAAACCACCATTAACTACGACCAACAGTCAAACCTATTAATCTTCTAAAAATCACAAACACATACCTTTCTCATCGTTACATTGCCATTGACAGCCACCATGAGCTGAAATTAATCCTTTTTTATTCTCCCTCACTAGCCACCAGCAAAACACCAACACACACACACACACACTTTCACCATACCTTGACTTAAAACCAAAAAGAAAAGAAAATAAAAGAACATGTATCTCTCTCCCATTCTAAGTAATGACAACACCAACAATAATATTGTTAGAATAGACACCACTATTAGACAATTTGATGTGGATTAACCCACACACTAGCAAATACCCATTACATGCGCCAAATGAGCTAATTACACAATTCAAAATAAATGCATTGAAAGAAGCATTGAATGAGTTGGTTCTACAAGTTTTAGACAAGGCAGATCTTAAAGATCCATTAGAGGGGTCTAATCCAACCTTATTTGGGCTATGAATTCTCAGCAACAAGGCTGTCAATTTTTGTATCAATTTTGATTAGCCTTGTTTATTTCAGTTTTCATGTGTTTTGAGGATTTCATGTTATGTGTGGGAAAAATATTTATTTCTATTATTTTTATTTATTTCCTTGTCAGGTGAGGAGAAAACACAAAAAAGAAATCCAAGCTGATTTGAGAAACATAAGTGGCGATAAGGTTTTCTAGCATGCAAGGAGAATATTTCAATAACTTTGATCATGTTTCTTAATATTAGAAGGAAAATTAATGGCAACAAAAGAAGGAAAATAAGGACAACAAGTAGTTTCCTTTAAAAAAAAAAGATAAATACAAAGCTGCAATTAAAATCATCTTTTATCTAGGAAACTACTTTGGCGGCAGCTTCTCTTTTAGTTCCTAGGATTATTGGAAACATTGTAGGCTATAAATATGCCTTGTATCAGACCTACAATATTTTCTTTTCTTCTTCTTTTCTCACGACATCATAGGAATCAGACTTATGGAATTTATTTCTTTTACATCAACTATAACCCAAGGCTTATTTGGGCTTAATTAATACTTTGTTTTCAGCTAGGATCCAAGACTTATTTGGATTAGGGTTTGGGCTTACTAGTATAGGTTTTGGATTAGTTTTGTAAATAGGTCAATTCAGCCTACAAGGATAGATCCATTATGGTTAATTTTTCAGAAGTACTTAAACTCTTGTAAGCCTAAGTTTTAGCACATTTTGATCAATAATAATTATAAAGTTTTCTCAACTTAACATGTAAGAGTGATTTTTGCATCATTTGGTTCTTAAAAGAGCTAAAAATAACTTATCAAAGATTATTTGGTTTTGAGGCATCATTCGATTCAATTCCAATAGTACTAGTGCCTTGGGACAAGTTTTCATTGTATCACACTTTTATCAGACCTTTTTTGACTTTTCGAAATCAAATTTCAATCTTGATTGTGGGTTGCGTGACCACGTGATCATGAGGTTCGCGTCACTATTATCCTTTAAATCCTGCTCCTTTTAACAACAAACCATCATCTTCTCTTTGGATTTCTAACTTTAGCTCCTCGACAGATGAGTTATGAATGAGCTTGCTTTTTTCTAATATCTTTTTAAGCCGAGAATTTTTAGACCAAGTTCTTGATCTAGAAAACCAGGTTTTGTTCATCATAATAAACCCTCTATAGTAGGCTGATAGAATTTAGAAACACCATTAAACCATAACAACCACAAACACAGGAAAATGATGCAACTTACTTCAGGTAAAGCATACTAGGGATGCTAATACCTTTGTTTTATGCAACTAGTCTTTTGCCTAGAATCTTTAAAGTCATGTTAACTTCCTAATAACTATAATACTAGGTGGTGAATCCTTATCCAACCAAAAACCTCTTAATTCATCTGGGAAGGGTCTCTGTTATGTCGCGCTCTTGCGAAGGGTACAACATACCTTATAAAAAGAGAAAAAAAATCCTCTACAAAAAAAATCACTCTTGTAAAAAAACTATATATCAAGAAATGTCAGACCAATAAGACCAGTCACCATCCTTTTATCATTGCCAGAATCCAAAAATAACAGTAGTAAGAGTAATGATAGCCCCCAATAGCTCCACACTAATCGCCTCTCCTCCCCCGTCATCGAAACATAACAGTAATAACCCTTATAGATTGAACTAGCAGCGAGAGGAAGGGAGAAAGGCTAAGACTTTCCAATGCTTGATCTACCACCATAAGTACTGTTCATCTTCACCGTTGGTACAAGAAGAGAGATAAAAAGGAGGCATGCCCAATCCAGCAGATCATGTGCCTTCGTGGTCATTAGAATATGCAACGAATCACCCAAAGAATCTCTGAAAGATCAATAAAAGGTTTTCTAGTTACTTTAAATGTAGGTGGTGCCATATTTGTTTTTCCTATGTATCCCTTTTCCATATAGTTCGTCGAAATATCTCTTATGATAGCATGATAACCCCACTAAGGATTCATGTTAGGGCTAAACTTTGTTTATTGTTTTCAATGATAACATGCTTTATGTGATTTAATACAAGCTTTGAATATTTTTATTATGTTTTTTCTTAATAAATAAATAATGTGTGTTTTTTATTAATATATTTGATTTGATCTTTTTTACTTTTGCATATATCTTTGTTTGTGTTGTTTTTTTAGTCTTTGTTTTATACATCTTTATTTTATTCTTATTCTAGGATTGGATATGGAGTTGTGATCATGCACCCATATCACTATTTAGCTTAATTTTAATTGTAAATATTGATAAAATATCAACATAAATTTTTATTTATAAATACTTTTTGTAAATTGTTAGTTATCTCAAATGTTTTTGTTTATCTTATGTGTGATGGTATTTTTTAATGTTTATTTATTTTAGTTTTCGAGATATAACCCTCCTTTCTATAATAAGTGAGCTAGAGTTGGATCAATGCTATCTCACACAAACTAATTGAGATTGAGTGGTTACTTTTAAGCCTATTTTGATCATTATAGGTTAAAATGGATTTAAATTCATTGATCGTTCACTCTCCTTACAAGTTCAAAGGCTATTTTCATAAAAGTGAGGATTATGCCTTCTTCAGGCTCAAGTCCCAAATCACTTCCTTTAGTTTAGTTTAGGTTTTTAGCCATAATAATAAACACATGTTTGTTTTAGCAACCATAATTTAAAGCTCGACAGACATTTTTTTACAAACAAACACAAAGCATTTACAATAGGTACGATGTATTAGGGTAACTTTTATCTTTCCTTAAACATAATCATCCCTTACTTAAGAATCTTTGAAAGATTAATATGAGGTTTTCTAGTTACCATAAAATTAAATGGTGATTTATTTTTTTTCCTATTTACCTCCTGTCATCACATGCACAACATTAAATGACGGAGCTGCCTCCTGGATTGAAGGGTGTTTGGGTTAATCATAAAGTTATAATTTGAAGGAGTTGTCATCTAGTATCATGGTCACTAGGAAACCTATTGTTTATGAGAGCCTGGATAAGAGGACTAGTTGTGCAAGGGGAAAACACATCACCCCCAGTGCACCATACCTAAGATAAGTTACATTGTTGATTGATTGTTATTCTAAGTCGTGTTTCTATCCGTTGGTCTTATCTAAGGTTCAAGGCAAATCTCCGTTCGTGAGGAAGTCTACCTTAGCGGGTTAAATCTTAACTATTCTAAGGCTCAAACTTTAGCATCACACTTGTTTTTTGGATACATCTAATTCCTAACGTTTATTGCTATTAATTTATTTAATTTAATATTGTAAGTATGCATTATGTTGTAAAATTCATACCTTGAATATTAATTAAACAAATTAATTTTTGTGTTAATTTTGAAAATTTTCTCAAATCTTAATGGATAATCATAAGTTAGTTATGATATTCATTTTGAACTTTTAAAACATGATAAAAATTCATTTTGTTTTTTAGAAAATATGCACAAAAAAACTTTAGAATTTGGTCGTATACACGAAAACAAAACATATTTTTGTATTTTTTTGAAATGAGGATTTTTTTTTTGGAATTTTTTGAGATTTCGACGAAAACCATGTATTTTTAATATTGAGTCCATATCTTACAGTGTACGTCTACAACTCAATATTAAGTGAAATTCTTGAAGAAAGACATTTTGTGTATTTTTTAAAAAACAAGGCAATTATTTTGGATTTTTTTTGAAATTTTTGGAGAAAAATAAGGTATTTTTAATATCAGGTTTGTATCTCACAGTGTAAGTATATAACCCAATATCAGGTAAAATTGATGCCCCAAATTTTTTACAATTTTTTTTGAAATTTTTAAGGGTTTGTTTGGCAAGACCCTAAAATAAGGACAAATTAAAACTAAAGAAAAAACCTTAAAGCGAGTTTGTCAAACACACCATTGGTTTAAAATCAAAGGCATTAAAAATATCTTAAGGCCGTGTTTGGCAAACACGCCTTAAGGACCCAAACAAGGCTTTATTTTCTTAACAAAATTGACGCGAGCCAAACACGCCTTTAGCTTTTGAGTTGGGATTGGCCAACTACATGAACAGGGTCTATTGGGCCCAAGGCCCTAGGCCATGCACACGGGTTGGGCTGAGGTCCAACCCAACCCGGTTTTTGTTAGGCCGACAG
>Ga0307518_10004064_pt1 | contig 10505 bp, 12 predicted proteins | sample 25_EM_MG_FD_203889 | JGI IMG/M metagenome (GOLD analysis project Ga0307518, IMG submission 203889) | Populus trichocarpa ectomycorrhiza microbial communities from riparian zone in the Pacific Northwest, United States - 25_EM | ecosystem: Host-associated > Plants > Roots > Unclassified | place...
TCTAAAGATAAAAAAATAAAAATAAAAGAAACAAATCATATCCACCCTGTTAACCCACAATCAACTTAATAATAAATAATAAAATAAATTAAAATTTTAATATTAAAAAAAAAATTGAAAAAAAAATCCAAAGAAAACAAGCCAAAATACCAATTGAAAAAATAACAATGAAAAGCTCGTTCTTGAATGAGATGGGTATGTTAATAAATGCTTGAAGTGAATGGCTCTCGACTGTACTCTAGGTGTTTGTGCAAATGATAGAAAGAAAAGACAGATACTCCTATCCTATCCTACGCTATAGCTTATGTTTATTTCTTTCCTTTTTTTTTTTTTTTTCTATATTTGTTACAGGTTGAAGAGAGATTACAAGTAGATAGTTCCAGGAAAGCAGCAAGTCAGGATCAAGATGGAAGGATGGTCTGTCTAGAAGACGAAGTACCCGCAGCTGAAAACAACTCTTAACACTTAGTTCATACAAAAAAGGCAGAACAAAATTGGAAGGGATGAATCAATTGAACTGACACATAGTTCATCAAGAACAGTACCTGCTTGGCACTTGTGGCTGACGAGACTGCCTCAGCTCACTTCCAGTTCTTGGGTGATGAGTGCAGTGCATTCAAGCCGGGAGACATAATCCGCGCGGCTAATGGCATCTTTTCTTCCAACAGTCTTGTTTCGAGGGATGGCAAGAGGGGGAGCTGTAGAGAAGGTAGGAGAATACACTATCGTATTTACGTGAAGGATTCTCTTATCTCTTCACATTCCTGCATTACCTTAAGAGATTGCAATCTACGCATCAATGTCCATTGCAATGGTTGTGGCAAAAGTGTTTAAGAAATCGGAGTCAAATTTTTTCATGCCGCCCCTTCTCAGAATTAGTTTTTCCGAATAAATTACGCAGAACTAGCAAATGAAATTTTTCTGGTTCTCATGCTGCAACTGACACTCACATTTCGGCTGTGGCCAAGTCACTTTTACATGCCTCAACACACCATTGATCAAAATCAAATGAATATAATATAAATTAAATAACTCTAAGATTGTCTATTTTACAAAAGCTGATCACCCTATAAACTATTAACAGTAGAAATACAATACCATCTTTTCTGCAGGCTAAATTATATATAGGCTACACTCACTGGTTAACAACAGCTAAACCTCGGATCATTCTCAAAGTAGTATAGTTTTATCTTCTGTGACTTCTATATCTGAAAATACAAAACAAGCACCAAACTCGTGCCAAGTGGGAGACGCGCTGATTAAAATCGGGCTACAAAAGGGTCAAGCGTGCCAGAAAAAACAAGTGCTGCAATGAAATCCCATAAAATACAAAAACTGGTCTTGTAGCATCATCATATGTACGCAAGTGAGCTTCTGTCATGATCAGGTTGAGGGCGACCCCGTGTTGGAGTTTGAGGTCTTTGGATGTTAAGCTCCTGAAAGACAACAGGAACGTAAAGGAAACAATTATGTGCAAGTTAAGGGATGGGCTTTCCAGATTCGTATGATTTACCAACACTGAAAATGTAAGAAGTCTTACCTGCATCCATGTATCATCAATCACATGTTCTGGAGATGTCTCTGGTGACTGAAGGGGAGGTGGCAAGGGATGAATCAATTTTGGAACCACAACCAGACCCCTGCCAACTACCAGTATAGCTCCAGCATTGTTAGCAGTCCCTGGATGAAGACATCACATTAGGATTCAAATTTGAGTTTAGCAGGAGAAAACTCAAGCTATTTATCTTACCACAATAGTTGGTTGCAGAAAATAGAGTAATCAATTGCCCTTGGGCAAATCGTTCAAACCCATCCATAACACATTCATGTGCCCTAATGATTAGCTGTAACTTATTTTTCTTACAGAAGTCGGTTACACGATCAGGCTGCAATGACATAAAAGATACACAAGCAAAAACTTCATTACATGTGCAACTTGGAAAGGCATCAAATTTAAAGATTCAGTGCCAAAAGAAGTATATGAAACTAATGCTATCATAGGAGAGTATAGATTCATTGGAACTCTGAAGCGGTACATCACTTAGTATTTCACAATTAACATAAAGAGCATTGAGTGGTCCTGCTCAAAATTCCCTGGTTAGTTCATATATGTATCATATTTCATCTTCAAGCTCCGTAGCGAAGTTTTTCAGCTAAAATATGCTAACACTACTCAGCTTTTAGTCAAATGCGAACCAATCTCTCAACTTTGAATTATTTTATTTTATTTTGGCTCCCCAATACGCGTTAGAAGCAAATTAAGTCCTAAACTATCTTTGAGGTTACATCCCACATTTAATGGTAGAAGGCAAAAGGCATTGTTTTTCTTCCAAATTTGAAAGGAAGGATTTTGGCTGTTCATATCTAAATGAAAGAAAAAGGGTATTGTTTTTGCAGCAGTTAACTACAGTATGCATAAAGCAAACTACTAGGAATGCATATTGCACCATATTAAAATAACTTTTGCGTTTGTAGCAAATACAGTATTTTTTTCTGAATTTTTGCGTGGCTAACTTGCTTTTTACCAAAGGTTGATGGGATGTCTATATTTTAGTTAAAATTTTATTTGTATTCACCATGACTGGGAACATATTGCCTGTGATCAATCATACACACCGAACACAATAAATAAAAATCATCTGACATAAAACATGTAAGCAATGGCATGCATACCCCAAAGGTGACAAGACCAGGGCCCCTAGCATTTGGTCTCAACCCCTCTATGCTATCATTTTCTGTAGGATCCGACCTGAAAGGAGAAGTTTCACAATACAAATTAATGTAAGCAATGACAGATCACAAGTAAAAATAAATTCGAGTGAAGCATACCATAGAAGATCCATTAGAATTATAGATCCAGCATCCATAGTTATGGGCCTTTCAAGCTTCTCTATCTGTTCCACTGAATGAATGGATCTCCCTATGCCACCATGCATACAGATAATTTTCTTCTCAATAAGTGCAGCAAGTGGAAGATAGTTGAAAAGTTGATTGAAACGTGTCCATGCCCATATCCCATCACTCTCTCCCTGTAAAAAGAAATGCTATTATCGCTTTTATGTTTTCAAAAAAATGAAATGGTCCTACTGGATAACTATATTAGTGTGTGCTTGGCATTGCCCGTTCATCCATACCATTCTTTCAATGCATTCAATACGAAAACCAAAGAGTGCATTTATATCAGCAGCTTCGTGGTTTCCACGTATCAAGTGGACATTCTCAGGATACTCAATCTGCAAAATCATAATAAAAGGTACAGCAGCATCAATACAAGGACAGTGCCAAAATATATACTTCATATGAAACTTTTGTTCACTGAAAGCACAAGTTTTACCTTTAGAGCAAGAAGCAAAGTCATGGTCTCCAAACTGTGCTGCCCTCGATCAACATAGTCTCCCAGAAATAAATAGTCAATATACCTGAACCATGAGAAACATAAAATTGAACAGTATGGTTAATCAACTACAGAGATAAATCACACAACCTGTTCTAAAATTATTAATTTGCTGTTGGGACATAAAAGCTGGAGGCCCTGTATCACTTAAAGAATTTTAAAAATGGAAGCTTGAGGAAAGTAAGGCTAAAGGACATGTAGTGAATCTTCAAACAAATTGATGGGACAAGGTGCCCATCAATCACTACTTGTCATAGACGTAAATATCAAATGAGGGACTACAGAGCAACAACTATTTGGACAGAAAAATGTCAAAATTGGGGACAAAAAAGAGAAGGGTTCAAATTACTAATGGACATCCCTCAATTATGACATAAACAGCAAACCTGCATACATGTATTTATTATTTATTTTCACATAAGCTGAAGACTACATGAATATAGGCAATAATGTGTCAAAGCACATGATTTCTTCAGAAAGTCGGTGGACGCCACGAAAAAGAAAAAGAGTAAACTTCTCTAAAATGCTTAAAAATTTCAGTGCTTCTCTAATGGTAGTGACAAGTCCTTTTTGAAGGCAATAGTTATTGATGAGATCCACCAACAAGATCACTGAACAAGAAAGACACTCAATCTTGGAGAAAACTCAGGTTTCTATCCAATCAATAAAATTAGGGTGTTTGCTGTCAATTGCTGATGACAATGCCTTTCTTGAGGTATATTTACAGCATTCATACAAGTTGAAAATGTGTGAAACATTGAAAACACAGATGCTATACCAGTAACTTGTGTATTTGAACGTGAAACATTAACCAGCTGTCCTTTATTCAACTATTAAGGTTGGCTAAAACCAACAACAATTCAACCCATCAGATGTCATAGTGTCAGTACATATGAAGAATATGGATCTCTATTACTGTGTTCACATCTTTCTAGCTCCTACCCTACCCCCATTCCCAGGAAACAAACCCCCATCTCACTAGTTTTGCCACCAGTTTGTGTAAGGCATGAATAAATAATCTCAATCAAGCAGAGGGACTTTATTACATTTCGCCAACACAACCACTCAGTTTTTGCAGCTGCACTAGAATTAGGTCACACTTCCCTGCTTCAACATGAATTATCCTCAACCACACCCCACTATGGGTTGCAACATAGTTTTTGGGTCCCTACCCATCTTGATTGAAAAGGACAAACTAGCCAATTGCTGTCATCACTCATGCCTCGCACCCAGCCTTCACCAATTGTTAAACGATAGTTTCGAAAACCCTAGTCCAAACACTAGGGGTGATCATTTTCGGTTCGGTTTTTATCAAAAAAAGTAACCAAACCGAAATTTATTTTTTTTGAAAAAAAAAACCGAAACCGGGTCAAACCGACCGGTTTCGGTTCGGTTTTTTTAGGGAAAAAACCGATTTGACTCGGTTTTTTCGGTTTGGCTCGTTTTTTCCGGTTTTTTGTCGGTTTTGGTTCGGTTCGGTTTTTTGTTTAAAAACCGAACCGGCCGGTTTTTTCAAAAATTTAATTGGTTCAATCGGTTATTTTTTTCGGTTCGGTTTTTTCGGTTATTTTTTTTCTGGTTTTCTTGGTTTAATCGGTTTTCCGGTTTTTTTGCTCACCCCTACCAAACACCATGTTAAAAACCCACGATTATAGGGCACCCATGTGTGACACCATCAATTAAATGGTTCAGTTTCCGCATTGCCAGTTTCCCCAATTAATCAGCCCTCTGCACCATACTTGACATTAGGGGTAAGCAAAAAAACCGAAAAACCGATTAAACCGAGATAACCGAAAAAACCGAACCGTGAAAAAAACCGATTAAACCGATTAGAAAAATTAAAAAACAATTCGGTTCGGTTCAATTTTGGTTTTAAAAGGCTGAAACCGAATAAACCGTACCGAACCGGTTCAAATAGAAATAAAAAAAACCGGTGGTAGTGTGGTACTATAAATAGCTTTCCATTCCAGACCCATCTACTTTTTAATTTCTTCTTCTAACCCTAGAAAACCCAGCCCCCCCCCCCCCAACACACACACCCACACAGGCACATACACAAACACCTACTCGACGAACCTCGCAGACTCGTTCTTGACTTTTTCTTCTTCTTCGTCGAACTCGAACACACTAAATTTTCAACTCAAACGAGCCATGACTCACTGGTAGGGAGCTTTTTCAGTTGCTATTGAAGCTTTCATGGGGAAGAAGACAAGCTTGCAACCCCAAAAGTTGATGGGGCTAGTTACTATTAAATGGAATGCTCCAAGCACAAGAAGAGATGTTGCGACAGCAAAAAAAAACAAGTCAGTCCTCTATATGCAAAAGCTTGTGCCATGGCTGATGTGTTAAGGAACTCAATTTATGGCATTATGTCTGTTTTTCATGAAAAGATGCTCACTAGCACCAAAACAGGTCTTCTTGATAAGGTTTGGGTTACTAAAAGCAATCCCCTTTTTGGAACCTATAAGTTGCTTGTACAGAAACTGCATCATTTCCTAGATTTTCAAGCTAGCTAGCGAACCGAACCGGTTTGGAAGGGAAAAAAACCAAACCGAACCGAAACTGGTCGGTTGGAACTGGTTTTCGGTTTGGTTCAAAATTTTGAAAAAAAATAATTTTGATTTGGTTATTTATTTTGATCCAGAACCGGACCGAACCGAAAATTCTCAGCCCTACTTAACATGTTCCACACAAGTATAAGAGTTATGATGTAATACTTACGTAATGTCTCCTGCTGTGGATGGAAATCCATATTCATCAAATAGACGCATTAAGTCACCAAACTGTCCATGAAGATCACCAAAGACTTTTATCGGGGCTCTCAATTGCAGAACCGTTGACTCTTGCATAAATATCTGTTCAGCTGCATAACAAAGCTCACCAACTTCATAAGAATCCAGGAAAAATCTCCTATTAGCAGGAGCTTTCCAGTTCCGAGGCCTAAGCAAAGTGGAAATAATCTGCAAGATAACAACAAACATGAAGTAGCACTTAGAAGAGTCATCGATACTCATAAATTTGTCAAGTCTTACCTTCTTATGCAGGCCCTGAGGAGACCTTTGCCTGGTGAACTTTTTAGCAGGATTAGATGCATCGTTATTCATAGGAACCATCCTTCTACTTTCATTTTCGAATTGATCCAATGACAATTGCCTCACCATCCCACCCAGGTTTCCTACAGTCTCTTTAGCAACCACCACCTATAAGAACATGACAATATGATTCAGCAACATGGCAAAAAAAGAAAGACTGCACCACTCTTATAAACCACAAATAAATGGGCATACAGCTCTAGGATGGAGGCGGACATCAGCCTCGTTGTCACTGCCATCTGAAGTTGCTTCTGCAGCTTGTGAGTTGTCATCAGATACAGATGTTTCTTCTGCAGAATTGGTAGATGCTGCCTGAGCAGCTTGCCAGACAGCATTGGCTGCCTCAGCTTCAGCAGCAGATGCCTCCCTCAATTTCTCCATGGAATTTCTGTCCATGCTGCTACAGCAGAAAATACATCCATGAGTTTATATAAGAACAGGGTGACATGACATGAGAGACAGGGAGATGATTGAGACCTGATACCACCAGATAAAGGGATCTCCGGTCCACCATCTGGAGTAGAAGTTCCAAAAGAATTTAAATTTGAATGGTTTAGTCTGGGACTTGTTATTGTTGAGGCTCTCTCAGATGTTAATGTGGGAGAATTGATGTCTGGCTGAAACGGGGAATTTTCAGCAACCAGAAAATCATCTAGCACTGCATCTGCAGGGAACAAAGTAATTGGCAATGAAATGTGCATCTTAAGTTTGTACACTGCGTGGCAGTAAAATGAATTCCCTGAGGCCTTCATGATTAAGGCTTAATGCCAGGTTACGCAGAAGAAAAGGAACCATAGATGCGTCCCTAAATAAGTATAACAACCTAAATAAACAAGAAGATAATTAAGGTCTCCTGCAATAAATCCAATCCGGTTGCTGTTATTACTTATTACAGATGCTTGTTTTCTCTAGGGTGCTTGGGAAAAACTCCAGTTACCATTAGGCAGATAATCAATAACCAGGATCTAAAAGATCCACAATTGAATGCACTTCAATTGCATATTTGTGATGCCATAAAAATTAAAGTTGACACTAGGGCAACCAATTAGGATTGGTGAATTACTGGCTCTGAACAAACATAGCACATCCAAGCTTAACACAGTTACTTGGTAAGAAATAAGAAACGTTAAGCTGTTGGAATCAAGAGCCAAACAAAAAAAAATCCACATATCGTTGTGCTTCTCCAACATATTTTTCGGTCCATAGAGGGTGAAATGTCCTAAAGTAATGTTAATCAATCAAACAATCATCAAGGAACCCAAGCACAACAGGTTGATTAAACATATTTTTCAGCCAAAGAGTTTCTACTCCTAGATACTTGTATTCTATGAGTAGTCCTTTCCATTGAACTTTTATGATGTTGTCAGGGCTTGCTGAGCATAATGCTGGTCACTTGGACTAAGTGACCTGTGATTAAAACCTGCTCACATAGGAACTGGAGAGATGAAGGGAGGGGAGGACTACTACTGTATAGACTGACCAATAGGCCTCCCAATGAAAAAAAAAAAAAAAATACTTTACCTCCTTTTAGACCACCGTAGACATATATACGAACACCAACAGATGCAGATGCATGGCGACAACGACGCATTAACTCAAAAGAAGGATCATATTCAGCATGTCCCTTGCTGGTTTTGGACGAAGTCACTAGCCCATTTCTATCCAACCAAGCACCAGCAGCAGTGTCCAACACTAGTCACGGTGAAAAATTGTTGGAGATTACAATATAACCCCTCTTTCAAGATGATAACAGTAGAGAAAAAAGATGATAACAGTTGAGAAAAAAACACTTGCCAGCAACAGCTGCTTCCCCTTCTACTAAACGTCCTCCCTTTAGGGATCCTCCTGTAACATGCAAACGCGCACCAACAAAAACCTGATAGAAAGCAACGTCAAACTTCTGAATGATACAGAAGAAACTCATAATGAAGTGCTGTGTACATATGCAGAAGTAAACATATGAAAAGACAGTTTCAAAACTTATAATCCCAATTTTCTAGATCCTCGTGTAATTGAGCCCTGTCAAACATTTTAAACTAGTATTTTACTGCAAAAGATATATTTCATGATCTACGCATAATCTAGAAATTAAAAGATTCTGACTTATATAGATCACTTACCGCAGCATGTTGATACCTTGATGATGGAGACACCCCAGGTGCAAGAGTCCACTCCCACTGACCGTTTCTATGCATTAGAAGTCCATAAGCATCTCCGAGTGGCTGTTTAAGTGCACTTATCATCAATAAGAATTGAAATGCAAACAGTAATGACATTATTAATAAATTTTTCTTTATCCAAAATACAACACTGTTGGTCGAGAAATAAACAAGGAGAATGGAGCTGCAACATGTCATTGCTTACACCTTAATAGAGAAAAAATCATAAAATCAGAAGAAAGGTTACAGCTGGAAAAAAAGTGACAGAAAAATTCAAAGAAACAGTATGGAAATTATTCCAAAATAGAAATAGCACTCTGATTTCTCATCACAATTGCAACATGGAAAAGGAATGCACTATACCATAATTCACCTCTTTTTATTATATTTTCAAAGCAGGTTAATAAATACAAAAAAGCACCAAACGCTCATTTCTTCAAGTTTTTCAAGTCCACAATTACTTTCTCACTTGACTTCTTTATCGCGTACAATCCATGTTATAAAGTTTCAATTTGAGTTTTCCAACAATTCATGTGTTTTATCAAACATTATACCCTACTTCCAGTTACCACCCTTAAAGAAAGAAAAGTGTTTTATACAAATGGTCGAGGACAAGAAAGGTCCCATTCATTTAGACTAGGTGTGGGAATGAATCTAGTGATTTTGGGTTAAAGGCCAGTGCACTCTGGCTCTACCCATATAAAAGTCTTGGCACGTCAAATTTTCAGTTGAACAAAGTTAAGTTGGAATACTTTATTTAGTTTGATTACCTTGATCTCCCATCTCTTTTTATATGGACTTACACATTGAGCACACCAAGACTAGGCATGCCTATTCATAAATAAAGTAAAATAAAATAATAGCCAGGAGGAAGAACACTAGGCTGACATGCTAATTCTGCTGTACTAGAAACAAATATCTACTGCACAACAAAGTGCTGCTCTCAACTAAGTGTACAGAATAGTTAACTGGAATTGATTGCTTTATAACCCCTGAAAACAAAAGATCATACCGTGCCAGAGGAGTCTCTTCCGCCACAAAGCAAAAACATTCCATCTGAACGGGCACTAGCTGTTGCATACCTACAAAATAATGCTATATCATGTCAAACATGAGACGTGAATTGATGGGAAATAACAAACCGGGAAGTTTAACACTAATGCAAATGTTGATGTACTAAACACACTTACACTCGAGCACTAGGTCTATCACCTTCAGGATTTAGCCTCTGCCATACATATGGTTTCTGGGCAGTGTCCAGAGCCCAGGCATCAGATAGAACTCTTTTACCTAGAGAATAATTGGAAAAGTCACCATTGCATGGTTTATAGAGGATGGAAAAGGGCATGCGCATAAGCACAAAGCATCAGCATATGTTCTTCTGGCTTGAAATGACATAAAAATATTCAAAATTACACATATAAGACAGCTGTCCTTCCATAGAGTAAGCTAATCCAAAGACGAGATGTCTACAGCTTACAATGATAACCTCACAGAAATATAAAGAAACAACAGAGGCCTACACCCATACTTAGAAAACAAGTCCTATCAAAATGTCGAATCTTACAAACAAAATTCAATGCCAATGATCAAACAAAGAACATTCATGGAAAACACAGTTTTTATCACCGGATTTTTAAATAGGATTTGATCCCTACACTAATGCATAATAGCACATTTCAATTGAAATTACTTTAGTGGAAAGGAACAAAAATATCTTAAAGATAAATAATAAAAAAAAGAACAGCAAAATCTGCTTACCATCATTGCCGCTGACAGTAACAAGGTACCTTTGGGCAACCAAGTCCATTGCATGGCCATATCGAGGCCCAGGTCCTTGTCCTTGTACAACCACTCTAC
>Ga0307518_10004065_pt1 | contig 10504 bp, 7 predicted proteins | sample 25_EM_MG_FD_203889 | JGI IMG/M metagenome (GOLD analysis project Ga0307518, IMG submission 203889) | Populus trichocarpa ectomycorrhiza microbial communities from riparian zone in the Pacific Northwest, United States - 25_EM | ecosystem: Host-associated > Plants > Roots > Unclassified | place...
AACCTCGTGATCATGTGGTCACGCAACCCGCACGCAAAAAAAATGGAGAAATAATTGAACTAGTAGGTGGCTGAACACTACTACGTGTATGTAATAGAGTTATTTGATATTGTATTACCTAGAAGGATAAGAAAAGAACTGACGAAATGTACAAGTTATAGGAGAAACTTTGCTGTAAATTTGGTGAACCAAAGGATCAATAATAGAATGTATTGCTAGATAGATAACACAAAAAAAATATTACTCCATTATACTCGGACATGGAAATTTCAGTTCATTACAAAAACATCTTCCGCTTTTAGAAAATCTGAAAGCAGTTCATCCACAAAATCACAAGCAAATTTCATTGAGAATGAATGGTTAAATTTTGTTGAGTACACAATTGTAATGAAAGAAAATGAATGGGAAGATGATGATGTAAAAGAGTTTGCTAGGCTAGTAGAACAATCAAAGTGAGCTTGGAAACCGACAAAGAAGAGTTATAAACAATTAATGTACAACGTAGGATAAAAGAGAATTGAAAATGGGGACTCTATCACTACTAGTGAAAGGGTAAACTTGATCTCACTACCACACGAATATGCCGATGTGTTTACTTGGTCCTACACAGATATGCCTAGTTTAGATACCAATATTGTAGTACATAAAGTGCCATTAAATGATAGAAGTATACATGTGGAGCAAAAATTACAAAGAACTCGTCTAGATATGGTGCTCAAGGTGAAAGACGAGATAGAAAGGCATATGAGGTGTTGGTTTTTTGGAGGTGGTTAGGTACGTACAATAGGTATGTAACATAGTAAGTTCCTAAGAAAGAACACAAAATTAGAATATATGTAAACGACATGAATTTAAATAAAGCAAGCTCGAAAGTCAACTTCCATTTGCCACACATCGATATCCTGATTAATAATGCATCGCGAACATCAACGTACTCATTCATGGATGATTTCTCTAGGTACAACAAGATCAAAATGTCCAACAAAGATAAAGAGAAAACAACCTTCATTACTCAGCGGGGAACCTTTTGCTCTAAGGTGATGCATTCAAATTGAAAAACACAGGGGCCACTTATCAAAGGACTATGGTAACTTTGTTCCATGACATGATGCATAAAGAAATTATAGTGTATGTGGACGAAATGATTGCTAAATCCAAATAGGAAGAATACCATTGTTAGAATTTAAGAAAGCTTTTGGAAAGGTTGAGAATGTATCAGTTAAAGATGAACCATGTAAAATGCTCATTGAGGGTGAAATCTTGAAAGCTACTAGGATTTATGGTGAGTGGCCAAGGTATTAAACTCGACCTTGATAAAGTAAAAGCAATTCAGGCCATGCCAGCTCCTAAAAGAGAAAAGGAAGTAAGAGGGTTCTTGGGTTGTTTGCATTACATTACTCAGTATATATCTCAAATGACATCAACTTGTGAACCAATCTCCTGACTCATTTCAAAGAAAAATCTTGGGGTATGGAACGAGAAATGCCAAGAAACTTTCAATAAAATCAAGCAGTATTTGCAGAATTCACCTTGTTGGTGCCTCTCGTGCTAGTAGATCGTTAATTCTATATCTAACAACAACCGAAAAAGAAATAGGATGTGTACTCGAGCAACATGATGAGTTTGGTAGAAAAGAGAGAGCAATATTTTATCTGAGTAAGAAATTCAAAAATTACGAGTCTAGATATACAATGGTAGAGAAGCTTTGTTATGCACTTGTATGAACTGCAAAAGGACTTCAATAATACATATTGTATTATACACTACATGGCTGATTTCAAAATTGAATCATCTTAGATATATATTTGAAAAGCCTTATTTATCAAACAAAATAGCAAGATGACAGGTGTTGTTGGCTGAGTATGAAATAGTGTACATGACAAGAAAAATCTTGAAAGGAAGGGTTATCGCTGATCATTTGGTAGATTATAAGCCTTTGAATTTTGATTTCCTGAATGGAGATTTGTTGTTAGTAGAAAAGGAAGAAGAATCGAACTAATGGATAATGTATTGTGATGAAGCAGTAAATGTATATGGCAATGGGGCAGGAGAAGTGATAATTTCTCCTAACAAAAAGAAATACCCTGTTTTGATCAAGTTGCAGTTTGAGTGTACTAATAATACAGCTGGGTATGAAGCTTGCATCCTTGGATTAGAAGCTACATTAGAATTGAAGATAAAGAAACTTGATGTTTATATGGACTTAATGTTGATAATCTACCTAGTGAAAGGAGAATGACAAATAAAAAAAAAGGAGAAGTTAAGGCTATATCAAGAATACATGTCCAAACTAGCAAAAGAATTTGACGAAATAAAATTCAGTCATATGGGAAGAGACTAAAACCAATTTACTAATGCTTTTGGCCACTTTAACTTCCATGGCTAAAATTGAATTAGGGGAACAGAGTGCAACCCATAAGTATTGAAGTAATAAATTCTACGGCTGGGAGAAATGGATGGGAATCCATGGTCTTATGATATCAAATAGTTTATCCCACACTAAAAGTATCTCCTGGGGGCATTTAATACAGATATGAAAACCTTGCAAAGGTTAGCTATGAACTATTACCTCGATGTAAAAGTGTTATATAAGAGGGGATCTGATGGAACATTGTTGAGGTATTAGGATGACGCCACGAAGCTAGTTGTTCTTCGATAAGTCGTTTTTAGTTCTTTAAAGAACCAAGAAGGGGAGATTATCCCACCAATACACAAGTGCGACAAAGAAGTTTATTGATCTGAAAATTGTGTAACCTTACATGTTCGGTTATGCCTTTATTTATACTGACTCTAGACTTAGAGAAACCCTAATGGACCCCCCCTTAGGTGGACTTATATGAAGCCCACTTACAATTGACCCAAATAAGTGATAACAACCCAAAGACTAAGAAGAAAATAATAAAAATCCAAAAATTACCATAATAAATATGCTAGAATCAGATTTGTCACGTTTAAGAAGCCCAAAATAAACTAGGAGTCATGATTACACTTGGTGTTGGGCTGATCCGCATCAGTTCTTCAATGAACACCCATGTGTTGATGATAATCGGCTATTTTAGAAAGTAGGCTGATTGGGTTTTATCATGGACCATGAGTTACGGTTGACATGGTCTTGTACTCTAAGCATGAAATCCTACTTTGGGCATCAAGAAAGACAAGGGTTTTTGTTAGGCTGATTAAGTTTTATCATGGACCATGAGTTACGGTTGACATGGTCTTCTACTCTAAGCATGAAATCCTACTTTGGGCATCAAGAAAGACAAGGGTATTTGTTATTATTATGGTAAAAAAAAACACTAGACAAGGATTATGATCCAGGCAAGGTCAAATTTGGATTTTGCCGTAAAAATGGAAATGATACGATCCAGACAAGGTCAAATAAACTGGAAATGATACGATCCAGGCAAGGTCAAATTCGGATTTTGACGTAAAAACTACACCTATCCAATTTTATGGCAATAATCATAATTCTCAATCCGACCGTTGGATCGGGCTTCAATTCTATGTGGAGTCTCCTGACATGTTGTCCTACATTGGGCTAAAATTTCAGGTCAATCGGAGTTTGGGAAGACATCTCAATATGGGTCAACAGAGATTGTACGAATTTTGTTATTCTTTTCCTTTTGACAAGGGTTGTTACATTAACTTTTCTAAGTGGGTTGATTCTAGAACTTGATAGTTGTTATTTTATTCTAACACTTTCTAGAATTGTCATATCCATTTCTAAATGGATTTAAATTTATTATTAAGGGAAAATATTGTTACTTCTATAATAATGATGTTTATTATGGATCCAGTACTTATATAAATGATTTGTATATACCTGATCTTGAGATGCTTAGATTCAAGAAAAATAGCAACATATTAAATAATTAATATCTATATTATTTGTGGCATTGTAGACTAGGTCATATAAATGAAACAAAAATCATTAAGTTATATAAAAAATAATATTCAATCCATTTGATTATGAATAATATGAAACTTGTAAAGCTTGTTTATTGAGTATGATGACCACAAACCCTTTACTAAAAGAGTGAAAGATCTAATGAATTGTTAGGTCTAATATATATAGATGTATATGGATTTATAACGATTCATGTCATAGATATACATGTTTCATCATTAATGAGCAAATTCATAGCATAATTTCATACCCCTATTTTTATATATATTTCAAAAATCAGAAAAACCTAAAAAAAGGTGTTTTTTCAGTAAATTTAGTTAATTCTAATCATTTCATTATTTTTGTTTTTATGTGTTAAAACTAAACCATAAAAATCATTAAAAATATAAAAATACAACAAAAATCTAGTTGATAAAAAAATAAAAAATAGTTGGGCTTGGAATTGGAAAGTTGAAATTGAATTATAAGAACTTGTTGTGACTTTAATTTGACAAAGATTAAAAATATTAAAGAGTCAATGATGATTTGAAACACACGGCCAAATTGAAAAGTCAATTGGGAACTTATTTGAAAAAGAAAGTCAACATTTAGAATTAGATTAGTTAAATTTGCATAATTTCAGAAACTAATGACTACAATCAAAAAGTGGCCAAATTGGAAAGATCAATTTAGGAATGAAATTGAAAATAATAATTAAAAAATACTTTATGATATAATTAAATCTTTGTCTTACAATCTTCTTTTCAAATTAGTCCAATTCAATCCTTTTGATTCAATTTAGTACAATTGGTGCCTTGATTTTATCTAATTAATTCAATTGAGTCTAATTGAATCCAGCAATTACGCCCCATTCACACCTCAATTTTAGTTTTTAAAATCCTAGATATTAAACCAAGATTCCAGCTTCGATCTTATAATCCCTCATTCAAGTCCAAATTGTTTGTTTTCAATCCAATATATAGAAATTAATCCCCCAGCATTTTATCTCCATAAAAGGCAAGGAAATTCATAAAAAAAAAGGAGAGACGAGCAATTGACGAGGACATACCCGTTGCCTTTCTCATCTCCTTGTCATAAAAAATCACAACTGACCATCACCAAAAAAACCCAACCATTCCACATTGTTAGAGATTGTCCAAGCCCTCATCTTCTTCCCCAAATTAAACCAAATAAAACCTTAGCCTACCCATTTTTATCCTCCATCACAACATCCTCTCCCACGGTCCTTTTTTCCACCCAAGCCTTTCAACCTCTTAATCGTGAGTTACTGTGATCTAAACACCACCAACACAACTGAGACCCTAAAAAAACTGATTGTCCATCATCCTCTTCCTCACTACCACAACAACACCACACATGGTGCCACTTCCTCACAAACCCTTGATCGACGGTTAAACTCCACCACTATCATAGACCCCAAAACGACAGCCATCGTCCGCACAATGCCAATGACCTCTTTATCTAACCCAAATTGAGACCCATCTCACTCTTTTCTCAATCTCTTTATCTGGAACAAAAAAATCCATCACCACCACTTATTTAGCTACTACAGTCTAGCCACATCAATAAATGATAATCAATTGACAGTAGAGAGATATGAAAAGTAACAAACTAGTGAATTTCTTTTTTGCAGGTAATAGTGACACTCACTATCTTCATAGAAATTATTAGGGGTGTTTAAAAAAATCGATCAATCGAGAAAACCAAAAAAACTGAAGAAAAATTAACCGAAAAAACCGAACCGAGATGAAAAACCGCTTAAACCGATTTTTAAAACCATAAATTTTAACAGGTCTGGTTCGGTTTCGGTTTTAATTATAAAACCGACAAACCAAACCGAACCAACCAAATAATCAATCAAACTCGCTGTCAGCCAGGGAGTATAAATAGATAATTAACCTAACCCTACCTCAGATAACCCCCCCTCTCCTCTGCCCTCACAAACTTCCCTTCCCTCACAAAAAGCCGCCGTCTATGCAAAGACAACAAACTGTGCAAACCACCTCTCCTCTCCACTTCAAAAATCATTCTTCTTTTCCCTTCAAGTTTTCAACTGCTCTACACAGACAACGCGATCCTTTATTCTGGCTTCTTTTCTCTCTTCACTTCTGTGTAAGCCGCCGCGATCGGCGATCCTCCTCCATTCTTGCAAGCTGCAGCAGAAGGAGAGGTCTCCTTCATTAAAGAAAAGACGGCAAGGTAAATTTTGATCCCTATGGCTCCTTTAATCAGATATCTTCACTAATCTAGATCTACGGTAGTATCGAGTAGATTACACAATAAACTGCAAAGGGAATGACAACAAAGCTTTATGGCAAACAATCTCATGATCTTGAACCGATCTTACTAAGGATCTAATTACATTAGGTTTAAACTAAGATATTAAATGCTCATCGTTTAAAATCATGTGTCTATCTATAGGAGGCAAAATAGAGTTCAGTTGTGCTTTTTATATTTTGCTTATGTGCTCCTGAATAATGTTTTGAACTCTTGTGAGGCTATTTAATTTGAAACATTTTCTGTTTGCTGTTGATTTTTTGAAAACATGGTTGCCGGGTGAAAACATTACAGTAGATATTGTCAGCTTTCTAGGCTATTTTATGAGAACATGGTTGTTGGGTGTTAGCTTTATAATAAGTTCAAGTTTGTTGTTGATTTTGTTAGCTTCATGATTTGTTGAATTTTTAAATATTGATTACTCTATTCAGTTAAAATTATTGTGTGTTTTTGCAAAACCTTTTCCATGGAAATATTTGATTTTCATGTATGATTTGCCATAAACCATTATAGTGTAATTATAATTTATAATTGTTTTGATGTAATTAATTTACTTGGCATCCTGAAATATAATTATTTTGGGTAATTAATTTACTTTACCTTGTTAATTCCCCTTAAAATTTTGCATTGTTAATTCTTTTAATAGTCGAACTCTAATATGTTGCTAATTTGCTAGTGTTTCTTTATAGCATTATCTTGCTAAATCTTTTGTCTCTTGCCATTTCTGGAAGTTTTGGATGCTGCTAACTGCTGTAGTGCTGCTGCTGGATTTTTTTCTTCAAGTTATGCTGGATGTTTATGATAATTTATTACTGGTTGCTAATGTATTTATTTGCTAATGTAAACTTTTTTAGTGTGAACACCTCTTTTAATTTGAGGTGCCAAAATTTGATCATGCTTCTTGCATATTGTATTGATTTGAATTTTCATAGCTATTTCTTTGCATATTAAATATAGCAAGATGTGAAGCATTTCAAATTTATTGTTACTATATATATATATATATATATAAGGTTAATAAGGAAATTTAAATTAAAAAAAATATCAATCTTCTAATTTGATTAAAAAGCTTGTAACAAACTAAACCAAATTAGAAATTTTTAAAGAGTTTTGATTAAAAAGCCTATAAACTTAGCCCAACAAGACAATTTAAAAGCCCAATTTAGATTTTCCGGTTTTATAGCAAAAAAACCGAATTTAACCGAACTGAACCGGTTTGGTTTGAACAGGAATTCAGTTCGAATCGGAATTCGGTTCGGTTCGGTTTGAATTTTCAAAAATTTGAGTTACTCTGTTTGGTTGGTTTTTGTGGTTCAAACCGAACCGAACCATGAACAAGCATAGAAATTATGAAAAGGAGAGGAAAAGCCATTTTAGATCCACCAGGTTTTCCCTTTCCAACAGCGGTGGCACGTGGTTCCACGTGTTGACAATAGTGGTGGTGTGTGGTTGCACGTACTACCATGGTTTGCTTCAATTCTAGCAGATATCCCACCTTGTTCTGACCATTCAAATCCTTCTTGGCTTCTTTCAAAAGGCCTACTTTGAATTTTGAATAATTTTATGTGTTTATGGTGATCATTTTTTTATTAGGTGTTGAAATTGTGTGAGTGTGAGAATATTATGCAATTGGTTTAATAAAGTGATATTGTGTATGTAAGGGTTATGATTAGCAAAATGACATTGTGTGTGTGGGTGACTTGAGTTTTTTTGGTATGCGATAGATAAATTTTTAAATAAAAAAAGATGCCATAATGTTTTTTTTTTAAATTCACATTATGGCCAAATCCTTTCAAAAAATTATTTTTTTTCATTGTAAAAAAAGGCATTTATATTTCTAGTTTGTTTATAAAAAAACAAACAAAATAAAATAAAATGTGAAAAATATTTTTCACATTTTAGCATTTGATAAAATATTTTAGCATTTTCATAAAGAAAAAAAATTAGAAAATATAAAAAGGTATTTGCATGTATTTTGGATTTTATAACATGTTTGTGAATCCCATGAGGACGTGTCCAAAATCAAATGACTCATTCCAAAAACTCAAAAAAAATGAAATTTCCAGTTTAATATTCACCAATGATAGAATCAGAAGTATTAAGGTTTTTTTTATGATATTCACCAAGGCTAGAGTTGGGAGTATTATTTTTAGTTCAATATTTACTGACACTAGAGTTAGAAGTATTGAGCTATTTTAGGACATGTGAACCTTATCAAGTCTCTTCCATGGACTTTCCTTAGGATTCAGGCTAGGTTCCATGAGCCCAAAAGTAATTGGGAGTGACAAAGTGATTAGTATTTAAAAGTGCATTCTCACTAAGGCTTTATTTCATATTGCACATAAAATATCATTAAATTCCCTAACTTAAGCATGTTTCATAATAATAAGTTTGATAATATAAGATAGTTTTAATTTATGGTAAATGCTTATTTTAAATGCAGACCTATCACATAAATCAAAGGATTGAATGATGAGTTCAACTACTGAAATTGAGAAGACAAAGAGAGGGTTAAGCTTAGAAAGGACATGATGGTTCAATCCAAACTGGAACACTGTTCAGTCATTGGGTCATATCTGGAGCTGTAGATCTTGGATTTCAATTTAGTTTATATGGTTAGAAAGCTAAGACATAGGCCTAAAACATTCATCAAATTATGACGTTAGAAATGATGTTTTGTTCAGACAAGAAGATAAGGATTGTCACCAAGTCAAGATGTGGCCACCCACTCAACAATTAGTCATCAAACTTGGGAGAAGACATCAACTCTTTGGTAGTGTCACAAAGCCAACCAAACCTTAGAATGGTTGGGCTAAGAGTTTAATCCATTGTGATAAACTCATTATCACTCTGTAAATTAACCACCATAATATAACACAACTAATCATTGACAAATTCAAGATAAGATCGACAATGCAACCTATCTCAGGTTCTTTAAGGGTGATAACATCTTCCTTTAAGTATAATTTGTCCCTTACCATAGATCTTTGAAGACCATTTAAAGTTTCTACAGACCATAATATAAATTGGAAAGAGTATTAAGATACTTCGATGGGATCAAGGTGATGAATACTTCAGGCAAGATTTTCAAGATCATCTAAAAAATAAGATTCTCTCATAATGGACACCTCCTGAAACACCACAACATAATATAGTTTCTGAAAGGAGAAATTACACCCTATTGGATATGGAACAGTCCATGATGAGTCATACAGACCCTCCATATTTCTTATTGGGTTATGCTTTACAAACTATTGCTTACCTTTTAAAAAGGGTTCCATTAAAATCTTATCTAACTTAAAGATTTGAGATGTGACGCTTAGTGAAGCATTTCATATCTGAAAAGCTTGGAGCTAAGTTAGATAAATATAAGTTTATGAGATATCTAAAGAAATAATTGAAATATCATCCTGTTGAGCAAAAGTTTTGTCTCAAAACATACTATATTTTTTAAGAAAGAATTGTTCTTGAAATGAGTAGTGGAAGGAAAATAGAATTTGAGGAAGTTCAAGAACCATAAATTAACATTCAAATGGAACCTGAGCCTGAGGCTATAACATTAGATCATCCTAAAGCTCAAGAAACATAACTTTGTAAATCTGGTAAGACTTTTCAAGCACCAATGAGATATGAACTTTTCATGAAAACTGTAAAATAACGAGTTGCTCATCTTGACGATCCTACTAATTACATGTAACCAATATTCGATATTGATTCTAACAAATGGCTTGAGGCCATAAAATCTAAAATGATTGTATGTACATCAACTATGTATGGATATTAGTTTGTCCATATAAAGGATAAAACTCATTGGATGTAAGTGTGTCTTTAATAGAAAGGCTGATATAGATGGCAATATACAAACATACAAAACTAGACTGGTTGTCAAACGTTACTTACAAAGACAAATAGGTTTTATTTGATGAAACCTTATTACCGGTATTTATGTTAAAATCAATAAAGATTTTGCTTGTTATAATTGTATACCATCATTATAATATTTGGCAAATAGATGTCAAAACTATATTCCTGAATGGGAATCTTGAAGAAGATGTGTATGTGACACAAGTTGAAAGTTTTGAATCTAATGAATTTGACAATAAAGTATGCAAGCTATAAAAATCTATTTATGGAATTAAACAAGCTTCAAAGAGTTGCAATATTTTCCTAATATGAGATAATAAACAAGTAGTTTTCATAAAAAAAATATGGACGAGCCTTATGTTTATAAAAAGGTTAGTGGAAGCGAAGTTATTTTCTTAATATTATATGTAGATGACATATTATTAATAGGAAACGACATTTCTTTACTCTAATTAG
>Ga0307518_10004066_pt1 | contig 10504 bp, 9 predicted proteins | sample 25_EM_MG_FD_203889 | JGI IMG/M metagenome (GOLD analysis project Ga0307518, IMG submission 203889) | Populus trichocarpa ectomycorrhiza microbial communities from riparian zone in the Pacific Northwest, United States - 25_EM | ecosystem: Host-associated > Plants > Roots > Unclassified | place...
CATAATATATGGTAATATATCTTTTCCCAAATAACATTTTTTTTAAGAATAATTGTGTAAATATATATTTATACCCAATAAACAAAATTATTAAAACTTTAAATTGAACTTAACCTTTCCACCTTTGATTTTTTTAAAAAATAATTTGTCAAGGCTAATGGCTCATAAATTCTTGCAAAACAAATCTCCTATCAGGATATAAAATCTTCTAGTACCTAAATTAATAAATGTGTAGGAGAAAAAAAAACATTTAGTAAAGATAACAAAAACGTAGGAAATGGTAGGTTGTGATTATTATGTGTGGTTTTGTATTATGGTCTATGTGTTGTTACCAGGTGATCTAAGATATTTATACATCTTAGATCATATGAAATTTCCTCGCGAAGGATGGAGTTCTCAAACATATAATACAGAGTAATCATGAAAAATAATTAATTTTACCACATGGTTAACTTGTAAAACAAATTGTTCATGTAAATGTTGTACTATCAATTTATGAGACAAAGTAGGTGCTATAATGATAATTGGTGAGATAGGATAGCCATGATACTAGCAATTAGTGAGACAAAGAGGGCATCATACTGACAATTTATACAACCATATTGATAACTTGTAGAATGAAGAATCGTGTGCAAACTTTATAATATTAGCTAGTGGTTGCATGACCTAAGATATGTGTATGACAATATTTTTTCTCTTTTTTCATTTCATGTTGTTTGATCAATCTAATATTGAAACTAAATCAAAGAGTTATTGAAGAATCAAGGATTTAATTGGGGGAAGGAAAGAAAAATTACATGAGTCGGTATGTGAAACAAGATTGCCACCTGGTGGCAATGTGTGCAACGTCATTATGGTTTTGATGGTAGTCTTCCTTTTCTGTTATTGGATTCATCTCGATGAGCTCTTTCTCTTGGTGTTGTATGTGTAGATGACAAAGCCATGGTGGCGTTTCAACAACATGTCTTTTTCTCATCTTTTTTTTCTTTTACTTCTATATCTTCTCTTGTGTTTCTGGTCGGTCTCTTCTCTTTCTCTCTTTTCTCTTTAAGCTAGAACAACAATTTCTCTTCCATGGCCTATCAACTGTTGTTCCTTTCTCTATTTTTTTTAATTTTTAACAACTTGACAAAACAACAGTTGCTTGGTTTTGTTTTAGCCTTTTGGCTTATAAATCACAAACGTTTTCACTCTAGTTAAATTGTTCATGAAAATAATAAAACATGTTTTGTTTGTCTAAGATACGAGTGTTCTATTTAGTCGAACTCGACGAAGTCAAGCTTGAGTGGTAATGCACAGTAAACTTATATCTTGTATTGACCAAATAGTTGGAGGATTTTAACTTCAAAGATTTATAAGTGGACTCGCTAGTGTTGTTAAGTATATTTTTATGTATCTTTCCTTAAAAAACAATAGATAATCACGCCTACAAAATATGATAAATAAGCTATATAATACACTAATGTTTGTAAATAGAAAAAACTACACCAACTATATATTACTTAGAAAAAATAATTAAAAAAAATAACACACTTTTTGCATGAGGTGATGCGAGTCTTAGTGGTGGATTAAGAAATGTTGAACTAATTTATAGGGTCAATTGACCCCATCGATTAGGGGAAAAAAGTAATTAGATAATAGCTGAATTTTTAATTAAATAAAAGATTTTTTTAATGGTTTCACTAATTTGATCTTGTTGATAAGGATAAAAATGTTGATCTAATAAGTAGTCTTGATGATTGATCATGTGTCAATATATTAATCGACTATTGATTTTTTTATTAATATACTATATGTTCTTTATTTCTTTCTTGAGAAAAACTACAATTAAAACCTTAATATTGAGTAAATGTAAATAATAACCTTGTAAATCAAATAAAATACATGGTTCTCAACTTGGCTCAAACAAATTAAAAAAAAATTGTAATACTAAACTAATCTGAATAAAATGCAAGTATGCAATATAAAATTAAAGAAAAAATTGTAAGCAAAAGCAAAGAAAAGAAAAGCAATGAATAAAGGATAAATTATATATATAAAAAAGAAATATAAGTAAATTGTGTATATGAGACTGACCATTGTTTCTAATAATTGGTTGATTTTTTTATATTATTACAAAGATTGATTGAATCCCTGACATTTTAATGTTAAAATTAATTGAATAAATTGATTATGCATGAAGTGGTAAATGAACTTCGTTATCCAAAAATGTCAATCATGTTTTTCTGTTGACATGTCAACTAATTTAATTATTTCAAATAAAGTGTGTTCTAGCTTTTTGGCACAATGCTTAGAACTCTATAAATTGCAATGTTTATACCATAATTAATTCACTAATTTTGTAATTAATACCTAGCTCGTCATCTCTTTCATAAAATCTTCAATCCTCGTTCAATAGAAACCATAGGTTATTAGAAAAGAAATGAAATGAACCATGAACCCTAAGCTTTTTCTCTCTCTCAAATCCTAGCAATGGCATCTTCAAGTTCTGGTCCATAAAAACTTACCATTGTGACCCATTTTCAAAATTATAATGACCGTATTCCTTACATAAATTAGTGTATTATAACAATGCACTAGAAAATATGTCTAAAGAATATTTTAATCTATACCAAGAAATAATCCCTATGGAATGAGACAATTTGTTTACCTTAATTCTTGAATAAGAAATGCTTCCTTTACAAGACTATCATACGAACCTCAACAATTTGTTTACCTCAGTAATTAAGTCTATTCATATATAACCCAGCAAAATAGATCAACACCTTTGTCGTAATCTTATAGACAATACTATTCATATTATCTATGGAATTCGAACTTGAATTATATTTATGATTTTGCTATCCCTTTAATCTCTTATTTTAGCATATCGGTTTACACCTAACTATTATTATTATTTTATAATTTGTTTTTGTCACACTCATCAATGTTTGATCTTTCGCTTTTCAATCCAATCTTTGTCTTTTTGCTTTTTATGCTCTTAATGGTGAATGTGAATCGATCATTCAATATCTTTTTCTTTATTTTATTTCGTCTACAAAAGTAATGAAACACTCAAAGATTTCTAAAATCTTTTAAAAATAAATAAATATTTTTTTAGAAAAAAATCATTTTCAAAGAAAAAAGGTTTTAAGTTACAATCAGGCAAGAATTTAATTTATAACTAGTCATAAAATAATACGAGCATGCAATTAAGGATCTAATTGAAGAGAAATTAAAGAAAAAAAGGTAAATTGTAAGAATTAGATGGTTAGTGACCAAAATAAAAGTGCTAGAAAACTTTGAAGGCCTTATTAATTCAATCACGAGCTCAATTGAAGAAAAAACAAAATTCAAAATTTAGGCTCAATTAGACCAAAAATAAAAGGATTAAAGGTCAAAAGACTAAAATGAAAGGAAATGAAATTAAGAGAGCACTTTTGGTTTCAATAAGGGACCTAATTATAGAGAAATTTGAAATAAAGAGTCAAATTTGGCTGAAATTACATAATTTAAGGAACCAGTGACCACACTATAAAATACATCAAAATATAGGGACCAAATAAGAGAATGATCAAGGGAAAAATTGAAAGGATTTGTTTTTTAAAAAATAAACCCAGTTTAGGAATGAATTGAAGATTTTTAAAAACCAAGGATTGAAATAGAAAGTGCGCAAAATTTTTAGATCTAAATTAGACTAATGAAAATGACATCATTTTGTTTCAATTCTACAAACCTAATTACCCCAAGATAAAAATGATGTTGTGTTCTTTTAAATAAAAAAAAAAAACAAGTTTTATTTGAAATTTGTCATTTTAATATTCAAACATGAAAAAAAATCAAATAATCAAAAGAAGAAAAAAAATGTTGTTTTAGATAGTATTCTTTAATATCTTCTTCCCGCATCCAACTAGTTCACGAGAGAAAGCCTTATGCAAGTACTACTTTTTAGGTCATTTAATGCCTTTTCTCTCTCATCAAATCAGACAAAAGACACTCCCCTTGCGGTCCTGATCATGTACTTCACCCTTAGCCCTTTTTTCATCTATTTGTGACATTAAAGACCTCTACAATGCTAGTCAAAGACCACTTCCTAACCAATCAAAACCTACAAGACAAGCGTGTACCTTACTAATTTGTAACTTATGAAAGGATAGACATGAATTGCAACTAATGACGAGGAAATATTCTTAGAAATCAAAGGTCTAAATCTTGCTAGATCAAGGCCCTTATACTCTTATTTTCACCTATAAAAAAAAACATCTTAAAAACCCTTACCCAAGCATTAATAAAAGAGAAAAAAGTGGAAGGGGTGAAAAAAAAAACAAAGAAAAGAGAGGGAATAGATAAAATAAAAAGAAAGAGGTGAGAGGAGAAACATGGGAAAAAAGAGAGGTCTTGTCTCTTAAAAAAGAAACTAACAAGCATATGTCAACATCTTCGGGAATAATATCAACCAAAGCTTTACCCCTATAATTGCAACTGGTTTATCATTTTTTTTGTCCAAGCAAATCAAGAACAATAACAATCCTTTTAAAAGAGTATTACAATGTTATGAAGCCCAACAACTCCAAAAAAATGGCAGCATTGAAGGGTAACAGAAATAGTAGCAACCTCTAAAGTCAACATTAACCATCTTTTGTCTAGTGATCATGGGTCTATTCTAGAAGTTGAGATGTTCTAAGACTTGTAATCATAACCCTAGGAAGTTATAGCAATAGGCCCAAACCTTATCAACAACTTCAAATGATTCATTTTTTTTTGTTTATTTTGCATAATAATGTAATCATGGTTGGTAAAATTTAGAAATATGAAGTATAAATCATTGGTTTATCAAGGGAAAAAACCTACCAATATGGCATTATTTAAAGTGTAATGCATGATACAAAAGTGTTGTCTCTAATTTATGAATGTATACTAAAATGGGTGCAAGAAATATAAGATATAAGTGTTCTGAACTTATAATCATGAAAACAAAAATGAAATGATTAGTAATCTTTGGTCTTTTGTTATGGAAGCCATGAAGAATGTGTTTTAAGGTGTTGTGTTTGATATTAACTAGGTTTGCTATTAGGGTTAGTAATTAAGGCCTTTTTATTATTTTTATTATATTGAAAATCTAGATTTGATATGCATTAGAGTTTAACCAAAGTCCCATAACTCTATTGGAAGCAATCTTTGGTGTTTTGATGATGAAAGTTGGTATTTTTCAAGAAAGAAAGGTTGTGGTATTTTCTTTACATTAATGAATTTGGACTTTAATTGTTGGTTGAATCCTAAAGATTCTAGAGTTCTAATATTGTTGTAAATAGTAAGCATGAGTGCCTTGTAATTTTAGAGAGTATGGTAACTTAGGGTTCTTTTAATCTAGGGTTTTTGACAATTCAAGTTATTTAACTTATTAATAGATGTTAATTTAGGGTGCCTTAATTTTAATGATACAAGTTTTCTTGGCTTATTTTGTTAATGTTTGTCGCACGTGGACAAGCGGTGTCGGGGGGTCGTTGGAGTCGTCACCTAGTTATTTGATTTAGGGTCGTTAAGAAACCCAAATGTACTAGTTTTAATCAAAGATTCCAAGGTAAAGAATTGATTGTTGTTAGAAAATATATTAGCATCTTTAGTGCACCACTTTACATGAGGTAGGCTGCATTGTGTGGTTTGAATCTGGTTTAAAGGTTTTGATGGATTCCTAATCAATAGTTTGTCTATGACTTGGGGTGAAGATTTATTCGTGTGAATAAATCTGGTATTTTGAGTTTATTATAAGCTCGTGTATCCAAATAAATTCTTATAAAAATGATTAATGTAAGTGCCCTAACATGATTCACTATCTTGGAAGGCGGAAGGGGTTTTCCACAACTTGTGTGTTGTGGTAAAAAAATACTCTAAATTAAAATTGGTAAATATTTAGAATAACTCTGAGAATTTTCTAATTAAATTGTCTTTGCATGTCTTCTATCACTCAATTCTTGAACATCTCTTTCTCTAGAGGGAACCTCCCCATCCCCTCATGCATGAGCTCATCTATTCTGCTATATTTTTTAATCATGGTTATTTCAGCACATAATAAGTAAATAACCATTAAGATTATTGTGCTTTGATATCAAGTAATACAAACAAAAACAACAAGTTAGAAAGATAAAATTAAAGTTGAATATGGTTGTCACACATAACTCTAATAATAATTTTATTACTGAATATTTCTTTTCAATTCGTCTATATCTATATTTTTAAGAGGTTTACAATTTTTTAAATAAATTTAAAAATTAATTTTATAAAATAAAAAACCTGAAAGTAAGACATTTTTTTTTAAAATTAGATAAAAAAATAAAAAACTAAGAAAACAAATAGTTTTTAATAAAAATCCTCCTGAATCAGTGTATCATAGTTCACCGTACTGATTGACTTTCTCTTCAAGAGATTTTTCTAGTCTACTTGGTACATATGGTCTTTCGGGCCAAGGTTGTCGTAGCGGGATGAGTTTCAAAAAAGGAAAGCTCGGTTGATCATGAGGACAAAACTTAGCTCGCATTTCTTTCTTTTACTGTTTTTACTTTTTATGGATAGACGAATCATTTCCCAATGTGTACCTTTCTATGGAAACATCTGATATTTCTCTACAGTGTTTTCTTCTATATATTTTCTGCCTCCCTGTGTTTCTCCCCCCTCTCTCAAGCGAAGCAAGCAAGAGAATCATGTCAGACCACCATGCTAGTTACTCAGATTATGATTCTCAATCACGCTCCGACGACCACCTTCAAACAAACCTGCCTGCACTTTATTCACAGCCAAGCCTCCCATCACTACCTTCCCTCACCTCAAACCCCGATCACTACCAAGAAATCCTATCCACCACCGACCACCACTGCCTCACCACTCTTAAAGGCCACACCTCTTATATATCCTCACTAAACCTTGTTGGGAAGTTCCTTTACAGCGGCTCCGGCAAGGAAATCCGATTGTGGAAGGGAAACTCTTTAGATTCTGAAATAGATCGTGAAAACCTAAGCAACAACGTTGTGGCTGTGGGAAAAGGTGCGGTGAAGTCCCTTGTTGTTCTGGAAGATAAACTCTTTAGTGCTCATCAAGATCACAAAATCCGAGTATGGAAAATCAATAACCAGGAATCTGATAAGCAGAAATACACACGTTTAGCCACTTTACCAACACTCGGTGACCGTGCCTTCAAAAGTCTGTTGCCCAAGAATCAAGTTCAGATTCGCAGGCACAAAACATGCACATGGGTTCATCATGTTGACACAGTATCTGCAATAGCCTTGTCGAGTGATGAGTCCCTTCTCTACTCCGTTTCATGGGATCGGACAATTAAAATATGGAGAACTAATAACTTCAAGTGCTTGGAGTCGGTAGCCAACGCACATGATGATGCTATAAATGCAGTGGCATTGTCGAATGATGACAGTGTTTATACCGGATCGGCCGACAAGAATATCAAAGTGTGGAGGAAAAGTTCAAAAGAGAGCAAACATTCCTTAGTTGCTACGCTAGAAAAACACAACTCTGGGATTAATGCCTTGGCACTAAGCACTGATGGGTCTGTTTTATACTCTGGTGCATGTGACCGATCAATAGTAGTATGGGAGAAGGACGGTGGTGGCAATATGGTGGTTGTGGGAGCCCTAAGGGGCCATTCACAGTCCATATTGTGCTTAGCTGTTGTGTCTGATTTGTTGTTTAGTGGTTCCGCAGATAAAACTATTAGAATTTGGAGAGGTTCTGACAAAAGTTACTCTTGCTTGGCAGTTTTAGAAGGGCATAGAGGCCCTGTCAAGTGCTTGACAGCAACGATTGACCATGACAACACAACCGATGCATCGTATCTTCTTTACAGTGGGAGTTTGGACTGTGATATCAGAGTGTGGCAAATCAACGTCCCTCTCCTATAGTAGATTTCTTTAACTTGGAATCGCGGCTGTTTTGTAAAATACAATATATGAGAAGTCTGCTATAGTTCCTTTTTGTTTTCCTCTCCTTAATTTTCTGCTCTCATTTCCCCCTCCTTTGAGGTCATTTCTCGAGTTGAATTGTTGTATGGGAAGCCATGTTGACCTTTCAATCGATCATAGTATAATTATAAAGGGTTGATATGCTTGTGTGTAAACTCTACAGGAGTTTTTTCTATACTTGTGAGACTTCAATTGTGCTCCTGCTCCGATGTTAGTAACAGTGCATATAAATGTAAAGGCATAACAAGATACTTAAATCCTACTATTATAATTCCGTGCTCAAAATATGAGTTGCTGTCGTGTAGGTGGTGACAGCTCACAAGTCCCAATTCCTTCCCTGAAAATTTCTGTAACTTGTTAGGAGCTAGTGTTTCAACGTAGTACTGCCATGGGAAGCCTCCCAGCATGAGAAAGGGAGCAAGGTTTACCCCTTCCAGCTTGCCTACTTTCTGAGCACATATAAGCCTAGCTAGCTGTATCACAAATTCTTTGAATGGTGTGTTCTATAATTTATGCAGAGAATTATAATTGGCTTGTGGGACTCAATGAGACAGAGAACAAAAAGATTGTAGATTAATACTTTAAATTATAGATTGCTGACACTAAATTTTCTATCCATTTCCCAAAACTGCCAAAACATTCAACATCGCGAACTCCTCTAGCCCACTCAATAAGAAGATTTCTGCATGAGTGGAGAGGCAAAAGCAGATTTCATGCTCAAAACAACCGGAAAGCAGAAGTTAAAAGATAGTCGTTAACGTCGACTCCATACGCTATTGTCCAAAGGAGTAATATAACACACACAAGAAATCTTTTAAGCAGCTGGGTTTTTTTTTTTTTTTTTCTTTGCGTTTTGCAACAGTAGCTATCCATCCCAGTAACCCAAATATGGAAATTGAAAGATAAAGTGAAAATGGAAAACGAAGAACGTATATAATTCAAGCGAAGCTGTTTTGTCCATGGCATCTAGCTAGCTGCCATAAAAGAAAGAACCAATAGCAGAAAAAGTAAGCACAGCAAATCCCATCTCTCCCATTTAAGAAACCAGTCCCTTTCTTACAAGGAAGCCAGAAAGAAAATAGTAGAAAATAAAAGATGAGGCATTAGATGCACAAGTTGCTTTTTTTCTCATGTAATGAACTCAACAAGATAAGGCATAGATTTTCTTCAGTTTAAGGTAAATCTATCTTAGATATGTTCAGTTTTTTATTTTATTATTATTTTTTGAATCACCTTAACAAGTTACATGTGGAGGAGAGGTTAGGTAAAAGTCGTTTTTCCTATATGGTCACTATTCTGACCTGCTCTTCCTCCTGGTAGGCTGCTTTTAAAAGCCATCCCTTTATTAGGCATAGGATATTAGTGGGATCTGGAGATCTAAGATTCATCTGATAAATCCCTGAAACATTATAAAAAAAAATTAAAAAAAAATATAACATTATCCTTCTACTCAATCTCCTATAAATTTCTACCTCCCTAGACTTGGATATCGTGTCTACATATGCAATCTCACCACGTGGAAGCGCAAGATCATCAAACGAAATGCGAAAATACTTTTTTCCTAACGACGAAATAAATACATGCAAGCAGTCAACTTATGCCCACAAACGATGGCATCTACCTGACTATATAAGTATTCCAAAAAAAAAAAAAAAATTAACCGTCTAGATGGTAGTCCAGTGGTAAAAGCTTGGGACCAAGAGATTTGCTCCCTTTGTGGTCTCAGGTTTGAGCCCTATGGTTGCTCATATGATAACCACTGGAGGCTTACATGATCGTTAACTTCAGGGCCCGTGGGATTAGTCTAGGTGCGCGCAAGCTGGCCCGGACACCCACGTTAAACTAAAAAGTATTCCAAATTTATTTTTTTTGAAAATAATATTGTTTAAGTTTTATAAATCTCAGGGTTACTAAAGACTGGTTATTAACTTTAGGGCATGTGAAATTAGTCGAGGTGTGCGTAAGCTGACTCGATACCTGCGTTAATAAAAAATATTCAAAAAAAATATTCAAAAAAATTTCAATCATGAATGGTGTAGTTTAATTGATCAGGTTCTGAATTTACTCATTAAAAATTATCAGTTTAAATTTTACAAACCTCAGAATCATTAAAAATTTACCTAACTTTATATTCTTGAAAAATTAATTGAGATCCGTATAAATTAGTTTCGCACCCACAGTTTTTTTTTTAAAAAAAAAACATTCAAAAAACTCAACATTTTAATGCTCAAATCAATACGGCTGCAACATGTAATGCCCTGACATCTGGCATGGAAGATGTCATAGATGAAACATATTGGACATGGCATCATGTGTCACCCCACCATTACGCAAATCATAGAGAAACTACCATATCAGTACATCATTGAATCGCAGTGAAGGATTATCCTCGTAGCTATCCTATGTGGGATATTTCGTTGATGTTTACCTTTTCTTGTACGTCATGTTAAAATTAAAAACCACATGCAAACTGAAAATTAACACTGCTTCTTACAAGTTAGTTTTGCTTAAAATGTTCCTTTTAGTTTATTAGGTATAGTTAGAGTAAAATAGAA
>Ga0307518_10004067_pt1 | contig 10503 bp, 6 predicted proteins | sample 25_EM_MG_FD_203889 | JGI IMG/M metagenome (GOLD analysis project Ga0307518, IMG submission 203889) | Populus trichocarpa ectomycorrhiza microbial communities from riparian zone in the Pacific Northwest, United States - 25_EM | ecosystem: Host-associated > Plants > Roots > Unclassified | place...
AGGAGTCAATACCATCATCAATCGCATTCCTTCCCCATCAGAAGCCCTTCCCTTCCCTCCTGCACCTTACCTGAAGGCTTGCAGCACATCCCCCCTGTGGAGATCATATACCAGAACCGCAGAGGAATACCACCACTTGCTTTTTGTTGTCATTTGGTGTTGGTTGTTGGTTGTTCTGACCTCTTCCCTCACTTAGGCGCACAGCGTGATCACATGGGGATTGAAGAAACAAACCAGTGTGTCCTTATCTTCAACAGAATCTGAGTATGTTGCGCTGGCAGACGCAGCCTGGGAAGTCACATGGCTGTGAAACTTACTAGAAGGACTGGGATATGAACAGCACACGCCCACTAAGCTCTACGGAGACAATAATGGAGTGATAGCCATAGCTCAGAATCCACAGTACCATAAGTGCACAAAGCACTTTGATACTTGGAACCACTATATAAGGCAAAAGGTCAGGGAAAAAGTGATAGAGATTGAATATTGTCCAACATCTAATATGACAGCAGATATATTCACTAAAGCACTGCCTAAGCCAAAATTCCAGCTGCACAGAACAGAACTGGGATTCCCCATGCCAGCTTGAAGGGGAGTGTTGAGGCTGACATAGCCACAAGCTGACACCAGCTATGGCAACAATAGGAATGGGGCACGATTGCCCCATCCCCATAGATCTGTACAAATATATATATATAGCTTGAGTAGAATAGGGGAATATAGAGAAACTGCTCGCCCCCATCCTTACCTGTTCTGAGCCATCTAGCTAAGCTTCCACTGTGTCCCGCAGATGTATATCTTGTGCATATATTCACCACATTTAGCTAGTGTAAACATGTGAGATCAAGCTAAAACGCACCTTCCACACCAGTTCTGAACAATTCCCGAGATGAGGACTTGTTCTGGATAGTCCACAATGTATGGACCAATGCCAAATATTATGTGGCGAAAATGGTGGTCTTGACATTTCATTAGTTCTGGAGTTGTCATCCTGGGTTTCAGAGATGACAGTATCCTTGACATTGCTGCATGAAATAGCTGCTTCTTGAAGTGCTGAAACTGAGGATCATCAACATACTTCTTTGCCGCTGTGAAAGATCAAATTAGCCCAAAATGTAGCTCTAGCACAATACATTACTATGAACACACCTTTGGGTATTGCAAGGAAAGCAAGGAGTTCAACTCCACTGCGATGGGCATGGCAAACATTATTGTGAATGTTGCCAATGGATATGTACACGGGACAGTAGTCATTCTGACCTGTGGCTACAGACACTGTTGTCTTGTCACTCCTGAGAATGATAGGTACAAATGTTGAGCCATGTGTCGATGGGTCCTCCGCTATCTTGTCCTATTTCATGGACTGAATGTTAGCATGAGATGAGCAGTAGACTTAAATGTTGAAATAATACTGCCTGTGCCCACACCCAATCCCCCAACATGAAGTTCTCATAATGACACCTCTCATTCTCCTGACAAAAGTCCCTGTGAGGAACATAGTCAAATTCACCATTAAAATCTGTGTTAGACAGCATATTCTCAACTAAAGAATATGCTGGCCAGAACCAAAACTCGTAAGTCTGGTTCATCCAAGGAGGGACATCTCCATTGGGACATTCACCACTGTACTTTAGCTTGAAACTGTCCCATTGAACGTCCCCAAGTGGAGTTGCATCAATGGTTTTGTATAGTTCCTTATGGTCTGTAAATGGAGGAGAGGGACCACCTTGGTCAGAGTGTAGTGACTGTCCCCATAGGTCACAAAGCCTGTCAATATCACCTGAAGACATTTCGGCATTCTGAAAAATAAACTCAGCAGTCTCAAACTGCAGCCTGTCACCATATGAGCCCCAGTCGTCTGGACTCTTCTCAGAGACAGGTGGTGAAGGTGTTTTGGGATCAATTATATGCCCATTAGCATCATGGATATTGCCTGTAAATACTGTTTTAATACACAAACCATTGATTTGGAATGTATCGACTCACCGGTAAGTTTGTCATGATAGTCCCAGATAATCCCTGGGGCTGGTTGAGCCAGTGATGAATGGCAGGGTATGGTGTTAGCAGAAACAGACTTTGATAAGTCAAAGGAATAATTATGAGCTGAAGCTTGGTGGTGTTTTAAGCCTGGAATGGTTTTGAACCAGTGGTGACAAGTTGCATGAGGACATGGTATCTGGTGGGCAGAAAATGCATGCCATGACAGGTGTGAGTGAGGAATACACTGGGGCATTTGTCTTACAACTCTAACTCTTAGGTGGGTTCAGAGAAAAAACTTCAAAATGAGTTAGTCAGGGAAAGTTAGTGTCAGGCTCACCCCCAAAAAAACTGACACCATGCCATAACATGTGTGCTCTGCCTCCGACAAATTTTCTTCCTTGTTTCTACAACCAACTCTTTGCCTGCCCAGTTTCATTGATATGTCATGCCCTATGACTTGTGCAAAAAATGGTAATCAGCATCCCAGGAATATCCTACTTGAAGGAAAACAAAAGAAACATACTCCGGAGGAAAAGCAAGCAGACAATGCTCAAGTTGAACAACAAAGGCATGAACAAGCTGCAGAAAAAGAACATGGCATCAAACACCTGGCAAACATCATGGATTGAGCAGAGAAGGATGAAAAAAGCCTACTCACCCAACCTCTGAAGCCCAGACTGCAGCCATGCCTCCTTTTGAAGGTGCCTGCCAACACCTTCACAACATCTGAGAATCCAGGAAGTGACCTCAGTCTGACTGAAATGGATGTTGACGGTATTCCAGGAGACCAGGGCCTTATCAATGGTAAAGGTTCTGATGATGTGGCAGATAGTCAGCAAGACTTGGCCAACAGTGAAGAAGCACCTACTCAAGCCATTTCCAGAAGGCCACACTCACAGAAATCATCCTCACGCAATGCGGTCCAAGCAGCACAATGCAAGCCAGTTGATGGTAATTGCAATGGAGATTTGTTTGGTGCTGATGTGTCATATCCATACTTTTCCCAGTTGCAACTCTGGTCTAACCTTGGCCCACCTGACCTCTCCTTAGGCACAGACACAACTCCAGATCTAGTCTGGCCACCTCCAGCCACATAGCTATACTCCAGCTCAACTCCGGTCACTACATCCATCTCCATCTCAGGACTAACCCCTGTCTTCCTGCAGATAGATCTGCAGTCTAACTCCACTCCCTTAGCCTTGTCTGCAATGTAGCCCAACTCCAGATAGTATATCCAACTCCAGCTCAGTTCTGCTCCTGCTCCTGCTCTACTTTCTCTGTCAGGTCCACCAATGGCTTAGGACATTTCTATGTCCAACTCCGGACCTTCCTCCAGCTACTCCGCCCTTCCTCCACCTGCACACTCCCTTCACTCTTACACTCCCTCTGCTCTTGCACTTCCTCCGGTCCCACTTCCTCCGGTCCTGGACATCACTCCAGATTTAACTAGTTAAGTCCACCTCCAACCCTTCCTTGTCCTGTTCCAACTTAGTTCCCTTTACCTGCTTGTCCCTGCATCTGCTCCATTGTCCCTGTAAAACTAGTTCCCCATTTCTGCTTCCACTCCGCTTTATTTTCCTGTCCCTGCTTTATTTTCTTGTACCTGGTTTATTTTCCTGTCTGCTTCTGCTCCATCCCTTGTCCCAACTAAGGTGTTTACTTGTCACCATATATACTCACCTCTAGTCTCCTTACTATATAAACTACTGTACTCCAGCCTAGTAGATCCTTAGATCAAATCTCAACTAAGATACTCCTCACTCTGTACTACCCACTATGCTCTCCTTAATCCATCTGTTCTCCTGAACTCTGGCCAACTCTGGTCTCTATCCTATCTTGTCCCCTTGGTTCTATGTCCACTCCTAGCAGGTCTCCTACTCACACAAGGGCAAAAGCCACCTCTGTCCCAGACTCGGTGCTAGACCTCTTAGGACTTATCCCACCTCTGGGATGTCCTTTGCTCTGACAAGCTGCGCTCAACTCCGGACTACTTTCCTGCGGTCCGGACTTACTCTGCAAAACCCAGACTTACTCCCAGTGCTCCTCTAGTGCCCAGACTTCGTTTGTATGACCCATACTTGACTCTCCACACTAACTAGCACCTACTAGTGTCTGGACCTACCTCCTCATTGTTGACAAGAAAGTATGATTATATCTTATCTTATCTAATCTTGGAGATTTCCAGAGATCACAGTTACATGTGATTCAGTGTAGTGACAAACCAGAATGTTGGTAGATCACATGACTGACTCCACAAGATAGCTGGAACTATCACAAGCTAAGCACGTGTCTAACACATGCTGATGCACATTGCAGGCACATTTCCAGATAACTATGTTTATGGAAAGTGCACTTACTACATATGGGAATATGGTGAAATAAGCAAGAATAATACTTATCTATGCACAGACCATATACTACAGGTATATATACCCTGTAGGATATCTCATGTAGAATAACGAACTCAGTGTCTAACACCTAGTTCAATAACAGTCTCAACAGTTCTCTCATTACTCGCTACTCAACAAAACTCAATCTTAAGAACCAGCTACTAGCTATCAAAGGTACACTTGCATCCCTCTGTTGCTGTTGCCCCAATTTTGTTGCTACACTCATTAGTCCCCTGCACCCCTGGACCTTCTAGTAAGATTGTCAAGGAGAACCAATCCTGACATGATGGCCAGAAGCAGAAAGTATCTCAGTAAGTCTCATCTCATCACCATCATGGTCTTTGTCAAGTCCGGGTCTACTCTGGTAGGGGGTCTGGTCAAGTCCGGATGAAAACAGACGAGAGCAGAGGTCAGAGGTTTGGGCAGAGGTTAGCCCGGGCCGGAGTTGCGACCGATTGGATTCAATGACAAGGAGCATTGATCCCTTGTGTAGGTTCTGGTCAGGTGGAGATGGAGATGGAGACGGAGACAGACCAGGGGACAGGAGTAGTGACTTAGATGATTTCAGACTGAGGAGTACAGGATAATCTACAGAGTACTTATACTAAGTGCAAACTAGGGACAAGTATATATGGCAACAAGTAAACAGCCTAAAGGCAGACAAGGAATGACCGGAGTAAGGACTAGGTCAGGTCCGGTGAAAACAAAGTCAGGTCCAAGTAAAATAAACCAGGTCTGGTGAAAATGATACAAGGTGAAGGATATATCAAGAACATGGAGAACTCACGAACAGGCAGGGTAGATGGCGAGGTGTGGTAAAGAGTGAATGGAGTATAGACCAAGGGTCGTACTTAACGGAAGTCTAACTGCGTGACCGTGACCAGAGTTGGGCTGGAGTACTGTGATGCGACTGGAGTGACCAGATAAGACCCAGAGCTGGACATGGTTGTAACAGTCTTACTCACTGAAACTGTCCTTTATTACTGGGATTGCATTGACTACCTTTATCACCAAAGGGCTCAAGTGGCTAAAGGTGATTGGGCTGGCATTGGAGAGGTACAGGATTGGGCAGGTAAACTCGCCCTGTCAGAAACACTCCATACAAGGTCTATCCCCAGTTCTCACACTGGCAGCAAGGGTTCACATGCTTCACATGGTTCACACTTCAAACCAGCGATCTCTGGGACTTGGACTTGTCCATCCACTCTTGGGAATACTTCTACTCCTCAGGAATCCGAATCCGACTTCAATTTGTACATACATGGTGATGACCAAGCTGAGCACAATGCTATGTCAAACCCCACTTTGAAGGCAGTTAAACGGACTGACACCATGGCAAGATATTTTTTTCACATGATTTACCACCCTTGATAATCTTTTTTTTTCTCTCTGTAGGATGTTAGAGAGATTCCCAGCAGTTCCGAGCCAGATGAATTGAGTGATTCCCCCCCACCTGTTTCATAAATTCACATGAAGAAAGTCACTGCTAAAGTAAACACAAGGCATGCTCACACCTCTGATGTGAAGAAGGGGACAAAACGGACCCAGTACAACCAGGTGAGTCTCATGTCTGTTTTATTTTACACAATTATATTGATCAAGGTAAACTATAGGGTGATGTGGGGAACTCAATGACTCAACCGGGTGCACCACCATCGAAGCATGCGAAGTCACAACGTAGTACCTCTGGATCCCAGTGCTTGGGCAGTGGAGTCAACAACAAATATCAAGGATGATCTCCCTCCTGGCTGCACCACTGACAATGTATGGAGGTGACTCTACATCTCTGCACTTGCACACTTTGCCACTGGATACAACAACCCTTGATCCATCCCTAGCAAGAAATTCAGGGCCACCTTGCAGGAGATATGGGATACTGTCTATGCAGGTAATATTGAGCATGTTGTCATGGTTGGTGGGCCTGTTTATCAGATTGTAAGAATTTATTGTATGGTTGTGGATGTCACGAATACTAATGCTCTGCTCTACACTACTAGGTGAAACAAAGTCTCAATAACTGGTGTGGAGGCTTTTCCACAGCCGTTGTTACTGTTGTCACGACTTTTTTTGCTGGCGATGTTGACTTTGAAGATCCTGCTCAATGCATTGAGTTCGCAAAAGCAATGCTCAGGAAGAGTTGGTTTCTTTACGGTCAGAACAGAGGTGTAGACAGTAAGGCAAGCATTCTAACATTTAGTAGTTTGTATCAATCAAAACTTACCCAGATGGCATGCAGATGTGGACAGGTTTGTGGAGGGCACTGTTCATGCTTCAAACTTTTGCACACCATTTCAACTACGTGCAAGGTCAAATTGATATCCCCACCCTCAAAAGTGAGCTCAATGATTCTTGTGCTGCACTTGCATTGCAACGGTCTAACTTTTTGTCTTATCTAGTCTGCGATTAGATGACATCTTATCTTATCGTAGTGTAGTATCTTATCTAGTGCATCTTATCTGTAGACCTGTCTGGACCACAGCCTCGCGCTGTGCATGCTGTACCCCTTGATGTCATTAGCATAGCCTTACCACAGGATGGCAGCTGTGTTCACTGCCTCGTACAGCATACAGCCACATAATGTACCTACTTTGTCACATGTAACATGGCCATCCGAGGGTGAAAATCGGCTGAGTGTCATGGACCAGCAGAGGGGAAGCCAGGGATTGACTGTCATGATGTAACACGGGTTGGGCCCAGGTTGGATTTTGTCACCCTATGATATGGGTGGGCTATGGTGCTGTTTAAGGGAGTGGATAAAGGTGTAATCACCATGTCACATGTGTGGGCCGAGATATTGCTTTAATGCAAGGTAATGGGTGGGCTAGGAAACATTAGTACTAGTAAATATAGTAGGGCTGACCTGCTGGGAACTAAGGGGGAACTACCAATATAACTGTGGCTTGACTACTATGGGACTACCAGGGTTTGACTACCGCGGGTTGACTACCACGGGTTGACTACTGTGGGTTGACTACCACAGGTTGACTTCCAGGGATTGACCACTGTGGGTTGACTATTGTGGGTTGACTACCACAGGTCTACCTTGGGTGGACTACTACCTCGGGTTGACTACTGTGGGTTGACTACCACAGGTTGACTACCATGGGTTGACTCCCAGGGATTCACTAATGCAGGTTGACTGCTGTGGGTTGAGGTCTACCATGGGTGGACTACTACCTCGGGTTGACTACCACAGGTTGACACCCAGGGATTCACTAATGCATGACTACCATGGGTGGACTACTGTGGGTTGACTATCACAGGACTACCTCGGGTTGACTACCACCTCCAGTTGACTACTACCTTGGGTTGACTACCACAGGTTGACAACCAGGGATTCACTAATGCATGTTGACTACTGGAGGTTGACTACCATAGGACTACCTTGAGTTGACTACTGGAGGATGGGCTGGCTACCTCAGGTTCACTACCATTGATTCACTAGTAGGTTCTGTTTTGTGAAATTGATGCTGAAAAATCCAAGTGCTAGCTGTAGGAAGGATTGTATGGACAAATATGGCCGTGGGAAAATTACTGCGGCCTAGCACAGCTGCGGAACACATATACCTAACAAATAAGGCCATACAAAACATTTCCTGGGTATGTACAACTGTGGAAATATGATTTGTGCAGTTAATGCATCAAAATGCAAGTCCAAGCTGTAGGAGGCATGGTATGGGCAGATATGGCTGCGGGAAAATTACCATGGCCTAGCAGAGCCATGGTACACATATCTCTAACAATTATGGCCATACAAACCATGTGCTGAGCATGTACAACTATGTAGATATGATTTGCACAGTTAATGCAGACAAATACAAGTCCTAGCTGCAGGAAGGATTGTATAGACAAATATAGTTGTGGGAAAGTTACCACGGCCTAGCACACCTGCAGAACACATGTTCCTAACAAATAAGGCCATACAAAACATTTCCTAGGCAGGTACATTATGTGTTGTGCAACTAGTGCATCAAATGCAAATCCTGGCTGCAGGGAGGATTGTATGGACAAATATGGTCATGGAAAATTTACCGCAGCCTAGCACAGCTGCGGAACACATGTTCCTAACAAATAAGGCCATACAAAACATTCCCGAGGCAGGTACATTGTGTGTTGCACAACTAGTGCATCAAAATGCAAGTCCTGGCTGCAGGGAGGATTGTATGGACAAATATGGTCGTGGGAAAATTACCATGGCCCAGCACAGCTGCGAAACACATGTCCCTAACAAATAAAGCCATACAACACATTTCCTGGGCATGTACAACTGTGTAAACTATCATTTTCCCAGTTAATACAGTGAAATACCAGTCCTAGCCACAGGAAGGATTCAATTGTGGACAAATATGGTTGCGGGAAATTTACTGCAGCCTAGCACAGCTGCGGAACACATGTTCCTAACAAATAAGGCCACACAAAACATTTCCTAGGCAGGTACATTGTGTGTTGCACAACTAGTGCATCAAATGCAAATCCTGGCCACAGGAAGGATTGTATGGACAAATATGGTCATGGGAAAATTACCGCAGTTTAGCACAGCTGTGGAACACATGTTCCTAACAAATAAAGCCATACAAAACATTTCCTGTGCATGTACAACTGTGTAAACTATCATTTTCCCAGTTAATACAGTGAAATACCAGTCCTAGCTACAGGAAGGATTGTGGACAGATATGGCCGCGGGAAAATTACTGCGGCCTAGCACAGCCGCAGTACACATGCCTCTACTAAATAGAGCCATAGAAACCATTTCCTGGGCATGTACACCTGTATAAATTATCATTTGCAAAGTTAATGCAGCATAATAAAAGTCCTAGCTGCAGGAGGTATTGTATGGACAGATATGGCCGCAGGTACAATCCCACAGGTCAGAACAGCTGTTGTAAATATATACCAAACAAATAGGACCATGTCCAAACCATGTCTTTCCCACAGTGTCATAGAAATTGCAGATCAGACCACTGAGGATGGAATTTCTGCATAGTTGTGTCATTTTGTTCCCCCCATGGTATATCAGTCTCGAATGTGTTTACCATGGGTATTTGTGGCTCAAAAACTATCTGAAGAGGTGATACCATACTCCACCCAAAGACCAATGATATCCACTGAGGAGGTGACCACTCCAGAGATGACCATGAGAGGAAACTGCATATTTATCACAATAAGGGCTGCATCAGAAGTCCAACTGTGTATGCATTTGCCAACTACCTAGTGGCCTTTGGACTACTACTGCTTTCTCACTACAGTTTACATAAGGCCATAGCACAGGGGGATTGAGCTGAGGAAGTCAAATAACATATCAGATGCCATGGGAAAAAGGCTGAAAATTGCGGAGACTTTAAAAATGTATCAAACACATGCAATAGTATGCAACACCTGATACCCTCATCTTTATAGATGGTTCTATTGAGTTTCTTGCAGCTGACATAGCTATTCAGAGATATATTACACCCCCATTAGTCTAACACAAGACACAAAGTGCAACATGTGTATGCATAGAATGTACATTGCAGCATTGACATGTTAGCATTGATCAGGGGTTTCACTCTGCACAATGTCACATTTGAGGTGTTTGATAGCTGTGAAGCAGGGTAAATAGCATACAAACAGCATCCAGAGATAGTAAACAGGTTTGGACATGGCCCATTTCTTTGGTATATATTTACCACAGTTGTTCTGACCTGTGGGATTGTACCTGCAGCCATATTTGTCCATACAATACCTCCTGCAGCTAGGACTTTTATTATGCTGCATTAACTTTGCAAATGATAATTTATACAGGTGTACATGCCCAGGAAATGGTTTCTATGGCTCTATTTGGTAGAGGCATGTGTACTGCAGCTGTGCTAGGCCACAGTAATTTTCCCGCAGCCATATTTGTCCACAATCCTTCCTGTAGCTAGGACTGGTATTTCACTGTATTAACTGGGAAAATGATAGTTTACACAGTTGTACATGCCCAGGAAATGTTTTGTATGGCTTTATTTGTTAGGAACATGTGTTCCGCAGCTGTGCTAAACTGCGGTAATTTTCCCATGACCATATTTGTCCATACAATCCTTCCTGTGGCCAGGATTTGCATTTGATGCACTAGTTGTGCAACACACAATGTACCTGCCTAGGAAATGTTTTG
>Ga0307518_10004068_pt1 | contig 10502 bp, 8 predicted proteins | sample 25_EM_MG_FD_203889 | JGI IMG/M metagenome (GOLD analysis project Ga0307518, IMG submission 203889) | Populus trichocarpa ectomycorrhiza microbial communities from riparian zone in the Pacific Northwest, United States - 25_EM | ecosystem: Host-associated > Plants > Roots > Unclassified | place...
AGTACCAAACTTCTCCGCACTGGAACATGAAATTTTAATGTACGTCAGTTCACATAAAGATGTCACCACAAGGTTCAGGACACTGTTCGTCAAATTAAAATACCTATCTATCGGGCAAAAGAAAAAAAAAAGAAAAAGAAAAAGAAAAAGAAAAAGAAAAAACCATGCATAGATGGAATTTGACATGGTGCGGGAAGGTCAGGGAAGGAAGTTGATAGCCATGGTGATATATATCGGAGCCAGCTACGGCATCTTGACTCTCCTTCTACCTCCCCCTCCTCTCTCTATCTCTCTCTCTCCGCCCAAGAATTAATGCACTGATAGTTGCAATTTATGTTCTGTGTTTTTCTTTTGTTCCTTTATAATTTTAGGAGGAATTCGGGGATCGAAAGTAAAAGTTCCCTGAATAAATTTTCACCCTCAAATGAAGAAAGGGGTGTTAGTCATTTTGTTGTATATGGAGAAATTACGTAGTAACTTTTTGTGCCTACTCAGTTGGGTGCCATAAACTGTCTTCTTACTTTACAAAACTCTCTGAGGACATGATGGTTAATAATGATTTTTTCTTCTTTTTTTCTTGATATATTGTGGATAAATGAATGCAGCAACAGCAGCACCAACAGCAGCAGCAGCATCATAAACTTGGAGGGAGGTCTGCATCTGGTTTGGAGGAACTCATAATGGGTTGCACTTCAACTGATGTAAAAGAAGTGAGTATGAACTTTTTGAACCTGAAATCCATTTGTCATAAATTCCAGCAAGGAAAAGAATAAAGAAAAGGTGAAAAAGGTTATATATTTAAAATAAAAAAGAAAAGAAATTTGATTTAAAACCATTTTCGTTATTACTGGCTGAGAATCTGAGATTACAGTTATTTTTAAACTAAAGATATGGAATCAGAAACCTTTTCTTTTTCTCTTTTCTTCTTTTTCCTTTCATGTTTCTGAGGTTTTAATATGATGCATACATTAATAGCCTAGGAAGAACCTTTTTGTTAATTACTTCACTGGGAAGGGTTCATTATATTTGTTGAAGATTTCAATATTACAGTGTAAATTGAAATTAAAAACATTAACTTAATCACAAACTTACTAACAGCTGCTTAATTCCTTGCAACAGGCAAGGGCTGCACCTTTCCTTCTCCTCTCAAATGAGGATGAGTGATAAACAATTTTTCCTTCTCCTCTTAATTCGAATCTAAATCCCTCAGACCATTTTAATTTGTCTAAGAACTAAGATTTTAAACGCCTTCTTCTGTCAATTTACAAATTTTTGTAATAGCTACAAATAATATAATTTTGTTTTCAAACCTCATCGTTTATGTTTTGTTTTTGCCTTGAGATAGTTTTTTCATCAAGCTATCATAAATTCAAAATCTATCATCCTTATTTTTCTAATTAAGTTAGAAAAATTAGGTGTGTTAAGAGTACAAAAGGATTCTTGATGTTTAGCCCAGTAACATAAGTTTCTGGGTTAAAATAGATTATTCAACACTATTATATATCTGTCTAATTTGTTTTAATAAAATGAAATATGCCAGATAGAAAAATTAAAAACAAAAATTGAATAACAAGAGGAAAGATTCGATGTTTCCAACAAAATATTTTTATATAAGAAAGGTTGATGATAGCGACATCAAAGCTTTTTATCATGCGTGTCCTCTCGATATAATACAGTATCAGACAATCTTATCGTGGACGAGATTAAAAGGACAAAGGAGGCAGCTTCATTTGTTTTGTTTTTAAGTGAAAATTTTCTGTTCATACCAGAGCCCTAGTTATTTCTCACAAGCTTGCGTTTTATTGCAGGAGTCACCCATTACAAACCCGCAAGAGGCAGAGTGGTTGAAGTACTCTTCCTTCTGGCCAGACCCTGACAACCAGGATCATCATGGGTAGGACCAGAGAATAAACAAAACCCTTACAGACACTATCATTATCGTTGCCATCATCATGATTGCTTGAAGCTACCCTTATGTTCTTTTCTATAAGACGACCAAGAGATCATCTTATGTGGTCGCTCTTTTACTTTATTATTACATGCCTATAGGTTGGTCTAGTGGCTCTCAACTGAACTAACTGTTCAACAGTCCATGTTGGAAAGAAAGAAAAGAAGAAGAAAACAAAGAAAGAAAGAAAAAGGAAACCAAGAAAGGCTGCTCTCTACTGACAATATAGAAGGACAAACAAAGACCCAAAGCAAAATCTTCGTACATGAAAATCATCACCATCATGATTACGCTATCATCCTTTACGTGCCGGTACTTATTATTTTATTTTTTAACACCTCCTGCATAAGTTCTTTTATTGTTATTAGAACAGAACTATATATATATAGCGAATAGGTTGTGCAAATTGCAGGAAAAACTTTGTTAATTTATTCTGCTTATTTCAACTTAAAGTAAAAGTATAACTCTCTTCTCAGCAATGAAAAATGTGATTATGATTTGTTTATATTCACTATTAAAAAATTAAAAAAGATTGATGGAATATTTTGCCGACATTAAAAAAAACATTTCATTGATGCATAAATTGTCGATGGAATTATTGACCGAAACATTTTATTAGCACGTTTCTAATCGGGGATTTACCTTCTGTTAGCAATTCAAATGCCAACAAAAATGCTGATGAAATATCTGCGTTAAAAAATAAGTTTTTACCGTTCATTTTGTTGTTGGCATCTTAAATGCCAATAGACTATCTGTTGCTTATTCCATTAAAAATGCCTAAACCTTTTGTAAATTTTCAACAAAATTTGTGCGAACATCGCCGACGAAATGGCTGACAGAATTCCATGTTCATCGATAATTCCATTAGTGTTTCACTATTTTTTTATTGTTTAGTTTAAATAAACCCAAATGTATTTTTTTCTCACCCTAAACTAGCAACAACAATAAAAATCACAATCATAGCATAAACACATCTCCACAACAAAAAAAAAATTAATAAAAATTTCACATAAACATTTTCTATATAAGACATAAATTCCAACAAAGGTGGAGGTCGAGGGGGAGGAAAAATCCTACGCAGAAGGTTCCATAAAGGAAAGGCAAATGCGAAGTCATATAAGCATGTTATTGCTCCCAATGCATCCTATTTTCTTGTTTCAGCCACGCCCTTATTTCTTCCTTTGAATTGGGCAACTACATAGATAGTTCTTCCTCACCCCTTTTTTGGACCAACTCATTAACACCCGGTGATGTTTGGTTTGGGTTGAAATATGATGTTCCTACAATTGAAACAATACAACCTACCTTTATTTCTTAGGTTAATGTTGTAGGCATACCATAAACTCAATTTATATCGAGTCCATCAGTTGCACCAGCCTCCAACCATAATTAAGGATCATGTAGAGGGTGGGTGGAAGTGACCTAACTAAATTTCATAATCATACGAGTATTATATGTATCTTATAAATTTTTTAAAAAGAGTTAAATTTCTAAATTCATATTAATGATACAAATAAACATTTGTAAGGCAATAATAACTATTAAGAAAACTTACAGCGAACACTTTCGCTCTTCTATCGATAAAAGTTTTCTCCCTTTCCTCGTTTTCCCCATTCTTTATATGAGTTTCTTCATATAACTCTATTGAAGTCAGTTTGCACCTATTATGGAATGTATATGTATAGGAAATATTTTAGGACTACTTTAGTGTTGTAATCTCTACCTTTACTATTGTATATTGCCCTACACATATAAATAGAAATGGTTGGCTAACTAATAGGTTAAGCCTCTTATTTCTTTTCAACTTAATATCAGAGCCTTAACATATTAAAACTCTTCTCTCCTTCTCCTTAATGGACTTTACTGTTATTGTTGCTGTCAACTTCTCCCTCTACCAATTCGGCGTTGCAGCCCAGCTGGCTGGCCACTCACAGGTTGCTGTCAATGGCCCCTCCTTCCCACAACAACAGTCTCCCTATCTTGCAGAGCAGAACAATGGTTCCTCTTCTCATGTTTCTATCATTCCTCTTCAAATTGTGGGGACCTTAACTCCAGCTATAGTTTTTTTGTCTAACACTAAGCAAGTTATTTTGTTGAAGCTTATGAACACTAATTATCTCTATTGGCGAATGCAGATGAAGTCATATCTTCTTGGTCAGGGTGTCTTCCACTTTGTTGATGGCTCCATGTCGTGTCCCCTTCTTATGTTTCTAACAATTTTGCTGGTTCTCCTTCGGCCATCAACCTGTCTTTTTTTCGTTGGAAGCAATAGGATCAACTTATTTTGAGCGTATTACTCTCCTCTCTTTCAATGGATGTACTGTATATTGTGATAGATTGTCAGATCTCTCATTGTGTTTGGTGCACTCTTGAGCAAGCTCTCGCCTCTTCGTTTAATTCTCGTATTATACAACTCCAAGGGTCTTTTCAAGATCTTTGGCAAGGTGATGCTTCAGTTGTATGTATATGCAACAAGCAATATCCCTATTTGATGAATTGGTTACTATTGGCCGCAATATCCCTATTTGATGAATTGGTTACTATTGGCCGACCAATCGCTTTTGAAGTTTTCAACCTGTATGTGTTCTGTGGCTTTCATGGTGAGTTCAAAGACTTGGTAACCACGGCAAAATTGTTGTCATATATTGATCTTCATAGTTATCTCCTTACCCATGAGTTTATACACAAGACCTCCCTTCTATCCATGACTGTCAACCCACCTCTACTTCCCATATCGTCTTTACTGCCTTATGCCCATCTTGCCAAATATAAAAAAAACCCAACTTCAACCATAATAGAGGTCGTTCTTGTGGTAAATACGTCCCAACAGCAACCGCCACATCCACCAACACAAGTTTAATTTTCATAGCTTTCAGGGCTCTGCTCCCACCGACTAGAAGCAGAGCAACTGGCAACAGAACAGAAGGTTCTCTAGTTCTTCACAATGGTCTCCTCACCAGTCCTTTGAGCAGAACATCAAGTGTCAGCTATACTTCTTCTTTGGCCATACAACCCCTCAATAAGCTTAGTTTTGTAGCAAAAGGATAACAACCTTCTGCCCATATTATTATTGGTAATGTTTCTGCTTCTACTTGGTTCCCGAACATTAGTGTGAACCAATATGTTATGCCTAATCTTGCAACTCTGACCGAATCTGCATCCTATCTCGGTAATGCTCATTTACATGTTGGTGACGGTAAAGGTTTTCCATATCCAATATTGGACATACCATGTTACATTCCTCAAAACGCACATTTACCTTATCAAACGTTCTTCATGTTCCTCATATTACTAAACCACTACTTTCTGTTCAGAAATTTTATCGTGATAATAATGTTTATTTTGAATTTCATGCATATGTGTTTTATGTAAATGATCTCACCACTAAGGCAATGCTCATTTTAGATCAGAGTAACGATGATCTCTATATTCTATCTAAGTCTTCTGCCACATCCATTCCTCATGTTTACTGGTCTCCTTGTGTTTCTGCAACTAATGATATGTAGCATCGTCAATTACATCATCCTATTTCCTATGTTTTCACTTTTTTAGCTTTCAAAAATAAAATAGCTTGTACTTCTAGATGCTCTCTTGTACAATGTCAAGTTTGTCCGCTAGGCAAGTCGTCACGTCTGTCGTTGAGACCTACGAGTCACAAAACTACTACTCCACTTGATTTAATCTTTAGTGATATTTGGGGGCTCGCTCCTATGTTTTCCTCTTATGGTTTTAGTTACTTTATTTTTTTGATCGATGTACATACAAAACATATATGGTATTATCCTCTTATTGAAAAATCTAATGTGTTTTTTATATTCCATCATTTTCAAATGCTTGTTGAGTGTTGGTTTTCACACAAAATTAAATCAATTCAAATTGATTGGGGTGGAGAATATCATAAGTTAAACAATTTTTTCAAACTATTGGTACTCACCACAGGCTAATTTGTCATTATATACATGAGCAAAATGACACTATTGAGCGTCACCATCGGTATTTGTCAAAAATATTCTTACCCTCCTAGGACAATGTAGTGCTCCATTACGGTTTTGGAATTATGCGTTTGAATCGTCAATATATCTTATCAATCGTAAGCCTACTCTTGTCCTCCAAAATCAATCTTCTTTTGAATGTTTGTTTCATCGTACTCTTGATTATGATTTTCTATGTACTTTTGGGTGTCTTTGTTTTTCTTTTTTACATCCATATCATGCTTATAAGTTGGATTTTTTTTTCATCTCAATGTGTGTTCTTAGGTTATAGTTCCTTTCATCTTAGTTATCGTTGTCTTAATTTTGCATCTCAACGTGTTTATATCTCCCGTTATATCCGATTTCATGAAGATGTGTTCTCTTTTGCAAAATCTAAACAGATAGCACAACACCCCCAACACCTCCTCTTATCCTATACAGCCTACACACTTGCCAACCCTAATAACTTCCCTAAATTTTTACCACACTGCCCCGTCGGTCCACCAAACCATTAAACCAAACAACCTACCCCCTAACCATGTCTGCCATCATCCAACCACAACCTAGCCCTGCCCTTATGTCACCATCTGCTTGTTTCTCTAATGATCATTCTACAGGAACAAGCTCTCCTCCTTTACAGTTGCATGTTTCCAGGTTTGTTACTGCAGAAACTCTTGGTTCTGCCACAGATTCTCTAGGCTCTACTGCTGCAAGCTCCACACCTCAGTTAGGTTCTCTAACCAATCTACAACTCATTGTTGATCTCTCCTTTTATCATCTCTAGTAGCTTACAGGTTTAGGTTCTCCTCTATCTCGTCCTGCCGCTCATCAGCATCCCATGGTCCTTCGTCCATGACTGCTCAAGACTGCACATCTAATGGCGTCTGTAGCCACCTCTGTTGCCCCTATCTATCAAGTAATCTCTCCTCCCAACTATGAACCCATTGTGTTCTTTGATGTTGATAGGTATAAGGCTTGGCATAGTGCTATGCGAGATGAAATTCAGGCCTTGTGCTTTAACAACACTTCGTCCTTGGTTCCTTTTCATCCTTCAATAAATGTTGTTGGCAGTTGTTAGGTGTATAAGATAAAGCACCATATTGATGGAAGCATTGAGCGATATAAGACGTGATTCGTTGCTAAAGGTTTTACTCAGCAAGAAGGCACTGATTACTCTGAAACCTTCAATCTTGTCATTAAGCAGACAATTGTCACTGTCAGGTTAGTCTTCTCAATTGCGGTTTCGCGTGGTTAGAAGATTCATCAAATCAATATCTATAATTCCTTCCTCAATGGAGTTCTTACCGAAGAGGTCTACATGAAATAACCTCTAGAGTTTGTTGATTGTGCCCTTCTCTCTCATGTGTGTTGGTTGTATAAGTCTCTATATAGTTTGAAATAGGCCCTGCAGGCGTGGTACACTCATCTGAATGATTTTCTGCTTTCTCTTAGCTTTCACGCTTCCAAGGATGGCACCTCCTTATTTGTCTTGTCTGTGGGTGCTAATATCTTTTATCTTCTGGTTTTATGTTGATGATATTCTGTTTACAGGTAATGACTCTACTGTGCTTCATCATCTAATACAGTTGCTGAGCATAGAGTTCAAGCTTCGCGACTATTGTTCATTATTTTTTAGGCATTGAGGTTCAGTCCACCAGTATGGGTCCGATGTTACGACAACATAAGTATATTCTCGACATCCTTACTCGGGCTGGTATGACCTCTTGCAAACCTGTTGATACTCCTATTTCTGCCTTCAAAGTTACTATGTTGCTCGATTCCTTGTTTTTTAATCCCACACAATTTCATCAAATCATTAATGCTCTTCAATATCTCACCTTTGTGAGGCCAAATATCTGAGAAGTGGGAAAGTGAATGTATTAAAATCATATATTCCGTGGTCTTATATATTATGTATTATGAAATTTTAATGTAATATTATGACATGTTAGAAAATATTATTATAACTATTTAAGACGTTAATGATTAATGAGAGCTCGGAAGGCCAAATGGTTACTACTACTTTTAACATTATATTTTTAGACAGAAGCCGGCTTTAGTTGGATGATGCAGACGAAGGGTGTTGTTTATTTTATTATTATTATTATTATTATATAGAAGGGGTTCAAGCTCAAAAGTTTTTAAGGAGGAGAAATACTATTATTATTTGAGTTATAGCTTATTAACAAGAAAATTGGTGTTAAGTGAGGAGTTTGGTTTAGGTGCAAATAAATAAATGTTAAAATAAGATGTATGCGTCCAAAAAATGAGCTTAAAGAGAACAAGAATTTTGTGATGACTATATATGGGGTAAAATCTCGTTGTATTCTAATTTCCAAAGCAAATATATGTAAAGGTATCATATTAGAATACGTCGAAAGCATAGTACAATAGACAATAGGATATGGCGGTTCTCGGATTAGAACTTAAACTTTTCTAGTGACTAATGAGAAGTGATATTGGAATAAGATTTACTTTCCTAGAGTTTTCATGCCTCCAAACTTCAAATTATGCTCTTGATATTATTAAATTGGGTTGTCATACTCTTGAAAGGGTGGCTCTATCAGTTTCTTCTGTCTAGTTATGCTTGTTTGAGATACTTAAATAAGGAATCTTTGTAACTTAAATTACATTTTAAGTCAGTCCCTTTGTTTTTTGCTACTTGGGAAGCTTCTTTATTTCTTTATTCTATTCCAGATTCGACCTTTTTTATGCTATACAATGTATACACATTATACAGAGAGTCGAAACGTGTTTATCGAGAGAGAGAGAGAGTAACGTGCATGCCATCTTTTCTTCTATAGGATGTGCATGAAATAAAGTTAAATCCACAAGAGCTACGCAGCTTCATCGTAGTTTCTAAAGGGAATAAAGATACCACAAGGAATGAGAAGACAAGAATAAGCTTTAACTTTGAAATGGACCCTTCTTGCGACTGACTGAGATTATATATTATTCAGGAGTTACTTTAGGTTTTTGCTATGTACGTAATAGAGATAATTTTATTCCATAATACTAACGACTAAATAAATTATAATTACGAAACTCGATCGATCTGTTTCTTTCTGAAAAACTACTGTCGCATATATAACCACTAAATTATATTTCGTTTGTCTGTTTGTGTTACTTAATGAATATTTTTATCAATGAATCCGTACATCCAATATTGTTGAATATCACATACTTCATATAATATGTAGCACTTGGCCACAGAAAATTTAAAAACGAAAATAACATTAGGAATTTGAGAGTATATATATTTTCCAAATAATTGACACGGTTTTTTCACTTGACTCTTTCAAATAACAATAGATTCTTGGAGTTGCATCCATCTATATACTGAAGAAGGTATTAAAATTAACATATTGAAGCACGAACTCTGATGTATAGGTTGTTTTCTGCAAAATGTAATTTGTAGTAGACATGCTTCCTGCTAGTATTTTACTGGAAAAAAAAAGAAAGGGAAGATCATATATATAATGAAGATGGGGATAATTTGTAGAGAGCGGGGAAGAGAAGAGAAGTGTCCCTTACCACGTAATAAAAGAAAATAAGAATGAAATGTCTTGTTCAAAGTAAAAAGGATATATTTAATTCTTCCGCTTTATGGAAGATTTTGGATGCTTTTAAAGGGGGCTATGGTATTTGCAAATGCTAGGGCCTCTGGCTGTGCAGAGATTTGGTCCCAAAAAGAACTGCAGGAATAATTGTGTAGTGCTTCCCGGAATATCACAACATGGCCATACCACCTTTTTTTTGGATTCTTCACAACATGGCAACTTTTTGGGCTTTCCAAATGGTAGCCCACCTCTTCATAGTTCAGTACTCCTGCTTCAGCTTAGAGGCTGGATGGGAACCTTCCTTGATGCAAATGCAAGGTTACAGATTTGACTTGCGTTTCTAACTTTATCCACTTTCGTGTGTGTTCTTGGCCATTTCAGCATTTCGAGAGCCTACGTACTTGGCTGTTGATAGCATAGTTATGAAATATAGCTTGGCTCGACAGGTTCATGGGATTTTGGTTAGGTTTTAACTCATAAAAAACTTGGCTTGCAATTACACAGGTCAAACTCAGCAACCATTAGATTAGATGAACCTAAAATTTTGGTGATACGACATAACTCATATGAAACCCGACTTAGTATCATATATTTTTTTATAGCTTATATCTATAAAAATTGTTTTTTAATATTTTAATGTAAGATATTTATATATAGTTTGTATCTACATGAATTTTTTTAAAACTTTTCAATGTGGGATAATTATACTACACTTCATGTTTTTTTTTTAACTTATATCCACAAGCATTATTTTTTTATTTTTCGATGTGGAATAACTATACTAACACTTCATATTTTTTTATAGTCTATATCCACATAGATTGTTATTTCTTTTTTCTGTGTTATAACTATATATAGTCACTATCAAAAAACCGGAGAAAACCAACGAAATTACCGACGTAAATATTCTGTCGGTAGTTATTACCGACGGACTAAATTCCGTCTCAAAATCTGACGGTAAATACCGACGGACTAACTCCGTCGGAGATACAGTTGGTATATACCGACAGTAATATTCCATCG
>Ga0307518_10004069_pt1 | contig 10502 bp, 5 predicted proteins | sample 25_EM_MG_FD_203889 | JGI IMG/M metagenome (GOLD analysis project Ga0307518, IMG submission 203889) | Populus trichocarpa ectomycorrhiza microbial communities from riparian zone in the Pacific Northwest, United States - 25_EM | ecosystem: Host-associated > Plants > Roots > Unclassified | place...
TTTATTTTGCTTCAGTTATTCTGAGTTTTTTCTTGTTTAGGGGTTTTCCTTTCCCTGAATGGATTCAACACTTTAACTCATAATTGATGTAGTTGCTCTATTGTTTGATGCAAATCTTTAAACTTGGTCCCATTATTTTCGAAGTTCATAAGAAGATCAAGGTGTGGGAAAGCACTTTTGTGCAACTGTTAGATTTTGGAGGAATGATTGTTTTGAAAGCACAGTTCATGCATGTACAGATTATAGCTGATTAGGATTAGCTTATGTAGGATAGAGTTTTATGGGTTTGTAATTTATTGCAGCCGGTTATTTGAACCGCTGGCTTTTGTAGATTCAAATAGGAATCGAGGAGCTATGGTTGAAACCTTCTTTTCTTTTTAGATTTCTTTGTGTCTCTTAATTAAGCTAAGAGTGCAATTATTGGTTATCTGGGTTCTTTTTGCACTGCTTTGAAAACTGAAAAGGTGGTGATAGATCATGGGCTTCCAAACAGGTCTCCATGAAACTGGGTTACTGGAAGTTGTTGAATTGTAGGAGCTCTGAATCCTAATTCTTTGATGTATAGGCCTGCAAGTGGGAATATGAGTTTCATATTTTAAACAGGCACACCTTTTATTGGCTTAGTTTTTTGCCACAATAGGAACCCTGAGACTTTAAACAATTCAAGTTATTAGAAATTCAGGGCGTTCAAAAGGGTCTGCAGGTTTCCATGACTTAGAAGATTTTTAGACACACGTGTTTACAACTTGTTTCTCTCATTTTCATGGAAGTGTAGCTGCTCTGAAACCTAATTCTTTGACATGTAGGTCCACAATTGGGATACGAGTTATATTTTCATTGAAGTATTTTTTCTTTTCTTAGTTTTCTATTGTTTCTTCCATGATATGAACTTTCAAAGTTTAGACCATGTAGGTAGTTGGTGTTTTGTTGGGCCTGTAAGTAGTTACTGTGGTACTTTCAATTGTCTGAAGGAGTAGTCTTTTTTTTGCAAGCAAAAAGTTCTTGAATGGTGCCTTCGTTTGCATCTAAGGATCACATGTTAAGTTTTTTGGAATTAACTAGGCTCACCACATGGATATGAGTTTAGGAGCTGCCTATCGAAGTGCTAAATGTCATTACAGGTTTTATTTTTGTGTGTGAGCACGTATGCACACCCTTGGTCTTTGATTCTTCTTCCATGGAAATAAATGCGAGGACTGAACTGCATTTGATTTTTTTTCTGAAAATTACCTGTGATGATTTTATTTACAGGTCATATCCGATTTGTTACTGTCAGCAGCAACTTTGGATAAGATTGTCCTCTTTGAAATTTTGATTTCATACAAGCAAGAGCCACAAGCATCCTTGCAAGCATCCCTTTTAAATGGCCATGGTAAATCTATCTTTACTAATGCTACCCCCCCACCCACCCAAACCAACACTCACCTCACTCTTTTTTTCCATGGTTTTGTAGAAAGTAAATTGTGCTTGATAAGATAAAAACTACTGTTTCCCTTTTTTTAAAGAAATACACCTGTAAAAGATAGGGTCATGATACCAATAAAACCAGAAAAAAGCATAGCTGTTTGTGAAGGTGAGTTAACTGTTTTTGAAGAATTAACGAGGTAGAAATATTTGCTATGATGCCTTAGATTGATGATGGATCATGGATGGTGGAAACATGTGGTTGCTTTGAATTTTGATGAGCACTCGGCAATTTCTAGGTTAATGAAAATAGTGGTTTGCATTGAGTCAGTCTGTGAAGCTTCTCTAAACCCTTTAAGATAGTTATAATGTTTTCCCTCTACCTTACTGTTTTGTATTTTTTTCTTTAAAGGCAACCAATGAAAATCTTCCACCCAATGTAATTAAACAACTTGCAAAGGAACTGAAGAATCTTGATGAATCACCACCTGAAGGAATTCAAGTAGGAGTAAATGATGATGATTTTTCGATCATATATGCTGATATTGAAGGCCCAGGCATGAAACGTTTCCCTTCAAATTTACTTTCTTTAAGATATTCTTTTGGGGTTTATAATCAAGTTTAAATTTTGGCCTTGCAGCTGGGACTCCATATGAAAATGGCGTTTTCCGCATGAAGCTGTTACTATCTCATGATTTTCCACACTCTCCTCCTAAAGGTTTGTGGATTCACATTGTTAGTTTGACTTAAAAAAAAATTTGATATGCAATTATTTCAATTCAAGGGCTTACTTCCTATAGTGTAGAGGAAACTCAGGGATGCCTTTCTTCATGTTGCATTCCAGATTTAATTTCTTGAGCTATTTTCTTTTGTCAGCTTGTGAATCCTTTAAACATTTATGTAATAGGTTACTTCCTGACTAGGATTTTCCATCCCAATATTGCTTCTAATGGTGAGATTTGTGTTAATACGCTTAAGAAGGACTGGAATCCAAGTCTTGGGTTACGCCATGTTCTCACTGTAAGTTCCATTGCACTGTTATGGGGTCTGCTTAGTCCACTTTCATTTTCACCTCTTATTGGGTTTTATTGATATTCAAAGCTTGGTGATATCAGGTAGTGAGGTGTTTATTAATTGAACCATTTCCAGAGTCAGCTTTGAATGAACAGGCTGGCAAGATGCTCCTCGAAAATTATGAAGAGTATGCCAGACATGCCAGGTGAGCCATCCCTCCCCTCCACCTAGACTTTCATGTGGTGGTAGATGGAAGCAGGAGAACCTTATTCAATTCATCAAATATCATGGCATTTATTAATGGTTAGGACAGACCTGACAGTGGATCTAGTTATACAAATAAAGCAGGTGCCGTGGGACCTTTGGAAGTATTCAGAGTATTATGAAGATGGCAATCTCTTCAGTGTTAATAGACCACAACTTCTGAAACTCCTAGTTCACATGCTATTTCAAAAATGTATCCCGTGGTTTTGCACTAATGTGGAAATGATCAATAAGTACATATTTCTTCATTAAATTTCATTAGACTGGTCACACAAAGAAAGAAACTTTGGAATATGTTTTAGAATTTGAAAGAAAATGCATCATGCTAAATATAAAAGAAACCTTTTTTTTTTCTATGGCACACTGCTTATAGTTTTTCATTGCTACATGTCAAGATTAGAAAGTGTCCAAGTCACATGGGTTCCATATTGGAATGAAAACTATACTGTTAATGGCTAACATGTGTTTGCTAACTTGTTTTCAGGATATATACTGGTATCCATGCGAAGCCGAAACCTAAGTTCAAGACTGGAGCCATTTCAGAATCAACTACGGCTCTGAATGTTGACCAAAGCATTGGTGACCAAAAGAGTGTAGCTGTTGGTGCTGTCGTACCGTTGCAATCCCCACTGGCCCCTTGTACAACAGCGAGCAAAGGAGGAAATAGTCAGGATCAACCAGCTGCTGTAGGTCCAACGCACGAGACAGGAATGAGTGGATCTGTGGCTGCACCAACACCCAGTACCCTGAAGAAAGATGTTGGACTTACAAAAGTTCAGGCAGGCAAGAAGAAAATGGATGCAAGAAAAAAGAGCTTAAAGAGATTATGATGTCAAACTGCCATGATGGATATGTGGCCAGCTTCTGTTGTTTATTGATGAACGGGCCCAATGGGAGTATATGATGGTGTGAGAAATATTTTCTTTGGGGGGACAAGTGATGGATTTTAATCAACTTGATCTCTTTGTTTGACTTGCATTATGATCTCTTTCTTTGTGATTGAACACTTCAATGCATCCCTTGAAGAATCCGGGTGTGCTCAGAAATTGCCAAGACCTCTATTTGATTTTTCCTTTTCCTTTTCTTTGGGTATGGTGTACAGTTAATTTTGAACCTGTGTATGTAAATGTAAACAGTTCGTTTGCAGAGGGGTTGCTTGGTAGATGAGCAAACAGGGTGGAAATCTTTGCTTACAAGATATGAATCTACACGGGAATTACGAATGGCTTATGGAAACGATTCGATCTCTAGAAGATTTTATATTCTGACCTTTCCATGGATAACACCTTCATCTTCGCTTCTTCGGTTCACAAATGTTTTGATTGACTGTCCTTGAGACTGGTAAAAAGGAATTTATGCTATATTAAACTTTTTGACTAATCATGGACCAGGACCAGGACCAGACTATTCTTCGTAGCCTTTTCTTTTGCATTTAAAAGAGCCTCCTCCTATAGCAGCCATTAAGAAACAAGCAGCAAAGACAGAATGTTTGGCAGGTTGTCCAAAAAGACATGAGCCGGCGGAGCATGGACTTTTTGTGTGTTAATCCTCCGACGACCTGCCAGGATTATCATATTCCATGCTACAGGCATTGAATTTTAGCAGCTTCAAATAAGATTCGCCGACCTGTGCAAGATGCATAACCACAAGAGGCACAATAACAAGAAGTGTGCAATAGGGACAGATAGAATGGGTCATCCATCCAACAGGTTGCATTGAATCACTCCCATGTAGTTCAAGTTTTACAAGAGATCAAACTAATAGAACGGGTCATCCATCCAAAAGATAGGCATCGAATCATCCCAAGTAGTTCAAGTTTACAAAAGGATCAAAAAGGCAAATTATAAACTGGCAAAGACAACAACCAAGTTTCACAAGACAAATTAAAGGAAGAGTGAACATTCCAACAAAACCACCTGGAAAAGCCACCAACACCACCTGGATAAGCCACCAACACCACTTCCTAAGAGCCTTGGTTTAAGAAACCATCGAATAAAAATTGTAAACAAGGAAACTAGAAATCCCATTATATTAGTCACAACCCTGTTATCCCCTCCTAATTTAAATTTATAAAAATAAATTTCGGGTGGGGAAGGGGTTATCACTTAGCCATCATAACCTTGACAAATTCCTCGTAATTTATCTGGCCATCACCATCCACATCGGCTTCCCTTATCATCTCATCGACCTCTTCATCGGTAAGCTTCTCACCGAGGTTAGTCATCACATGACGAAGCTCAGCTGCGGAGATGAAACCATTCTGATCCTTGTCAAAAACCCTGAATGCCTCTTTGAGCTCCTCCTCGGAGTCGGTATCCTTCATCTTCCTTGCCATGAGGTTCAGGAACTCGGGAAAATCAATTGTACCATTTCCATCAGCATCAACCTCGTTGATCATGTCCTGGAGTTCAGCCTCAGTCGGGTTCTGTCCTAGAGATCTCATCACAGTCCCCAATTCCTTGGTGGTGATGCAACCTGAAGAACACAAGACATATGAAAAACCAATTGGCCAATTGTTTGAATGTTCTCAACAGACACCAGCACACACAGAATCCAATCTCCCATTTCATATTATAGTTTGTTTCTATGAATGTCGCAAGCAAAATGCAGTAAAGAGGAAGGAATTGAAGGGCCCTTCTACTTCGATATTCTTATTATAGTGTTTTTTTTTTTCACAGGGAAAGCTTAATCTCATTTACCACTTACATAAGTATATCTCATAAAGTTTAAGAACCACCAAAATACCAAAACAACCAATCACAAACATTCAAGAACCTAAGATACAAATAAACCCGACAAGGACAAGGACAAAGACAAAGACAAAGACAAGCTGAACATAAAAACTGCTAATTTGATTGAAGACAACCATTTGCAAAACAGTATTCAGCAAAGAATCTCACTATGCGTCACAATATAACTATCATCCGATGCAAAGACTCCAACGATTATTGTTAATTTGCCGCCAAAAAGCCCTAAATTACAGACCTTAGATCCTCCACGATAGCTAACAAACATCACATAGGTAATATGTTCCTTTGTTGATTGGATCATTGAATGCAACCTAAAATAAAGCAATCTACTTTTTTAATCGAAATCTCCAAATTTTAAAAAGAACTCATCACTCAAAATCACATATTTCACTGAGTGAAAACATCTTTCATCCAAAACATCAGTTTTTTTAATCTCAACTTTAACAAATTTCCAAAATTTAAAAGAACCCATCAATCAAAATCACATACTTCCATCAAAGACACCACCTTCTACCCCCAAAAAACAAGGTCTAAAACAATTCAAGGTAAAATAAAACAAAAAAACATAGAAACAAAACCAAAAACACCCCAAGAAGCAAATCAGAAGATAGATCAAGAGAAACAAACCATCGCCATCCTTATCGAACAAACTGAAAGCTTCCTTGAACTCAGAGATCTGGTCATCCGTCAATTGATCCGCCATTTCTCTTTTGAAAAATGAAACCTAGAAGGAGATAAAAACCTGAGAGATGGAGAAAACGTGCGTGTAGGAGAGAGGGAGAGTTTTGGTTTAGATTCAGACAAAAGATGTGGTGTTCTTATACGAGCTAAATTAGCCACCCCAAGCTTTCTTCTAGTCGGACGTGACCCATTTATCAATTCCAACTCACTTTTTCACTTTCTATTTTGCCCCTCTCATTTCTTTTCTTCCTTTTTTTATTTCGTATTTTTTAAAAAAATTGATATTGATTAGTCCATAAATGACCCTTATGCCCTTCCATTGTAAGCTTTTTACTTCAAAAGAATTTTTTTCTCTTTAGCTTTTTTTTATTTTTTTTTTCATGGTAAAGAACAAGAACACAAGGTTAGTGATGTTTAATATTTATGAATAATGGATCATGCATCAATATCTAGTTATTAATTTTATAAATTGAAGGAAGTCAAGTTAGCTTAACATTTTTTAAAAAATCAAGTTCAATTTAATTATCACAAAGGATGAAAAGTCAAAAAAAATTTAATTTTTTTTTGCTAAAAATGAAATTTTTTTATATGTGTTTGGATCGTTTTGATGCGCTGATTTCAAAAATAATTTTTAAAAAATAAAAAAAATATCAATTTAATGCATTTCAGCATGAAAAACATTTTAAAAACAACCACAATCGCATTTTTAAACAGACACAATTGTTGTCTCTGTACACGTAATTTCTATACAAAAACATTAAAAAATCAATTTTTTTTAATAGATGCCATTAAACCGCTATGGTAGAGTGTTTTTTTTTTGTTGAAAAATACATTATATAGTACACTATTATTTTAAGGTATTTCAGTCATTTGCAAAAATTAAACACTTATTTGAAGAAAATACCCTCTTGTCATAAACAATAATCAATAGGGGTAAAATCGTACAGCAGCAGGAATCAAGTCCAAGAAAGCCAATCATGAGCAGAAGAGCTAGCTCGACAGATCTGTAAATAACAGGACATTAATTACTAGCCATTATTAGTATCCCCCATTCACGAGACGCCACGTAAGCTTCATTAATCCTTAAAAGAATTTTTGCTGAATAATTACTGGCCGACAGTAATTTTCGGTGAAACGGCTGGTGAGTATAGCGAATCATTAAAAATGGCAAAAAGGTAACGTACGCGTTTACGCGGTGTGGACGCGGAGGATGACATCACGTGTTTCGCGTTGACCGCCACGTAATCTCTCCATCGCCCTCACTATCGCACTGTTCCTAGGCGGCTTTGTCGAATCAATGTTAGCATGTCGTTTGCTGGTAGACTGGTAGTGATAGTATTTTCCTAGTTATTTAAAACATCACACTCACCATGTAACTTGGACACCTCAACTTTTATTATTTATTAATTATTTGGTTAAATTCATTGGATTATAAGCTTTCAGATCTCATGGAATACAAAATAGCACGTATTCGTTCAAACCTAATGTCTGGTAATAGAAAATTTTAGTCCATATAAATATTAAAATTATTAAATATAAATTGACTTGTAATTTGAATTATCAGTCAGATGAATTGACCTGAATAAATAAAAATAAAAATATTTTAATTAAATAAAAAATAATATTATTTTGAATAAAATCTAAAAGCTTAAACCAGGTTTTAACTAGCTTAATTAAATAGTAATTTATCCTAATACGTATCTAATATGACTAAATCAATTTTTAATAGTTTTTTTTGGAAACTTAACCCTATTTAAATTTTAGATTAATATCAAGTTTAATAATACTGATAAATACCAGGATACAAATGTAATATAATTCTTTTAATTTAACACTTTCATTCATTTTTTTTTTTATGCTATCACAAATTACACGATATTATAAAAAGAAAAAAATAATTCTAGATTACATCAAACAAGAAACAACACACTTCTAAAGAAAAAAAAAAGAAAAAAACTTAGAAATAGCACCAAACGAAGAAAAAAATTATTTTGAACGGAGGCTGTGGTCAGTGCAAAAACTATGGTAAGGGGGGCCTAAGGGCACTAGAAACGTAGTCTTTTCTTACACGATTCAAACGGTAGAGGACCTAGTTGATAAATGCAGTCAAATCCCAATTCTTTAACAATCTCTTCAATCAAGTCCCTGCATATATAATCTTGCAAAGCCATCCCTATTCTTCCAATTTCCCTTCTCTCACCCCAAGCAATATCCTTGCACACCTCATTTACACTCTCTATCATGGCCTTGCTTGTCCATAAAGGTGATGAAACTACTCTCTCATGGCCCTTTCCATGGACCATATTCTCATAGCTCATGATCCTGTCGAAGAAGCTAATGTTGGTGATGCCCTCTTCTCCTCCTGGCTTCTTCTTCTGTTGCTGTGGCACTCTTCCTGCAACACAAATATTGATCCTCCCATCACTTAATACATTGTCAAGAACACAATTACAACATGAAAATATGGAAATCCCTTGATCCTTTAGCTGTTACTACACATACATATGTAAGTAATCTCATGCTAGGAGTTTGAAATAACTTTGTTGTCTCTCGTTTTTTATTGGAATATAAAAATTATAATAATGTTCGTAGTCATAATTTTTCGAGTTTTTAGTTGAATCAAATACGATATTAATCCAGAAAAATCTAGTTAATAAAAAAAAAGATATATATATATATATACTGTCACTTTTTTTAAAAAAATGATAGTCTACTCACACAGGAGATGAGACTACAAGGTGTTAAAAGAGTTTAATGCTTAAATATTGATAAGGTTAATAGTTAGCCCCTATAGCTCAGTGGTAGAGCGTCAGTCTTGTAAACTGAAGGTCCGTAGTTCGATCCTGCGTGGGGGCAATCTAAAGGGCTTTAGTTGTGGGCCTTAATGGGCCCTTGAACTTTTAAATTTTCAGTAGTAAAAGGGTAATGACCCACGCATGTGGAAATGACAAAGGCATCATCAATTTGCTTTAATTTTGTTCTTATCTTTCTCTTTTGACTTCTGTGACCACATCATTAAAGACCTGGAAGATAGATAATTCATGGGCCCACCTAGGTTAGAAAAAAGCAGGCTTTTTTTAATTCATTTTTTTCTATGATTAATTGCTAAATCTTAAATTTTATGCACTGAAATATATTTTATTCCTTGCATGACGTTTCAATTTTGACATTTAAGAAAGCATAATTACAAATGCATTTAATAGTTATTGCTTCAATTCATGGGCATAATAAATTAACTCTCATCATATTTTTTTTTTTATAATCAATCGAATTAAAAATATTAAAAAACCATATAAAATTATTTTCAAAATATTCATCAAACACGCATAAAATATAATAGAATTTAAATAAATCACGACAATCATTGCAATGCCACCTACGAAAGCAAGGAAAATACAAAAATATTGATAAAAATCCCTGTTTGAAAATATGAATATAGCTGTGGTTGCATCCATGTTAGATGTTTTTGGTTTTAAAAAATCAGGTGCAGTGTTTGAAAATATTGTAATAGTTATTTTTTAAAAAATATTTTTTAATTATTTAAAAAAGAATCAAACAAATATTTTTTTTTTTTTTTTAAAATTTATTTTTAATATTAACACATTAAAACAAATACTAAAAAATAAATTTAAAACAAAAAAATAAATTTTTGATAAAAAAAATGAAAACTCACTCCCAAAACGATGCCGTAATCTTATACAAAATCCCAAACGGGCACTCGAAAAACCTGAACAGTAAGAATAATCAAGTTTGTTACTTTGGATAAGCATTAAGCACCCGTAATTGTGGTCAACAGCTGGCAGCCAAATTAATGTGGTTGATAATTATAATTATTGATAATTGCACGTGGCAGGGATCGTGTCTCCCACTACAACAGTTATAATGCTCCCGACACAAGACGCCATGATTGTCAACTTTGGAATCCTAAACAGATGGCTACTGGTTGGGTGGTTGCTTGGTTGGCACTTTCCATGGGAGTCTAATGTTGTCTTTTCCGTGGTGGTTGTTTTTAAAGTATATTTTAATTTAAAAATATATTAAAATAATTTTTATTTTTTATATTAATATATTAAAATAATCTAAAAACATAAAAAAATTATTTTATTTTTAAAAAAATAAGCTCTAGCCGTTTCTGTTTGGGCTACAATCCAAAACGGTGGCGAAATAACGGAAGTCCCAATAGCATTTTCCATGCAAATTGGTATAAATTAATTAGGGGAACATTATCCCGTTGATTTCCCAAATTAATACCTATAATAATAATAATAATAATAATAATAATTGGTGAGTGTTTGCAGGCTTGACTAGCTAGCTGGAAATTCATGCACAAATTAAAGGGGTGGGTTTTCGTTTAATGTCAAGGAAACTTTTGTTTTTATTATTCCAATC
>Ga0307518_10004071_pt1 | contig 10490 bp, 6 predicted proteins | sample 25_EM_MG_FD_203889 | JGI IMG/M metagenome (GOLD analysis project Ga0307518, IMG submission 203889) | Populus trichocarpa ectomycorrhiza microbial communities from riparian zone in the Pacific Northwest, United States - 25_EM | ecosystem: Host-associated > Plants > Roots > Unclassified | place...
TTTTTTTATTTTTTATTTTCTTTAAGGTATCACTATCTCAAATAAGTTTTTATTTTTGGGCTGGTGTTCAATTTCTTGACTATATATTTCTATCATCTATATAATTTTAAAAAATATTTTTTTTTTTTATTAAACTCAATGGAGTTCATGACACGCTTTGCTTAGGGACTAAGATCGATCTAATTTATCATTGTTTTAAAAGCTTTTGTGAAAAAAGTTATAATATTGAAATTTTGTTAAAAACTAAGTCATATTTTTACATGTTATTAAAATTGTATTTTAATCCATAAAATCAATAAATTTAATTAAGACCAACTCTCGACAATTTAGTTTGAAACTCAAATTAGACAAAGTGCTAGATTACAAGATTTTAAAGTTGACCTATTAAACCAAATTTAATAATACAATTAAAAAAATTCTTCATTCTCTTAATATTTTCTTTTAACTTCTTAAAAAATCAATCCGACTCGCAGTATGTTTAATTAACGATTAGATGTTTGCATTAGCAGAGCTTCAGCATATCAATGGAGGACGGGCTGCTGTTGCCGCCACGGGTATGCTTCTGGCTGGAGAAGAGAGGGAAAAGGAAGTGTGACAGCTGGAAAGAAACCCTAAATTTTCTTTATATATTGTTGGTATAAATATAAAATTTTCAAACTTAATGAATTTCATGTTGGTTTCTTGGTTTCGGATAGGGTATAACAATTTTTATACCCAAACCAAAACCTGATTTTTTGGTCTTCAGATTTTTCTTGAACTCGTACCAGAAGATCGTAGGATGCAAGTACTGTTCTTCTAATCCTACGTTAGTTCGGACTCTACTAAGTTCGAACCTCGTTCAGATTGGACTGAACTGTCGTCATTATATGTAATAAGAAATCTTGTTTCAAAGGAGGAAAAACATAGTAATCAATTAACCGCCGTATTAAACAAGATATCGTCTCAAACAACGTGACTGCCCACAATTTTCTCTGTGGGCTTTGGGTTATATAGGAAAATCTTTATACGATTGAAATTTAATGACTTTCCTCAAGAAACACGATGGAAATCGAAGTCGGTTGCTTTTCCTTGCTTGCTTCCAACTCACGATTATATATAGATACAAACTCACCAGTCTTTGTATATACAGAAACGAACTTCAGATATATCTAATCCTAAAATTAACAGTACAATCATAGTGGTGTATCATACCTTCTACTTTGTATATCCTTTGTACAATCAGGTCTGATTTACTTTATGCTAGCTGCAATTTCATGTCTAAATCGTGCACAGTTTGCAACAAAGTGTTTCCTAGTGGAAAATCATGGGGAGGCCATATAAGGGCATGTTACAAGAAGGAGGAAGACGAAAAGGATCGAGAAGATACTGATGATTGGAGGGTACATGATTGCTCTTCTTCAGAATCAGAATCAGAGTTTGAATTTCATGTTGATGTTGATGAGAGTAGTACTAAAGGGTCCGTGGAGCCCGTCGATTTGAGGGAGTATCTCCCACGGGGTTGGTCAGGAAATAGCAAGAAGAAAAGATCTAGAAAAAATAAGCTCAAATTTGCTGCTTTAAATCAAGCCAGAAAGAAAAGTTTTGCAGATCACATTCTTGAAGCTGCAGCCTTAAACCTTCTACTGTGTTCTTCAGTCTGTGATAGCAAACAGAAGGGTATTAGAGAAGAATTAGCCAAGTACCAAGATAGGTTTGCTCATCAACTTGCCTTGAATAAGAAGCCAATGAAAAGCATTGCTTATACGCGAGAAAAGAGGCCCTCAGAGTTCAAAGTGGGACATGAAAGAACATACGTGTGCAGGGAATGTGGATTAGTTTTTGACAGCTTCCAAGGTCTCGGCGGCCACCTGGCCGCCCACAATAGGAAGAGAGAGAGGGAAAAAGAAGGGAAATTGGATCTGGTAAGTGGGGTTCATCAAGATTCGAGAGGCAAAAACGTTATAATTGGTGATGCTCCTAGAAAAGAGTACAAGTGTAACCTGTGCGAAAGAAGTTTTCCAAGTGGACAAGCTCTCGGCGGACATATGAGCTATCATGGCACTGCTCATAAGGTTTACAAGCATGAAGGACATAATAGCCATCACACCACTGCTGATACGGAAAATAATAACTCCGCATCCAGCTATGAGGCATCGAATGGGGCAGATAGTCATTCCAATCCTCAATCTAGTGTACAAGTTAGTCACCTTGATCCTCAACCTGGTAGTGCATTGGATTTAAACATGGCTCCAGATGAGGGTGTATGGGGAAATGATGTTGGAGTCCAAAAAAATCTCAGTTAAGTTAGTGTTACAGTACTGGCATTAGATTATTAATGCACATAGTTTAGGGGACTTGACGTTGGAGATTGAAAAATTCCTAGTCAAGTTAGTGTTACACTTGCATTTGATTGTTAATACAATTAATAACCTCTTTAATTCTTTTTTATCCTGAACTTATGCTGGCTTTATTTTACTTTTTTTGGTTGATTATGTGCTCCATTTAGCTGAACATTTAGCCTGTGGTCTAGCGCCTTCCTTTTAGAGAAGATCTTTACTCACTTCTCCTACGTGCCTGCTTCTCCATCCCCTATTTTTTCCATATCCTCTCCTTTCAGTGTGAACTTCGAGGAGTTCTTCATGGTTATTGCACATTGCGTAATGATTTTCTTTGTGCTTGTGGATGCTTTGCACTATTGCCTTGCTATAATTCCTACACTTAAAGTTCAGCTTACGTAGCGGTTGCCTCCTGCTTTCCTCTCTACTTTGCTGCTGGTGTCAATCCGGTTCGAGGAGATAAACTTGTGATCTATCAAAAAAAATTCTTCTAAGTGATGATTCTTATCCATTTAGATGCTCTGTGGTTTATAGGGAATTCTCCAGTCTTTGCATCTTTTATCCTGCAGTTGCCCAACATTTCAATACCTTCGATCTGTCAACTATTTTTGACTGGAATGTGCTTGCTTCTCTTCGCAATCAGATGTGCAGCTAGCCTGGACTAAATTCTATTTCTGACAGTAGCATTATATATCAGACTTTGAGACTAGCGGTCTGAATACCACGCATACGTTGGTTTAGTTATACAAGTGTTAAGCTGGCTTGTCAAATCTTGGAGTAATATGATTTTGGTCTGTTCTAAGAGCTGAGCCTTATCCTTACACGGCTCGGTTTCTCTCTTAATCTGTATGTTTTCCCACCATGGCTCCATTGGCTACTGGTGTTTATCTTTGTTCATTAGATAGCATGTGATGTCAACTGATAAAAAAACTAGAACTGGAGGTAGATTTTCTTAATGCGTTTGACACTGCTTTACACCCAAAAAGAAAGTAACTACAGCGTCATTGTGCCTGGGCTGTGAGGGCTCTCGACCGCATGAATAGTTCAATGTGCTCATCAGAGCTTGACCTGAGATGTGGATCATCCAAGGCATGGCGTATTTGTCCTGTTCAAGCCGGGGTTTGAAACCGAACTTCTCCTCAGGAAGATAGCTAGCTCGCTCCTGCAAAATCGCCATGTCTAGACGCTTTCAAGGATGCAAAAGCTGAAACAGTCACTCGAGATGTATCACCTGGTGGTAGACTGTAACGTGTAGATGTTGGAATTGTCTGTCTTGTATAGAATTATCCTGAAATACTCCCTTAAAAAGGTTTATAAGAGGTGGGTTTTTAATGGTTTAATAAAATTAAAAATAATTTGTGGTGTCGGTTTCATGGTGGGCTTCGTGGTGATCAGTCTTTGATATAAATATTTATAATATCAAAGTTTGGTACTTGGAATTAAAATTGTCAACAACATTATCATTATTTTTTAAAATTTTTAGAATTTAAATTTATCGGTAGATTTTGGCTGTGAATGTTGATTAAACTGAACTAAGCTATTATTCAATTTAATTAATTCAAAAACTTAAATGTTATTGTTAATTTAAATATTATTTCTAGCAATTCTATATTTTCATTGTGAAGTTGGTTTATATATGTGATTAATGGAATCAAGATTAACTAGCAATTATTTATTTTGATTCAAAAACTTAAATATTATTTTTAATATATAGTTGTATAATTCCAATGCGTTGTTTCAAGTATACAGATAATACTAGCTGATACATAAGAATATATACACATCAAACAACGATTTTTTCCTTTTGTCTTTACTTTCTATATATCCTTGACGAGAGATGTTGCCCTTGTGTAAAACAAATAAATATTATTATTTTTTACCCTAGTGGTTGAAGATCATGTTAATACACTACTTAGTAGCAAACACTTTTTGAAAATTCATCAAGAATCAAACTCTTTTTTACCTACGTTTTACTTTTTGCTTTTTATACCAAGTACGTACGTAGCAAACACAAACCAGTCAATTCCAATAAATTTGAAAATTCTTCTTAATTCAGCAGCAAAAGCAAAATGTTAGTTAATACACTAAATCAAAGAGAGGGGACAAAAACCCTGTATGGTTTTTTTTTTTTTAGTTTAACGCGGATGTCCGAGTCAGCTTGCGCGCACCTCGACTAATCTCACGGGCCCTGAATTTAACGACCATGTAAGCTTCCAATGGCCATCATATGAGCAACCACATGGCTTGAACCTGAGACCACAGAGAAAACAAACCTCTTGATCCCAAGTTCTTATCACTGGACCACCACCTAGATGGGGCTTTCCTTATGTCTTTTAGCGTGGCTTAGATTCCTTCTGTTATTCTTTGATGGCTAAAAAAGTATTGGGACAGGACTGATTAGGTTTCGTTGTCTTTCTGTTGCTTTGTTTGATAGCAAGTGGATTTAAATCTTAACGGTGATGTTTTATTTTATATATATAATCATATCTCACCTGGGTCTGCAAGGTCGATCGAGTTTTGTCGAGTCACTGGCTGATTTTTGCTTTAAGCCAACCTGACGCTCAGAGCACCTAGCTAGATCCCGAGTCAACATATGACATCAGGTTTTATAACTTTTCCATCTACACCATTTAACTTTTTTATATTTCTGTCTCAATCATCGTGGAAAATAGCTCAACCCATCATCATTCTAGATTGTATTTCATTTGGATTAATTATTGGACTTGATTTGTGTTATTACTGAACATTTTATTTTAATGTGCTATAAACCTAATTGTTGATTTATTTTTTTAATAAGGATTTTCTCCACCCTTTGCCTTCCCTTCTCTTCTTCTTCTTCTTCTTCTCAAGCTTCTTCCTCTTCTTTCTTCCTTTCATTTGAAAGCCATCCAAATATTAGGGCAAGTACTGAGAAAGATGATGAAAAGAAAAATTATAGGAAACAAATGCAGATGCATCAAAGCACACAAGTGATCAATCTCGAACAATTAGGGCAGAAGGAGATTCATTATGATCTCAAATTAAGTTGCAAGAATTACAATGTATCCTACCATAATTAATTTAAATATTTCCACTTACGCTCATAAATAAAATTTTTTATCCGTCATACATACCTGCTTGTATAAGAGTAATCTGAATACAATCTGAGTTTCAACTAAAAAAAAAAATGGCATTGTCTTATAAAGAGAGGAGCAACAAAAATAATAGTCCAGTCATCTTAAGAGCTTTACTCAACAGTAATACTAGAAGAAATGAATTACAGGTGTGCAATGAAACTTCAAAACTTTGTTACAACTACAATCCCATTCCCTAGATGATACTCTCAAACTTTGCTAAGAAATGCTTAGAATACACAGAAAAAAGACCTACTGTGTTTTACTTAAGTGGGTACAACCACCCCACAATAGGGCGATAACTGCAGCACTAAAAGCCAAAAAACCAAGATGAGCAAAATCAACTGAATGAGAAAACATGCAGCTACCTTACATACTTTGTTCTGCATCTTAAACACCTCTTCAGTCCCTAAAACATCCCCACAGTATTTTTCCAACTCCTCCGCTTGTTTCTTTAAAGATGCAGCCTTATTCCCAGCTTCTCCTAGCTTATTCAGCATCTGCACTTGCTCACCAGCCAAAGCCTCTTGTTCCTCAAATAGGGTGATTTGATCACCTGCAGCAACTCCCAACTTCTGTAGACTCGCTAGCGCTAAATGCTCGATCTCAGCCTCGATCTTTTGCTTGAATAGTCCCTCCAGCTCGTTCTCAATCTCTCTATATTTCTCTTGCTGCAACTCTGTAGTACTCGCTGATTCTTCTTTTGGTGACCTGTCACCATTCAAGGTGGCTTCCAGTTCAGCAACCCTCAACTCCTTCACCTTGATCATAGCCTTTGCCTCCTCCAGTCTGCTCTCCAAGTACTGTACAGTCTGCGTTAAGCTTAATACTCGGAACTCCAAGGAATTTGATTCTTTGATACTTTCAGAATCAAACTGGTTAGGTAAGCTCGATTTCTGGATTTCTGGATTAGCTGAAGAGGAATCTTCCACTACACTGCTAACTTTCCCGATCTCCCCCAATTTTTTAACCTCTGTAAGAAAACAAATTACTCAGTTGATTATGCTAATATGCTACCATCCCATTTTATCTTGCAGAAAATGGACACAAGGTCTTCATCCATAACAAATCAATCTGATACAACAACACCATCATTAACATAAACAGAAAGACAAATGCTGCCCCATAGGTATCAACAGGTGAGAGAAAAGTAAACACCAGGAGCCAATTCCACTTCAAAATGATAACTAAGTAACTCAAGCCCATAGCTTGTTTCCAGGCAACACTGTTGGCTGCCAGATGGGAAAATACTTGATTGCATAAAAGGGACATTAATTGTTTTTAATGGAATCACCTCACATCTGCTTTCTTAGATTAAAAAGGTAAGTGGAGTTTAAACAAACAATAGCAGTATGGGTTCAACTCCCACCAACTGCAAGACCCAATGCTGACCACTTGCTGAAGCCTTAAGCCCTATACCCAGTCAGGCCCATCCCTTGCAGGGAAGGCTCTGGGCCTGGGCTGGTGGGGGACTAATCGAGTCTAAAGGTGGATATCCCACCACCTCACTACTATTAAAAAAAAAGATATTTGAAATGTAAGTCCCAAATTGTAAATTGCATACAAGGCAAGAAAGAAGCATCCAGCAGGTGGGAGATGATTGTTGTTATTAGAATACGCTAAAGTTTATGTTTTAGATTGAAAATGTAAGTTCCACTGAAAAACACATACAAAGGGAGAAAGAAACACTCAGTTGGAACACAGCCTGAAGTGTTAGATCAGCATTTACATCCTTGCCACAATGATAATCAAATTCTAGATCACAAAAAAGATTGGCTAACCATATGTTCTCATGCAAAGCAGTTATACCAAGCATGATTGCAAAAACAAATATTTGAGTGCGAAACAGGTACAGAGGGCATGGACAGAATTAGCCTTAGAAAATACATCTTTCTACCTTCAAATTGAAATAAGTCCATTAAAACAACTAAAAAACCCCAATGGTAGTATGGAAGCTGATCTACTGCTCTTCCTTCTAAGAACCATGCAACCCAATCATTTGACAATCACATTACAGAATAATACTGATTACAATTATAAATTAGGTATGTGTCTATTAGGAGAAGAGGCAGGACACATATCTGCAAGAAGTATTTACAGGAAAATCTCCAAAGAACTGTCAGACTCTAAAACCAAAAAACTAAAGTAAAAACAAATTATAATGTATGATACAACTAGCAATCCACAATACGATATATGATAGCACTCAAATGGCCTATGTAAAAACACAGAATAAAATGAAGGTTTGTGTGAAACCAACCATTTTCAAGAGCTTTCTGCACAGATTGGAGAGAAAGTATAGATTCAACAAATGGATCCTGATCTGCTGAGGGTTGGTGATTATCACTTTTTTCTCCCTTATCTGTCCAAGATGCTTCTGCAGCTAATTCATTTTCTGAAAGATCTTCAACTTCTCCAACATTCTCCTGCCCATAACTAGTATGGACTCCCCCACTAAATTGTTGTTCAACTGCATGAGCTTCATCACTGTTTTCTCCATCATAATTCATTGACCTTCCACTTTGCTTTCCGTTACTGGTCACAGAGAAATCACCCTGCACAAAGACAAAGTTGGAGCTTCTTGAGTCAGATTCCATGCTGGAATGAGAGTTTTCCTTCTCGATTTTGACCCTTTCTCCTCTAGGCTTCTTACTGTTTTCCACCCATCCCATCCCTCGTTGAACCCGTTGAGCTGAACTACCCCCACTCTTCCCACCCAAATACTTCACCCCATTCTTGTCCCATGCATACCCTGACACTGAAAGCAGGTCATGCCTCACCCTTGGAGCACTAGCTGCTGTTGAGGACCTGCTACTCTGATCCTCACTATTCTCAGAATCCGTGCCAGCTGAGAAAGCAGATGCAACCGTAAATCTATATTCCAAATTAGACCCGTGGGTCACAAACCCATCACCAAGAGCCGCATTTCTAAATAAATTAGCAGAGCCAACAGAACCCTCACTATTTTGCATGACCTCAACCAGTGTTAAATTTGTTGGTTTAGCTGGATTCACAGCACCAGAGGATACTCGTTTCAAAACTTTACTGTTATCCACACCAGCACTAGCATCCTTAATAATATCTCTCCTAATTCGCCTCCATTTCTTTAAGCCAAATCCTTTCATATTAGGAGGTGACCCCATGGTCGGAGAATTGGCCATTAAAGGAAGTGAATCCACTGAATTCCCCACTGGCTCAATTCCCACACCTCCCTGAACTTCTCCATCGTGAGGCATCGTATTCTCATCGCCATTACCACTAGTGCCCGTTTCATGAATTATCCCATTTGAACATGGTCCATTAGCCTTAATCTTACTGTTACCATCATCATCACCATCTCTATGACTTAAAGCACCATCAGGGGTTGTGGTTGTGATGGTGGTGGTGGTCAATTCATTATCTTCAACAGATTCAAGTGCACAACTTTCACTCTCCAAATCCATAAATTAGAGGTCTAAAGGGTGGTCTCTCTAGATCAAGATCAAGATCAAGATCAAGAACAAATAACTATCATTCCAGCAGTATCATGTCCAAAATCTGGAAAATTGAATACAATAAATAACACTTTGCATTAAATTCAAATAACCCTTTTGATAACATGATTCAATTTTGCTATCCATGAACAGATTTAAATGAATTAAGCAAATCCAAAGAAAGAGTGAGATATTATTGAAGATATTCAAAAGAATAATAATAAAGATAAAAGCACATACCTTTTTATATCCATGAAAATAAAGATGAAACCTTTGAATTGAAGATTGGAGAACAAAGGTTAATGAAATGATGGGAAAATTCAAAAGGGAATAGAAACCCTAAACTGTGCTTGAATTTGCAATTTTATAGCCAGTGCTGCTCTGGTTGGAATAAAATTGTGATTATTTGTTGACAATAATTTTCTTTTTTAAGAAAAAATTATGATTAATAAAAAAAGAACAAAAAAAAGAAAAGAATGAACGTGGAGAGAGGATGATGGGGCCACGTGGAATACGTAAGGATGGCCCACGAACCAAACCTCTCTCCAAGTGGGCATTGCTGGCCATTGATCATCATCAGCGATTCTAACACTAACATGAATTAACAAACAAACACATCTGGCCTCGCCTGATCTGATCTCACCTGACAAAAGTGTCTGTCTCCACTTTTTCTTGTTGGTTTTACATAATTGCCCATCACTCACGCTAATCCCTCAACCAAATCCTATTTATCTTTGTGTTTTAAAAATATTTAAATTTTTTATTTTAAATTAATATTTTTTTGATATTTTTAAATTATTTTGATGTGCTGATATAAAAAATAATTTTTAAAAATAAAAAAAATATTATTTTTAATATATTTTTGAGTGAAAAGCACTTTAAAAAATAACCGCAATCTCACACTCAAATACTTAAATGTGTGTAGGAATAGGAATGGGTAGCTCGAGCATTATAATTTTCATATCCGAATCTATTTTTAAATTTTTTATTCAACCCAAATTTTAAAAGTTACAAATTTAATTTTATTAGATCAGTTTGGGTTTTCAATATCCATTAAGTATCTATTGTCATTATCTATATAATGGATATTCATTATCCATATATTGGGTATTTATTGAATATTCATACCTAGGTGCATTCAAGTTTTTGCCTTTTAATTTGTAGCCTTGACGCGAAACCCTTAGAAGTTAGTAGTTTTGGAGGAGTTCAAGCCTATTTGTTGGATGGAGTTTATGGCTTAGTATGTGTATATAGTATAACTAGTTTATAACTAGGTGTTCCATTGAGGGTTGAATAAAAAAAATTAAAAAAAAATCACGGATAATTATATGACATTGATATTAAACCTGATCGAGTGGATCAATATTGAAACCTCTTGAACCAATTTCTTATCCAGTTCGAATTTAAAATTAAAATACGTTAAAGTTATTTGATGTAATCCAATCAACTTGACTGGTTTAGAAAAAAAAAATTCAAGTTAATATCTTTTTGTTTTTTGATATTGAGCAAATAACATATTGGATTTACTTGGGTTTGAATGTTAATATGATATTTATGAAATTTATATTTTATAATTTATTTATATATTT
>Ga0307518_10004075_pt1 | contig 10485 bp, 4 predicted proteins | sample 25_EM_MG_FD_203889 | JGI IMG/M metagenome (GOLD analysis project Ga0307518, IMG submission 203889) | Populus trichocarpa ectomycorrhiza microbial communities from riparian zone in the Pacific Northwest, United States - 25_EM | ecosystem: Host-associated > Plants > Roots > Unclassified | place...
AATATATAACTATATATAATCTCTATTTAAAATTAATATTCTTAATAAAAAAACTGTCATTTAATTCTTCTCTTGAGTTTGATACATGATAACTTGATTTATTTGTGAAATTATATCAAGATTTATGCTTTGCAAGAACATGAATTTAGACATGAATTGCATTAGAAGATTTGATAATTTAATACTTTTAAAAATACTTCTAATTTGTTTTTAAAAGTGTTATTAAAGAATTTTTATATAATAATTTTAATTAGGGGGTGATGAATTACAAAAATAATGATCCCTTTTCTCTCTTCCCTTAATTTACGTGCCTCCATTGTTACAATTTTTTTTGTACTGTAAGAAAAAAAAAAAAAAAAAAAAAGGTTTTCGTGCCTTGATCTGTTGTTGCCCGATTGAAAGAAGGAATTTTGTTTTTCTAGTTTGTCGAAGAAAGGCGAGTCGGTTTACTGCATAGGTTATAAAAATGAGCTTGTAGTATTATAGCAAGGGGTTAGGCTGAGGCACGAATGACACGCGGGGGTTTGTTACTGGGCAAGGCCTACAAAGGATAGGTTGCCGTCATTAACGAACTAAGTACCCGGCAATTCTAGATTCCGACGCATCAATTAAAGGCGCTGCAAAGTCAAAATATCACTCCATAGCTACGTTACTAGGGGATGGCGTATCGGGTTAGATGAGGCGAGATGGGACAACAGGTCAGGTCGGCTGGCCAGTTATAAAGAAAGAAGATAGCGAGGATGGTGATGAGTAAATTTTATTAAATTTTTATTTTATTTTATTTTATTTATTTATTTTAAATGTATAATAATATGACAAGTTCAAAGTAACATGAGTTTGACACGCTAATATACTTGGATGTGATAGTTAGCCGAGTCCAATACGCTTGGCACTTGACACTGTGTCAAGCCCAAGATAGCATGAGTATGGCATGCATGTTAGACTCAAGGCGTTTGCATTTGGCAATGTGTCAAGCCCAAGATAGCATGAGTATGGCATGTATGTTAGACCCAAGACGTTTGAACTTGACAGTCAATCAAGTCCAAGATAATTATCATCCTCTCATGGCATGTTCAAGGGTGTGACCAACCTCCTTTGAGTTTAACCTCGGGGAAGAATTCAATTTATATAGGTTTAGCTACACTTGATATCTTAAACTCTATTCTCCCTACATCTTCTTAAAAAGTCCTTCAATAACCCGCCATATTCTTATCAGGTAAGGGATATATATCCCCCATTAAATGTTATTAGGATAATTACACGGTAAGACCTACTTTTTACAAAATGACAAGATTTATGGGTTATAAATATACCATGAGAGCTTCATAAAAAAAGTTCACAATCTCTAATTATCTATTATATTTATATTTTCAGAGCATCTTTTTCTAGAATATTTTTGTATTTTTTCTCTAAAAAAATATTTATTTAAACATCAGAGAGTCTCACCTTCACCAAATAGAATCTTGTACAAGTATTAATGACAAGTAACTTTGGCTAAGCAAATACCAAATATAAACCACCAACTGCCTTGGCTAATTAACCGGTAGAAAATATTATAGCAAACCCATCTATAGATGGCCAAACTATATTTTTCATCTAGATTAAGTTTTAGATTTTCAATTGTCACATTGAAATCATATAATTTCTTCTTATTTCATTAAAAATTAATGGATTTACTAAAATCTCTCTCACGAGATAGAACGAAGACTTTTTATATAATCTGGTTTATCACATGACTTTTATATTATCTAAAACAAGGATTTAATTTAGAGAATTCATTGGGTTTTTAAAGAGAAAAAAATCATGTGAGTTTCAGGTAATTACTTACGATTTTGTTCGTTAATAGCTAATTAGGAAAGAGCTAATTGAGAATTAATTCATCAATGATTAAGGACCTAATTGGGATGAAAATAGGTTGGTGATATATATAATAACCAAGACTATCTTTAAAGGTTTGAGAATTTTCTCCAAAATATTATATCTCTATCACGGTATATTCTGTCAAAAAAACTATTTCGATCCAATAGCTTAAACTATTAAGTAAAATTTCAAGATATGATTTATATTATTTTCTAACACATTCCACCCTTAAAACCATACCAAAGCCATATCCGCACATCATACTCGGTTCATGCTTGCCCAAAGATTTGTTTAAACTTTGACAATTAAAATTGATCATATTCAAAAATAAAAAATAACAATTCAAATTCTGGAAGAAAGTTTGTGTTTTTTTAGCCAAGATTTCTTTTTTTATTCGTGTACTTTTTTTTAACAAAATTAACAAGTCTTTATTATTAGTAACATGGTTTTTTTAATTAAAAATAAAGACAATTCAAATAAATGTTTGTAAAAAATTACAATAATGCAAGAACATATTTTTTTCTCCATAATTGAAATTATTATCTTCTTATGAATATTCATTTTAATTGTTATATAATTAAATAAAAATAAATTTTGAAAAAGTAGCTCGCGTGAACTCTAAAAATCTACTTCCATTAATGCTTATTATCATAGAAAATGAGAATTGTAAATTTAAAATTCTATCTAATTAAGTAAACGAACCAAACAAAATCTCATAAGAAATGGAAAAGAGTGGAAATAAAATTATATATATATATATATATAAAAAAAAAGCCATGACCCATTTAGTTCAAGATGAAATGGACTGTTATAACGTCTACAAAAAGAATAAGTTGAATGTTATTCGGTACAAGATCAAGTTTTTTTAACCTTGCAAAAAGAATGGACCATATATATCAAAAATTTTGATGCATTTAATGTACGCATAGGCCATGACCTATGTTTGTTTTTTATCGGTTTTTATGTTTACAGTGAAATAAACACATTAAAATATTTGATAACAAATTAAATTATATTTTATATTGTTGGGCTCATTAAAAAATTAAATTTGAAACATAGTTTTTGTGTAGCAGTTTTTACATTTTTTTTAACTAAGTTTCGTAAAATCTTGTTTGTTTTTGCGTTTCAAAAGCGTTTTTGAAAAAAATTAAATTTTTTTTTATTTTTTTCTTTGCTTCAAATTGATATATTTTTTTGCGTTTTCAAATCATTTTGATATGCTGATATAAAAAATAATTTTTTTAAAATAAAAATATATTATTTTAATGCATTTCCAAATAAAAAATACTTTGAAAAACAATCACAATCACACTTCAACCAAACATTTTATATATGTTTTTTGTTACACATAAACTTCAACCACAATTTTTCCTAAAAACATATCTAAATCCAACTGCCACATCTAACCAAATTTTATAAAAACTTATTTTTTTTTTAAACCACAAAACTGTTACAAACACACTTTCGAGTTCCCAAGATTTTCGTCGGCAAAGTACTGTGGCAACAACCATTAGATTTGCAATTTACAAATATGAAATGTTGGGCAGTGATTGGTGAATGAAGCTCAAATTGATCATCTACACGTGGAAGAAACTCTTGCACATTTGGACGGTGTGCTCATCTCCAATTGGTTGAGACTCACTAATCTTGGAGGAAAGAGGCTAACGCAAAAATTTGGTGGATGCAGAAGTCAGCACACAACACTAAATTGTAATAGCATGATCAATCACTTCAATTTTAAAGGTATAACTTCAGGATTGTTGCGGTCTCAATGATTTATAAAATGCTCTTCATGTTAATGGGGAATCATTCTAGACTGGATTTCTCGCTATAAATGAACAGGGTGTGTTTGTCCTTTTCAAGACAACAAAATTCAGTAACCTAGCCACAAGAGTAGCGTAGACAAATAGTGAGAGGAAATTCAGGCAAGTTCTCAAATGGAAGGCAGAGTGAAGTTGGCCTCAGTTTTTGTGGTCCTTGTGGTGCTAGGGTTCTTGGTTTTGGGTCCAAAATCTGTGGAGTCTGCATTTAGCATCCAACTCAACCCATGCACGCTTTCACAGTGCATTGCCGACTGCAAAAAAGCCTTGCAGGAAAAGTTCCTCAGTGCAACCTGCACAACTGGGTCTCAGGGGAAATTCTGCATTTGCCTAGGGTGAAATTATCCACACACAAAAGCCAGTTCCGAATATCAAACTTAAAAGGTGAAGTTGTTGCCTCGCCCACCTACCTAAATTATTAATAGATACAAGCTATGCAAGATTGTGTAATCTTACTTTATTCTTCTAGCTAATAAGAGTTTGTAAGTTGTCCCTCTTCCCTTAAATTAATCTGAAAAGCAGTGCTCTTCTTGAGCATTATCACTAGCAATCGTTAATATTATAAGGTCAGTAATCTTGTAAACTAGTACTGCTATGTCCTGTTTTCTGGTGTGAAGGCTGGTGGCTTGGCAACCAGCCCCTAAAATCCATCAGAGCTCCAATAATGACCCCACTACAACCTGAATAAATCCTTCTAATTAATCATTTTGGAAACTAGAGCAACATTCCAGCTGTGCGAGACATGGTTGTGAATCTGGAATTCATTTCATTAGGTTGCCGGTCTTTAACACTACTCGGCTCCTGCTGAGATGAGGACATATGGCAACAAACTTCTCGGCTAAGATTTAGAAGCTAGCTGAGAAATCTGTGCAAAAATAACTTACAGCTCACTCTAGCAAGGCAGGGAGGTTAGCAATGGCCCGAGGCAAAATGTAATGGAAAACCGTGTGCTCAATCACTCTTTGCATCAATTCTTAGTTGCTGATAAAGTGGAGCCACCCTGTGGATGATATCGAACTCTTTTTCAATCTCGGGAGAGATTGTCAAAAGGGCATGCAAAACGAGCAATAAAAACCATATCCAACCTGCACATAATACTGTCTAAGGATTTAAACAGTCAACTTCCACTACAAACCACCCATGTCAAATTCAACTCTTGATTAGAAGAAGGATATCAAGACAGTTCCCTCTGTACTCATTAAGGCCTTCAGATTTAAGCATTCAACCAACTCTAGCGTCCCTCTTAATGGCCGACTCTTAACTAAGAAAATGTCTCCTGACAGCTAGACAACTTCCCAATTTGGTAGATGGTATTTTAGCTCTCACGGTTTGCTAAGCATCAACTCCATTGTGAATGAATGTTGCAGTCCAAAGTGGAGGTCTGCATCTTGAAGTCTCACCATAGATAATTAGTCTTCTCTGTTTCTGCAATTAACTCCATTGCTTTTAAGAAATCACGTTTTTGAGGTCAGATGTTGCCCCAGATTTTTTGCCACTCAAATTAGATTGTGTTTGATTTTAGGTTAACAGGGGATCAAATGTTTGTGTATTAACATTTTTTTTCTTTTAATCATGCTTGATTTTAGGTTAATAAAATATTATTTTAATATATTAAAAAAAAACCTTTAAAAAATAATATCTAACACTATCTCAATCACCTGAAATATCAAGAGAAAACTAATAAAGTTGATTAACGTGCAATTCTAGAAGAAGGTTGATTCATTCACATGCTTCCAAAAATATTCTGAGATTGACCCTCTTGAATAAAAGAAAGAAAGTAGATGGCTTGTTACGGAGACATACCTTTCATCAAATCCAACGAATATCTCAAGTTGTTTTTAAGAAAAAAATAAATTTATTCTTTAAATACAATATTTATCTATTTTAAAATTTTAAAAAATAATTTTCAGTTTTCTGAATTTATTTTGAGTTTGAAAAATATACTTTAATTAGATCTTCTTTACTAATTTCTTTTTGTTTTTCGAATTAAAAACACATGAACAATAAAAAAGATTTTCTTTTGTATACATGCATTTTTTAATGCTGAAAATAATTAAATTTATTTTTTATATTTTTCATATTTATTTAGTGTCATAAATTTAATTTTTATTATAAAATATAATTAATTAAAGACTTTCTTGTTCTTGAGTTAAAAATATAAAGTAATTCTTAGTGTGAATGAAATAGAAATATAATATAATATTAAAATAATTATTATAATTAAATTATGGTCTTGATTTTTATGAGAAAACAGTTGCAATTTTAATTTATTTTCTTGTGAAAAGATTGATTTTGGTTTTTGGAAAAATGGATGAATTTTTAGTCCTTCATAAAAGAATAAAAATAAAAAAACAATTAACTAGAAATAAAAAATAATAATATTGTTTCAGTAAACACACCCTAATTATTATGTACCGTTGATTTCTAATCAAATAAAAAGGAATAAAACATGAAGGATGGATGGGTTTGTCATCGCGCAAGTATATCAGTGCTGAATGTTGCCACGTTCATCGTTTCTCTATCACTCTACCTGCCATCGCAGCTTTATATATCTTCGCACAGATCAAAGATATGTGCTCAGTCAATTCAACATGTCGTTGTTTCATCTTTGCTTCTGGTGCTTGGTCTTCTTCGTACCCTTGAATTTCTTATCCTTATCCACTGTCTGAAAACACTCTACTGTCAAGTGTGGCCGTTCAGAAATCACCATTTTTTAAAAAAATAATTTGGATATTTGTTGGATATTATTGGAGTTCCAGATTTGCTATAGGCCCTTGCCATTGGCCATCGCCGAATATTGGATCAGAATTTATTACAAAGCAAATGGAAAACTGATCAAATATATTGTCTTTTTTTTTTTCTTACCAAGAATTGTCAAATGTGTGCGTACCGTAAGAACTTTCTTACTTATTATTTCAATGGACAATAAATCAACTTTAACCTGTCAAAGCTGTCACGAGACAACATTTCAAGAATGCCAAGCCACGTGCTATATCCTAAAGTCCATCAATGATAGGGCAATTGAATCCAAGAAAAAGACAACTCCTAGGAATCCAAGAAATTTCTTCTCTCCCTCGTTTTATAGATGGCAACCTTAACTGTTTTTTTCACGTAACCAACCACTGTGCTTGTCGTTAGTATTCTTTCGGGTTTCTTCTGTCTATAAATGGAGTATTCTTTCGGGTTTCTGTCTATAAATTAATGGCCTCAACACTGCACCGTGTTTCTCACTGGGGATTTAATAGGCACCGTGAGAGTTTTGGTGGTTTCTTATTCAATTCCTAATAAAGACCAAAGAAACCCAGAAATGGATGACCGTGATGGTGATGATGATGCATATGCAAAGCTTGTAAGGAGAATGAACTCTCCAAGGTATTTCATACCTCTCCCATCTGTTCATTGGTAGGAGAGAGTACAGTGTTTTTTTATTACATGACCCTAGCTTACTATGTGGTTGCAGAGTTGTGATTGAAAATGATGTTTGTGAGCATGCCACAGTCATTCAGGTAAATTACCTTGAACTTTCAATAATGCAAGAATGTTTATCCATCTAGGATTTCTTTCATGTTTTTTGTTATCCACTTGTTTCTTATCTATTTGTCTTAATTTCTATTTTTATTTTTCTTTGTTTAGGTGGATACTGTCTACAGGCAAGGTACTCTACTTGAAGTTGTTCAAGCTCTCGCAGACCTAAACCTTGTAATAACAAAAGCGTACATGTCTTCTGATGGAGGGTGGTTCATGAATGGTACAGTTAATTGAAAACTCTTCTCAAATAAATGATACCCTCTTTCTTCCTTCAATTTGACTGTTGAGTTCGATTTCCAGTGTTTCATGTGACTGATGATGGTGGAAACAAAATTAGAGATGAAGGCATCCTCAATTGCATAGAGAAGGTATTTAGTTTCTCGCTTATTCTCTCTGTCATATGAAAATCTTTTTTTGTTACTGTTTTGCTTGCTTTTACAGGCTCTTGAGACTGATGCATATATGGTTAAATCAATGGGGAAGATGCTTCTTTCTAAAGAGCATACTTTAGTTGAACTGACCGGCACTGACCGGCCTGGTTTGCTGTCAGAAGTATGTGCAGTGCTGACTGACCTGAGTTGCAATGTCGTCAATGCGGAGATTTGGGCACACAATGCTAGAGCAGCAGCAGTCATACACGTTACAGACCAGTCAACTGGAACTGCAATTGAAGACCCGAGGCAGCTTTCCCTGATAAAGGAACTTCTTTATAATGTCCTGAAAGGTCTAGGCGATTATAGGACGCCAACAGTGTCCATTTCTTCTCCTGGGGAAATACATATAGGGAGAAGGTTGCACCAGATGATGTTTGCTGCCAGGGATTTTGAAAGGCCTCTCAGTGAGGACGACAATAGCGTGAGGCCATCCGTAACAGTATCTGACTGTCCCGATAGAGACTACACTGTTGTTACAGCGACGTCCATCGACCGGCCAAAGCTATTGTTTGACACCGTGTGCACTCTAACAGACATGCAATATCTGGTGTTCCATGGAACAGTCAATACTAGCAGCGATGAAGCTTATCAGGTATTTAAAGACATGATCCCTTTCAGTGGAGTTCCTAATTATGACCTAAGAAGCGGCTTTTTTTCATTTGTACAAAATGCTGAAGACAGTTTATATGATTGCAGGAATACTATATCAGACATGTCGATGGACTCCCTGTGAGCTCAGAAGCAGAGCGACAACGTGTCATGGAGTGTATTCAGGCAGCCATTGAAAGGCGAGCAACAGAGGTATAGCTGCACCTCTTTTGGAGATTTATATATTTTCCCAGTCCATATAGCACATCTTCTCAGGTTGCTCGCCCTCTTGCAGGGACTACATCTTGAGCTGTTCACAGATGATCATTTTGGACTTATCTCAGATATTACAAGGATACTTCGTGAGAACGGTTTATGCCCCAAAAGGGCAGAAATTTCGACAAAGAATGGGAAGGCAAAACATAATTTTATTGTCACAGATGTGTCTGGCAACCCTGTTGAACCTAAAACTATCTATTTGATCCGGCAGCAAATGGGACAAACCGTGATACAGGTGAAAGGGAATTTTAAGTATGTCTCCGAAATTTCCCCAGCAGAAACCAAGAAGTTTCCTCTTTGGGAGCTTTTTCAAATGCCCAGGTTTCCAAAATTTTGGACTCATCAAATCCCATTCATAATATGCTTATGGTTTGCAGACATTGCAAAAACGGCAGAACAAATTGTTGCTTGAAGGACTCCATTTCTGTGGGACCATAAGTGACTTCAAGCATGTGCATACATCAAAATGAACTTCAAAGCTAATTGTTAGTTTACATGGTTTGTGTACAGCTATTGTACAGATTGCGTTTTGGGTTTGTTATAGTGAGACAATGATTGTAGAGATGAAGATCATTAATGAAAAGTGGCAAATATGTTTTAGCAACGATTTCTTTTCGCACAGCATTGGCTCAATTTTCTACAAGCTGTTTTTCTCTCAAGCTGCACCCTGGATAGTGCTCTGTTGCAGTGTTACCATGTTGATGGTATTGAGTTACCTTAACTGGTCAACTGCATCTGCTACAACATATTGAATAAACTTCCATATCGGATCCATCAATTCCTGCTTTTAAGCTCCAAAGCAATTTAAAAATAGGATTTCCCCTTCTTTCTTTGCGGGATAAAGCAAGGCCCCTGCAGTTGTTGGCGAGGAAATTCCCGCAGAGCAACCAACCTTGAAACAATCGACACTAGAAAGATAAACTGGATTTTTCAACTGAAACTTGATCACTATACAGGTTAAGAAATCCATAAACTGTCATGATCTGTGTCTGCGAATCTCATGGGACATCACCATGCTTCCTAATCCAACATCTCTCAAGAAAAGGAACTAGCAATATCAGGAAGAAAAGTAGGAGGCTGATAACAAATGATGCACGAGCTGATTACCGGGTGCACAAGGGGCAACCATGTAACGGTAGATCATTTTGTTAAGAAAAAACTGTACTCTTACCACTGACGGCCGATTGTCGTTGGTGTTGTTCAGGAGGACCTCCTTTCTGTCCAGGCTGAAGACATAACGTCTAGCAGACGACATAAAGGCTGGAGCTATGTGATGCTAAGCAAACCCTATCGATAAAATCTTTTGTTGAAGCTGATCTGTCGTGAGTCTCTTTATTTATTTATACAGCTTGTAAACTAAAAGGATACAGATTGGACTAAGGTAGCGTCCGTCGATGCACGGAAGGCTTGCGATTAATTACTCTTTTCTTTCCTTCTATGGAATCTGAGTAAAAGGTGGTGTCTTATGGGAATTAGAATGGTTCTTCGCGGATTCAAGTGTATAGTTGTATAAGAGATGGATCAAAGGGTCAACAATACTTTCACACACAAAAACCCTAATTGACAGCAAAAATCTTAAGAGAATGAAACATCTAGATAACAACAGATCAAAGTTTTGCAGACAGAATTGCACCCAAACACGTTTACCTGGACAAGAGCATTTACAATGAGAAGGGGGCAAATTTAAACGGTGGCGTGCCTCCATTTACCATATTCTATAGCAAATTATAACTGCACAACAACGATAATGGAAGAGAAAGAAATTAAGTACAACTAGTTTTATCAACGTGCTCATACAGACATACAAGAGATGCATGAAGGGTGCAGATTCAACATTATATGGAACATAGAAATCTTTAGGAGCAACCTTTAGATGTCGATCGAGCCCCATTCTGTGCACATTGGATAATAGCAACATAGAAATCTTGTAACCAATCCGATATTGAATTGTATATTATCACTAGAGTATCAATTAG
>Ga0307518_10004077_pt1 | contig 10483 bp, 7 predicted proteins | sample 25_EM_MG_FD_203889 | JGI IMG/M metagenome (GOLD analysis project Ga0307518, IMG submission 203889) | Populus trichocarpa ectomycorrhiza microbial communities from riparian zone in the Pacific Northwest, United States - 25_EM | ecosystem: Host-associated > Plants > Roots > Unclassified | place...
CCTCGTCGCCGCGTTCGCCTCGGACGTCGACCTGCTGATCCTGGACGAACCGACCTCGGGCCTCGACCCGCTGATGGAGGAGGTCTTCCAGCGCTGCGTGGAGGAGGAGCGCGACCGGGGCCGGACGATCCTGCTCTCCTCCCACATCCTCAGCGAGGTCGAGGAGTTGTGCGACCGGGTGAGCATCATCCGCAAGGGCCGCACGGTGGAGAGCGGTTCGCTGTCCGACCTGCGCCACCTGACCCGCACCAGCGTGAGCGCCGAACTCACCGGTGAGCCCAACGGGTTGGCGTCCCTGCCCGGCGTGCACGACCTCGACATACAGGGCCATCGCGTCCGCCTCCAGGTGGAGACGGACCAACTGAACGCCGTACTGCGGTCGTTGAGCGAGTCGGGCGTACGGTCGCTGACCTCGAAGCCGCCCACGCTGGAGGAACTGTTCCTCCGCCACTACCAGGAGGCGGAATGACCGCCACCGCGTTCCCCGTACGCACCGGTCACAGCGGCACCCGCCAACTCGCGGGCACGGGCGCCCTCCTGCGCTTCAACCTGCGCCGCGACCGGGTGGTGATCCCGGCCTGGGTGGCGGTAACGGGCCTGCTGGTGCTCTCGCTGCCCGGATCGCTGAAGAGCGTCTACTCCACCCCCGCCGAACGCGCCGACATCGCCCGCCAGATGCTCACCAACAGCTCGCTGCGCGCCACCTACGGCCCGGTGTTCAGCGACTCCCTGGGCGGCCTCACCGCGTGGCGCATCGGCGGCTACGCCGCGATCCTCGCCGGAATCATGAGCCTGGTGGTCGTCGTACGGCACACCCGTGACGAGGAGGAGAGCGGCCGGCAGGAACTGGTCTCCTCGGCGATGGTGGGCCGCCGCGCCCCGCTGACGGCGGCCCTGCTGACGGCGTTCGTCGCCAACTCGGTGCTGGCACTGCTGATCGCGGGCGGTCTCGCCGGACAGGGGTCGGGCGGCGCACTCGCGCTGGGCCTCGGCATCGGCGGGGTGGGCATGGTGTTCGCGACGCTGGCGGCGATCGTCGCGCAGTTCACGGACAGCGGCCGGCTGGCGAAGGGCCTGACCGGCGGCCTGCTCGGAGCGGCGTTCGTACTCCGCGCGGTGGGCGACTCGACCGCCAACGACGGTTCGTCGCCCGCGACTTGGCTCTCCCCGATCGGCTGGCTGGAGAACCTGCGCCCCTTCGCGGCCGAACGCTGGTGGGTACTGGCCCTGTTCACTGCGGCGGCACTCCTGCAAGGCTTCGTGGCCTACGAGTTGGCCGGCCGCCGGGACGTGGGGATGAGCTTCCTGCCCGCCCGCCCGGGACCGGCGGACGGCCGCCTCGGCACGGCGGGCGCACTGGCCTGGCGCCTCCAGCGGAGTGCCGTCCTGGGCTGGAGCCTCGGCTTCTTCGCGGCCGGGGTCGCCTTCGGCGGCATCACCAAGGGCGCGGCGGACCTGGTCGGCGACAACGCGAAGACCCGCGAGATCATCGAGCGGATGGGCGGCCAGTCCGGCATCGAGGACGCGTTCCTGGCCACGATGGTCGGCATGTTCGGCATGCTGGCCGCGCTGTACGCGGTCTCGTCGGTCCTGCGGCTGCACAGCGAGGAGACCTCACAGCGCGCCGAGCCCGTCCTGGCGAACGCGGTGGGCCGCCTGCGCTGGGCGGCCGGCCACCTGACGATCGCCTTCGCGGGCGCGATCCTGATCATGCTCCTGAGCGGCCTGGGCCTCACCCTCGGCTACGGCGCCGAACCGGGCCCGATCCTGGCCGCCACCCTGGTCCAACTCCCGGCGATCTGGACCCTGGGCGCCCTGGCGGTCCTGCTCCACGGGCTCTCCCCGCGACTGGCCCCACTGTCCTGGGGAGCGGCCGGACTGGCCCTCCTCCTCGGCTGGATCGGCCCCGCGCTGAACCTCCCCCAGGCGGTCCTGGACATCTCCCCCTTCGGCCACCTGCCGAAGCTGCCGGGCGGTGACATGGCGTGGGGGCCGGTGGCCGTACTCACCGCGATCGCCGCCGCCCTGGTCGCCGTAGGACTGGCGGGTCTGCGGCGACGCGACCTGACGACCTGACCGACGGCACGGAAACCTCCGGCGGCCCGCGCACGTTCGTCCCGGGTAGGGGACAACACGCGCGGGACGTGGACGACGTGGAAAGCGTGGACGACGTGGAAAGCGTGGACGACGGTGAGGACGCGGTCGGTCTCACGATGACCGTCGAGGTCCACGGGGTGCTGCGTGAGCACGCCTGGATCGGACAGGCCGGCGTGGACCAGGACCTGGACGAGGACCTGTCCGCTCTGGTGGTCAAACGGGCCGCCGCCCACGGCTGGAGTTCCACCCGCTTCGGCGCCGGAACGGAACTCGGCGGGCAGCGCTGGGGCCACGCGGACGCCGGCGGGGACTGCTCGCAGGACGGCCGGGTGCGGCGGCCCGCGTGGCTGACGGGGTATCCCGCGACCGGGCTGCGCGAACAGCACCTGCCCGTCCTGCCGATGGCCCGGGTCATGGTCGACTCCCTGGGCCGCGTGGGCGAGTTGGACTTCACGGGGCCGACGGTGCGGGTGCCGGTGCGGCTCGCGCCGGACACCCGGTTCGATCTGGTGGGGGACACCGACTGGTTCGCCCTGGCCGCACCGGACGCGCGGACGGAGCCGTCCGTCTCCGTCCCGGGCCCGGTCGGCACCGTGGCGGAGCGGGTGCGCGAACCGGTCGTGCGGCGCGGCCACGGACAGCTCCGCGCCGGGCACCGGGCCGGAGCGCACGACCGTACGGCGTTCGCGTGCGGCCTGCCCGAGCGGACCCCCGACGCCGCGGCCTGGCTCGCGGAGGTCGTCGTCGACACGCTCCGCTCGGTCGGTGTACGGGACCCGGTCGAGATCGCGGTCGAGATCGCGGTCGTCCGCGGCCACGGCCGGCCCGCGCCCGCGCCGCCCCTCCGAGAAGCCCCGGCTCCCCCTCACCCGGCAGGAGGCACCCGCACATGAGAATCGGGATCACGGGACACCGCGGCCTGTCCGGCGAGGTGGAGCGGACGGTGCGCGCTCTCCTCGACGCGGCGCTCGCGTCGTACGACAGCGCGGAGCTGGTCGGTGTCAGTTGTATCGCCGACGGCCCGGACACCTGGTTCGCCCGGGCCGTCCTCGACCGCGGCGGACGGCTCGAAGTCGTCCTGCCGGCCGAGCAGTACCGCGCCGGCCTGCCCCACTGGCACCGCCTCGGCTACGACGACCTGCTCCGCCGGGCCGCGGAGGTCCACCGCACCGGGCTCGACGCCTGCGGCCCCGACGCCTACATGGCGGGCAGCGAGCTTCTCGTGGACCGGGTCGACGAACTCCTCGCCGTCTGGGACGGCCGCCCCGCCCGCGGCCACGGCGGCACCGGCGACGTCGTCGCCTACGCGCGGGAGCACTGCGTACCCGTGACGGTCCTCTGGCCCGAAGGCGCCACCCGCGACTGACGTGCGGGGCAGGTGATCAGGCGTTGTCGAGGTCAGCGGTGATCTTCCGGATCACCGCTGTCCCGGCGGGCCCGGCGCCGCACTTGTGGGCGCGGGAGGCGGCGTCCGTGATCGTGGCGATGGTGGCGCGGCAGTCGGGCCGCGGTCTACGGGGTGAGCTTCTCGTCACAGGGAAGCGGCCGGTTGGCGGTGGGAGGTCAGAGGGCGGGTTCGGCCTGGTTGCCGACCGCCCCGCGGGGCAGGGCCAGGAACAGCACCGCGCAGAGCAGATACGCGCCGATGGCCCACGGCCCCGCGTGGACGATCGCGTCGGCGAGGCCCCTGTCGGCGCGGGAGAAGAACGCGTTGCGCCTTCGGCCTGATGGGACCGTTCCTCGACGAGGCCGGCCGGGAGGTGCGCGAACGCTACACCCCCGACCAGTTGGAACTGGTCACCGACTATCTGGCCTTCACCCGCGACATCCAGCACCGCCATGTCGAACGACTGAGGGAGATGCCGGCCCCTCGCCCTGCCCGGACGGGCGGACGCCAGTCTCAGGGGCCGCGCGCTCGCGGGGCGGCATAAGTCCGGGGCGGGCACGGCACAGCACACCACAGCACCGAGCGCAGGCCTCCGACAGACGACCGATGTCCTGCGCCCCGGCGCTCGGCCCGGGCGCACGGCCGCCGCCGCGGGCCGTCGGTGTGCGCCCGCCCTCCTCGGCCCTGCCCGACGGTCCACTGCTGCCTCTACGAACCCACGCCGGCGGACCCGCCCCGGCGCCGTCCCACGGCCCCGGGCAGCCGCGTCAGACCGTGACGCTCAATCCCTCCAGCCCCCGGATCACGAAGTTCGGCTTGCGGACCGGGTCCGCTGCCAGGGCGAGCGTCGGGGCCCGTTCCAGCAACGCCCGCATCGAGGCCGCCAGTTCGATACGGGCCAGTGGCGCGCCGATGCAGTAGTGGATGCCCGCGCTGAAGCTGATGTGCGGGTTGTCGACGCGGGTGAGGTCCAGGCGGTCCGGGGACGCGAAGACCGCCGGGTCGTGGTTGGCGGAGCCGAACAGCATCGCGATCTCCGCGCCCCTCGGGATCACCGTGCCGTCGATCTCGATCTCGTCCAGCACCCACCGTTCGAAGAGCTGGAGCGGGGTGTCGTAGCGCATCAACTCCTCGACGGCGGACGGGATCAGGGTGTGGTCGGCGCGCAGGGCGGCCAACTGGCCGGGGTTGCGGAACAGCGCCCACCAGCCGTTGACCGTGGCGTTCACCGTGGCCTCGTGGCCCGCGTTGAGCAGCAGTACGGCGGTGGAGATCAGCTCCTGTTCGGTGAGGCGGTCGTCGTCCTCGTCGTGGGCCGCGATCATGCCGGAGATGAGGTCGTCGCCGGGTTCTTTGCGCCGGGCCGCGATCAACTCGCGCAGATACGCGGCGAATTCGAGCGACGCGCGGACCGCCCTCGCCGCCGTGTCCTCGGTCGGGCTCAGTTCGTACATCCCGCAGATGTCCGCCGACCAGGGGCGGAGCGGGGCGCGGTCCGACTCCGGGATGCCGAGCATCTCCGCGATCACCGCGACGGGGAGGGGTTCGGCCACGTCCGTGAGCAGGTCGCCGCCCCCTCGCGCCACCAGGCCGTCCACCAGCTCACCGGCCAACCGGCTGACGTACGGCTTGAGTTGCTCGACCGTGCGCGGGGTGAACGCCTTGGAGACCAGGCGCCGGATGCGGGTGTGGTCCGGGGGCTCCAGGTCGAGCATCCCGTGGTCGTTGAGGGTGTGGAAGGGCTCGTGCTCGGGCGGGGGTGCCGTACGGCCGAAGTCCTCGTCGGTGAAGCGGTGCTGGTAGGTGCGGCCCAGGCGGCGGTCGCGCAGGAGTGCCGAGACGTCCGCGTGCCGGGGCACCAGCCACTGGTCGGTGGGCTCGTAGTACGTGACGCGGCCCCGGTCGCGCAGTTCCGCGTAGGCGGGGTACGGGTCGGACACGAACGCCGGGTCCCAGGGGTCGAAGGCGAGGTCGTCAGCAGCTGCCATGGACGGACGCTAACCGCTGGGCGGGCCTGCTGACCAGGGGTGTCGTGAGTGTCGGCCGTGGCCGCGTGGACGTGTGGTGAACATCGCGGGGCCCGATGAGCCGTCCCGGCCCGGCCGCGGCTTCTTGATGTTTCAATCATGGCGACCATGCCAGGAACGGGCGATTGGTGGTGCGATGGGACGTCCCGAGCGGCCGGTGGACCCCGAGGCCGGAGCCGTGCAGCGGCTCGCGCACCAGTTACGGGAGGCGCGTGCCGCGTGCGGCGGACCGTCGTACCGGGAGCTGGCCCGGCGGGCCCACTACTCGGCGGCCACGCTCGCGCAGGCGGCCGGCGGGGAGCGGCTGCCGTCCCTGGCGGTGGTGCTCGCCTACGCGCGGGCCTGTGACGCCGACGCCGACGCCGGGGAGTGGGAGGCGCGGTGGCGGGCGGCGGCCGAGGAGGAACTCGCGGCCCGGCAGGACACCGGCACGGACGAGCCGCCGTATCGCGGTCTGGTGCGGTTCGAACCCGGTGACGAGGGGCTGTTCTTCGGGCGGGACCGGCTGGTCGGGGAGTTGCTGGAGCTGGTGTGCGAACACCGGCTGGCAATGGTCTTCGGCGCGTCCGGCAGCGGCAAGTCCTCGCTGCTGCGAGCCGGGCTGATACCCCGGCTGCGGCGGCGCATCGAGGAGGAGGGCTGCGCGGCGGTGCTGCGGGTGCTCACTCCGGGGGCCACACCGGCGGCAACCCACGGGCATCTCTTCACCCCCGGGGACGGCGAGCCGGACAGCTGTGTGGTGGTCGACCAGTTCGAGGAGATCTTCACGCTCTGCCGCGACCGCAAGGAACGGGCCCGCTTCATCGAACTGCTGCTGGCGGCCCGGGATCCCGGCTCCCGGCTGCGGGTCGTCATCGCCGTACGGGCGGACTTCTACGGCCGGTGCGCCGAACACCCCGGGCTCGTGGACGCGTTGCGCGAGGCGCATCTGCCGGTCGGGCCGATGGACGCGGCCCAGCTGCGGGAGGCCGTCGTCCGGCCGGCCGCCACCGCCGGACTGCTGGTCGAGCGGGAACTGACCGCGCGGATCATCGACGAGGTCGTCGACCGGCCCGGCGCGCTGCCCATGCTCTCCCACGCCCTGCTGGAGACCTGGCACCGGCGCCACGGCCGCACCCTGACCATGGCCGCCTACGAAGCGGCCGGCGGAGTCCGCGGCGCGATCGCCGCCACCGCCGAACACCTCTACGGCGACCTCTCCCCCGCCCAGGCCCGCGCCGCCCGGCGGATCCTGCTGCGGCTGATCGAACCCGGGCAGGGCACGGCAGACACCCGGCGCCCGGTGCACCGCGCCGAACTCGGCCCGGACGACCCGCAGTTGTGCGAGGTCGTGGAGCGGCTGGCCCGCGCCCGGCTGCTGACCATGGACGCCGACCGGGTGGAGCTGGCCCACGAGGCCCTCATCAACAGCTGGCCCCGGCTGCGGAGTTGGGTCGAGGAGGACCGCGAACGACTGCGCCGGCACCGGGCCCTGACCCAGGCCGCCCACACCTGGGCCGAACACTGCCGCGACACCGGCACCCTGTACCGGGGCACCCGGCTCGCCCACGCCGAGGAACTCTTCGCGGCCGGACACTCCCCCGAACTCAACACAGTGGAACGGGAGTTCCTCACCGCCGCGCTCGACGCCCGCGCCCACGAACACCGCACCGCCACCAGAACCGCCCGCCGGGCCCGGCGGCTGATCGTCTCGCTGTCCGTCGCCGTGACCCTGGCCCTGGTCACCGGGCTGGTCGCCTGGCAGCTGCACCGCACCGGAGTCCGCGAGCGGACCGAGACGGCCGCCCGCCGGATCGCCTCGGTCGCCGGCTCGATGCGGACCACCGACCCCAGGACCGCGATGCAGCTCAGCGTCGCCGCCTGGCGCACCGCCCCGCTCACCGAGAGCCGCTCGGCCCTGCTCGGCGCCCTCACCCAGCCCCAGCTGGACGCCTTCACCGCACCCGGCGCGGACGGCGACACCCCGCGCTTCCTCGCCGACTCCGGCCGCACCGTGCTCAGCACGTCCGGGACCACCTGGCGGACCTGGGACGTCGCCGGCCACCGCCGGGCCGCGTCCGGGCGGCTGCCGTCCGGCACGGTGCTCGCCGCCGGGCCCGACGCCCGGGTGCTGGCGCTGCGCGTGCCCGGCGGACAGCGGCTGTGGGACGCGGTCGCGGGCAGGTGGACCGGGCCCGCGCGGGCGCTTCCGTCGTCGTACCGGATCGGCTTCGGGCCCAGTGGCCGCAGCTATGTGGTGCGCGACCCGGCCGGCGGGCGGACGCTGCTGCGGTCCGTCGCGGGCGACCGGCCGCTCTACGAGGCCTCCGGTGCGGGCGGCCCCGACGTGGCGCCGAGCCCCGACGACCGTCAGGTCGCCGTCTGCGCCAGGGGGCATGCGCCCGCCGTGCGGGACCTCGGCCGGCACCGGGTGCTGCACGGCGCGTGGGAGCACGGCAAGGGCGTCTGCGACGACGCCCACGAACTGCTCCGCCTCGATACGGGCCACCGGCTCATCGCCCTGTCCGGCACCGGGATCCGCGCCTGGGACACCACGACGGGACGGCAGCTCGCCGGCCTCCTCTATCCGGACGTGCAGTACGCCGCCTTCAGCCCGCACGGCGGGTTCCTGGCGGCCTCCTGCCGCAACGAGATCAGGGTGTGGCGGCTGTCGGCGCCGGGCGCGCCCGTCTTCCGGTACACCCTCAACGGCCAGCTCCCGTCCGGCAGTCTGGCCTGGGACCCCGACCGGCCCGTCCTGCGCTACCTCGAAGGCGCCACCGTCCACACCCTCGACGTGGCCGCCGCCACCACCTCCCGCTGGCGCGACCGCCCGCTGGACAACGTGCTGCTGGCCCCCGACGGCCGGCTCCTCGCCACCGCCGAACGCACCGGCGACCACTACCGCTTCCAGCTCCGCGCCACCTCCGACGGACGGCTGCTGCGCGAACTTCCGGTGATCCAGGACCACTTGGGGCGTCCGGGCCTCACCAGGTCCCTGATGGCGTTCAGCCCCGACGGCAAGACCTTCGCCTACGGGGTGTCCGCACCGGGCCGGAACACGGACGGCCGGCCGCTGGTCGTCTGGGACGTCGCACACGGCCGTGAACTGACCGGGCTCGACCTCGGCGCCGGCACCTCGGCCGGCGGTCCGGCGGTCGCGATCGCCCTCGGTCCGGGCGGGCACACCCTGCTGACCGCCCGCACCCGCAGCGCACCGGTCACCGTCCCGCAGATGCCCGACCTCACCGATCACATCGACCTCGGCAAACTCACCGGTCTCACAGACACCGCCCCCGGCACCCCCGCCGCCGTCCCCGAAGTCACCAACGAGGTCTGGGACATCGCACGGCACCGCAGAACCGCCGTACTCAAGGACTTCGACAGCGGCACCCTGGCCTTCCGGCCCGACGGCCGTCTCCTCGTCGGCAACAGCCACTCGGCCGCACTGCCCGCCGGACCGGTCACCGCACGGGCCCTCGGGCAGAGCGGGCGGATCGGCGCCCTCGCGTTCAGCGGCGACGGCTCCCGGATGGCCGCGGGCGACCTGACCGGCCGGGTCGCCCTGTGGGACGGGACGCTCCGCGACCGCGCGGGAATCCTGCCCAACGTGTTCCCCGCCCCCGTCACCAACACCCCCGAAGCCGTCAGCGCCCTGGCCTTCAGCCCCGACGGCCGCACCCTCGCCGTCGGCGGCGACGGCGGCACCGTTCAGCTCTGGGACACCGCCACCCAACAGCCCCTCGGCGGCACCCTCCCCACCCCCGGCGAAACCGTCCGGTCCCTCGCCTTCAGCCCCGACGACGGCACCCTCTACGTCGCCGGCGACCACGTCCCTCTCCAGCGCTACGCCCTCACCGCGTCCGCCGCCCTCACCCAGGTGTGCGCCCGCGCGGGCACCGGGCTGACCCGGGCCCAGTGGCACGCCCACATCCCCGACGCGCCCTACCGGGCCACCTGTGAACAGCGGTGACTGTTTGTCCGAAGTGATCGCAGGGGCTACGTGGACAACTCCCGGACCGCCAGCCTTGGGAGTGAGGCCCGACAGATCCCCCTGACCGAAGGTGCGTCAGACGTGACCCGAGACCGCTCCCCCCACCACCTCTCCGTCCTCGTGGTCGACGACGACACCGGTGTCTCCGGGCCACTGGTGACGGCCCTGGGATTCCTCGGCTTCGACGCCCACACCGTCGCCACGGGCGCCGAGGCGCTGGCCGCCGTCCGCGACCGGCGGCCCGACGCCGTCCTGCTCGACCTGGTCCTGCCCGACCTCGACGGCACCGAGGTCTGCCGCCGGCTCCGCGCCTCGGGGAACAACACCCCGGTGCTCTTCCTCAGCGCCCGCCACGCGGTGGCCGACAAGTGCCGCGCGCTCGCCATGGGCGGCGACGACTACGTCACCAAACCCTTCGACCTCACCGAGGTCAGCGCCCGCATCCGCGCCCTGATCCGCCGCTCCCGGACCACCGGCCCGCTCCAGGAACCCGGCCACGACCGCGGGGTCGGCCACGACACCCCCGCCGCCCCGCGCCGGCTGCGCACCGCCGGGCTCGAACTCGACGTCGACACCCGCGAGGTCTGGCGGCACGGACAGCCGGTGCGGCTGTCCGCCACCGAGTTCGCCCTGCTGAAGGTCCTCATGGAGAACGCGGGCCGGATCGTCTCCAAGGGCGACATCCTGGACAGCGTGTGGAACTACGACTTCCAGGGCGAGTCCGGAGTCGTCGAGACCTACGTCTACTACCTGCGCCGCAAGCTGGACGACTCCGGCCAGTCCCTGATCCGCACCGTGCGGGGCGCGGGCTATCTGCTGCACTCCGAGGCCGGCGAGGCCGGCGGTCAGCCGATCCAGAGGTCGTAGACCGCCTGGTCCCGCGTGTCGTTGTACGAGATCAGCCGGGGCTCCCAGCGCCAGCCGGTGCTGGGCTTGCGGTGGTGGAACTCGACCGACTGCCCGGCCTTCCACCAGTAGCCGCTCGCCGTCGTGCAGCCC
>Ga0307518_10004078_pt1 | contig 10483 bp, 6 predicted proteins | sample 25_EM_MG_FD_203889 | JGI IMG/M metagenome (GOLD analysis project Ga0307518, IMG submission 203889) | Populus trichocarpa ectomycorrhiza microbial communities from riparian zone in the Pacific Northwest, United States - 25_EM | ecosystem: Host-associated > Plants > Roots > Unclassified | place...
CTAGTCTGAAATTCAGCCTATCACCGCAATGGGAGAGGGGGATGGCACCTATTGTAGATCATCTCGTCACTTTGTCCGATGTGGTCGGCGCTATTGTCAGCCATACTAGGTACAGTGTGATCTCATACACAAGAACGTTGAAGCGAGGAGGATTATCAATCCTCCACGACCCGTGACCCGAATTTAGATTTGAATGTGGAGAGGGTGTACAGAAACTGTCAAAGACGCATTATCGCTGTTTCAACTCTGTTGGCACCGATCGCTGTTGCGAAAAAATGGAAACCAGCACGCTCCAACATGAAACACGACATATCCATATCCATGTCTCTCTTCTGACCACATCACTCCCAAGGCACTCGTTGCGACTCAGAATAACAGGAGAGAATCGGGTGCAGTGGATTCCAGGCAAGGTTGATACGGATTTGGCTATATACACCGAGCTGATGCGATATTCTCCTTGGCAAGGAACACGACGTTGATGGTGGCGTCTATCTTTTTTTCCCCTCCATGACTTGGAATAAGCCATATGTTCAGTGCATTAGCAAATACAAGTGGTGGTCGCTGAGTGGGCTGTGGGCAGACGCCTCCGCCCGCCCAGGAACGATCATGCACCTACAGGGATTGGGAGGGCACCGCTGGTGGAGTTGAGCTGTCGGTGGCGGCGGGGGACAGCACCGACTCCCGAAGTTGTCCATATTTGGAAGGTACCAGCCATACTGTAGGGCAATGAGGAAGCAGCTTCCTGTTAAAGCAATATGGGGACGTCGGTTACTGCAGGAGTCATTGACAAGCGACAAAACTCAGCGGGGGCCGTGTGAGAAGTAATCGAGGATGTGAGCTACTAGAGGAGACGAGAAGACGAAAGTATGCAAGGTTCCGCTGGGTCGAGAGGACTGGTGCGATCCTGGGTTCCTGTGACAGGGTGAATCCCAAATCCAAGGGTGCAGAGATGTCGCGATGCTGCAAAAGCGGTGCCGGGTGGTGTTTGTGTGTGTTTGGTTGCTGTTCCTATGATGGCATCTCTTTCGGCACATCCTTCTGGTTGTTGTCTCCTGTTGTTGTCCTTCTGTTGTGAGGGCCAGCGAGGGGATCAGCATTCTCTCTGCACGGTCGCAAGGGCGATAGAGCTGCTCCGACCCCGACGTTCCAAACCGACCACCGGCGCCCGCTCAACAGTTGCTGGCACACTAGTAGCACGACACCAGGGAGAGCTTATCGGACAAGCTCTAAAAGGGGATAGGGCGACTCATATGCAGTCAAAACTTTGTGGTGAGAAAATAAATAAATAACAGAGCGAGCCGATAATTAAAGGCAGAGTCAAAATTAAATAAACGAGAAATATAGGCGAAGCAGCAGCAGGCGATCTCAGATCTGTTGCTCCCTAAAGCGGCAGGGCCATAAGTATATTAAGAACCCGAGTGCGTCGACCACAAATCGTTCAAGGACGCCCTCGAAATATTTTCGGTGGCGACTCGCTCTCCTCGCAACCACTCTCCTCGCAGCCACCCTCGCTCTCCCGCCATGGACATCGACGTCGACTGGTGCTTGTCTTGCGAACGTAAAACCGTACGACCCCCTTGTCTCCACCACCTTCTCACCTAACCTTGTTGTTCTCACAGGACGGCTTGTCGCCAACCACGGGCCCATACTGCTCGCCCGAGTGCTTGTCATACGCGCAGCCTGCCTCCTCATCGCGCCTGCTTGCCTCGCCCCAATCCCCTCCCGATGCCTATCGCATCCACCGCTGGGCAAAGGCGATCCCCCCATATGTACCCGCAGGCGCACCTGCGCTTCCCTTTGCAGACCATCTCTGCTCCCCCCCAGCCCCCGTCTCCCCGTCCGACCCACGCCCTTCACACCCCCACTCTCGTCGACAGCCCACACCAAAGCTCATCGAGCGCACCGCTGTCTCCACCCCCCTCCCCACACTGTGCGTCTCTTCCCCTGCCCAAGTCCGGCCCTCCCACCACTCCCGGACGAGTTCTCGAACATTTTCTCAGGCAAAAACTAACACAACTGGCACAATCAGTGAAGCCAGCACCTCCCTCACGTCGCTCCTCTCGGAGCCAATGGTGGTCACTCCGGATGAGGACTGCTCTTTCGGCACTGGAATCAGTGCTCTTGTTCGTTCGTGGGTCCATCGGGACGGCGAACGCTCCGTGGTGGCGAGGGAAGTCTTCGTAGAAAAGCCTCAGGATTATTTCTCTTCCCCCCCTCCCCGTGCGAGGAAGCCCTCTTCACGCTCATCCTCTGAGAAGGCAAAATTGACCCTCTCGCCGTCTTCCCCTCCCGTCGCTCAGCGCAAGCCTCGCGCGGAAAACCTACCCCGCACGTACGAACTCGCGTCCACCCCAACAGAGACGCATACACCCACCCCCGTCATATTCCCTTCCTCCCGCGCCGTAGAATTGGACTGGGACGAGGACGCAGAGGGCCCTGAAATTATTATTGCCCCCCGCGCCCAATATCACCCAGCATACCGGACGAAGTCCGTGAAGCCCCGCAACGACGCCCCCTGCGCGCGCGCTCCCTCCCTCGCTTCCTCAGTATCGAGCACTGGTTCCTCGATCCTTCTCATGGCTCCGAAGCGCTGGGACTCTGCTCGTGGCCGTCTAACAACTAGTATTGCATGACCTCGGTGCCTTACGACCGTATCGCCGCTCAAAACCGTTGCCGACGCCGATATGTGCGCTGTTGCCGTCCCCCCTCGCCACGATAATCGACTATAAGAGCTATATAACATGTTGTATCCAAACGGGACAGTCTTCTATCGCATCCTTCCCTGTACATCACCCCACCTCTCCACCGCCGCACGGGTGGGCTTCTTTTTCCTTCTTCTTGTTATTGCCTCCTTCATCGTCCCTCCACGCATTGGGCGCACGTCACGATCGTTTCCATTTATCTACACATTCGATTTCTTTCCCCTCTTCGCAATACTACACTCATTCCGTCTCATCGCACGCACCCCTCCCTCTGTTCACTCGCACCACTTTGGAATTTTTGCTCCCCGATTTATCTCACCTCTCTGCGTCTGCCACGTCACGCATCAGCACAACCATCATGTATATACATGCATATACTCATAGAATAGGGCTCCTTTACGCTCTTCCCGTTTCGATTTTGCCTAGATAGACGTCTCTTGCATTGTCGCATTTGAGAGAATGTTATGTGGTTTCTTGTCACTCTTGTCTGTTGCCGCGAGTCCACACGCTAGTCCCGTCGCGAAATTTGGATTTGACTCTGCAAAACATATGATGCACGTTTGACCATCGTGGGAGCACACGTCCGCGCGCATCCAAACTCTAAGATATCGGAAGGAACTCAAGGCCAAGCACGCACGGTGAAAGCCACCAGCTGCCAGTCATTTCAGCGCTCCGTCTTGCACGCACAGGTTATACACCACCATAGAAAAGGACATAGTGTGGGGAACAAGACGTATACACCATGTTACTACAGCATCGCATTTCGGACCACAGCATACTATCGCAATCCCTTTCAGTATTACAGTTACGCCAGCTCACCCATCATCATTCCCTCGAACCTTTCAACAACATCACTTGTCATGGGGGCCCCTTCTTCTCTCTTGGAGCATTTCCGAGGACCTGGGTTCTGGCACTCGTGACGCGAGTGACTCTATATTCGCCATTATTACTTACTACGCTTCCTACTGATTCATTAGCATGACAGGCCATGTCCCAACGACCGGATGACCAGTTGCCCCCGAATCGCATTGGAACTCAAAACCTTGGGACATGCCTGAAAAGGCGAGGACGGGTGGGGGGGTCTTCACGCCGCTACAAGTCTTCCCTCCGCGAGGGGTGTCGCCTTCTGTCTTGTACTAGCTGGTTTCTTCGGCGCGATGTCTCCCCAAGCAAGGACGCTATCGAGCTATGAATGACGTGTGGCACAGCATTAATGCAGGCTCCCCCGTACGCGTGTGGGGGTGCACACCCCCGTCCTCGGGTGCGGTCACCAGCTGACTGGTGACTAGTAGCTTGCAACCAACTGAAGTGGTTGCCAAGTGACAGGCGTGACTTGCGGTCTATAATCTTGCTCGGCAGCACACTACTTATCATGAATACATGAGTCGGTAACCTTTCAATTGTCGAATCTTCGAGAACCCTTTTCGAACGAACAACTGAATGAGTCACGGAAATTGAGCGTATCAAGGAAGGCCCCCCCCCCGCTCCCCATGATTGAAAGTCTAACCCGAAGGTGGCATAGCATTTGGGGGCCAACCCAGGGTGGCCTAGTAACCGCAGCTCCAGGAGTTCCAACTTACCTAGTCACTGGTCATGACATGGCATGTACGGATCCCCATCCAGTCGGAGCATTAAACTTGCCCCCCATATCCCAAACGCTGCTAGTAACTCGACGCCTTAGCTGCGCAGTGCAGTGCAAAAAGGCAAGACGGTACCCTCCCAGTTCTCTCCTTTTGTGCTGTGTGGCGCACGTGGCAACCTTCGAAGTTTATAACAGCGCACACACTCGGCTTATGAATCCATCAAGAGAAACTCGTGGGACAGGCCCGTCGGTCGGTATCGCGACTGGTTCAACAGTGCCCCGTAGTACATAAGTAATCCCATCTCTGGCGTGCGATGGGTCGGTATCGTTGGACATACTGCGCCTTCGAAGACGGAGAGCTGAGCCACTGCTCGGAAGGCATGTATCACGTCAAGCCTGGTCTTGCATCAAGGGTCCATGGCTGTAGTACCCTGTATAGACTTATCCAGATAGATATGATAAACTCAACTCGGCGTCTAGAGATAATGGAATGATATCAGCAGATAGTACTATGATGGGACTGCGGAGAATCTTTTGCGATGCGGAAGCCTCCCTTTTCACTTCACTACATGATACCGGTACGGGCTGGGGCCAGTGCCATGGCATAAGAACCGACTTTGAAATGATCGATAAGTTGGGCCCGGCTCAAGCGCGTCGGGTTGGCATGAATCCAGCGATAAGGATCCATGACCGGCCGGACGGTCGATAAGCACATTATTTTTTTTTGGGGGGAAGCGTCCATTCATGCGATGATGAACCGCTCCACTCGACGGAGTGATCTACATACGACCTCTGATATGATCGAATCAAACTCGAGCGGGCGCTTGGTCTTCTATTACCGGGAAAGATCTTTTTTTTTTTGCTACAGCACTCCTCCAACACCACGTTCCTCTCGGCGAGCTTGGTTTCCCGGGGTGGAGAAGCATGACAGGGAGCGTAGAACGGAGATCTTCATTCACTGGGGTATGAAACCGCTAGGCTATCATCGTCGCCGCTGGTGGATCTCGACTACGTAGTCAGGAAAAGGCGAGGGAAATTGCACGGACAAGGACGTGAGAGGGTCAAGTAGAGACAACTTCCTACTCTGGCATTGTCAGTGAGCGCGCACGTCACGCCTGCTTCCCGCGAATGACCAGATCAGCAACGCGGAAGGAATAGTATAATTGTCCAAAGACAGATTCAGGCTTCAGTCCGATACCAAGACCGCAGTCTCCAAGCGGGAACAATACGAAAAAAGGGGGGAGAAGAGAGAAAAGAACAACGTCAGATATGGCAACAACAACGGACTCCCGGCGAGCGGGTGCAATTCCCGTCACAGCCAAAGAGACAGGGGGGAAGGAAATGAAATGCGTGAGAACCCATATTTTTTCCATGAGAACGTTGACTCTGATGCTTATGGAAACTCCAACGGACGGGGGGGGAATGAGGACGTAATGGATGGGGGGCTCCAAAGTTTTTCGGCCTTCAGAAGAACCCGAGTGGTAGCTGCTAATCAGGTATCGGCGGTGTAAAGCCTACTACGTGAGTGTATCGTGACCCGGAAAAGCCCAGGTCGCATACACAAAACAGGGACGGATGTACAAGGTTACGCCAACAGATTGGCAATGAACAAATGCTAGGCTCCAGCACCCGAACATCATTGATCAGATGGCAGTTGCAACCTTTGAACCTTGTTCCAGTGACATATCTTCACGCTAGCGCAATGGAAGCTAACCTGGCTTGATGAAGCCTCTCCTGCTCTTGCAACGCGGGTTCAATGTGACCATATACAATCAAAAAGATGTTGAGAAACGGATATGTATACCTCACTACATGTATATCCAAGTTGCTGCGCATGTGGTGCCAGTATAGGGACTTTCAGGATCACTGCAAATATCCTGAAGAAATGCAGGCACGCAAGCCAACCTGCAAATAGTGTTCTTAATATATTGAAGAAATAGATAAACGGTACTTACAGTTCTGGAAAATGTTGATGGTGGGCTCCAAGTCTTGGACCACATTGGACATATTGAGGCAAGTGTGGTGGTGGGAAATTTCGCATGATCGAACCTTGTGGATCATGCACTGATATACCGCCACTAGTCGTCCGTGCCTGTGCTATGGTCCACTTCTGCCGGTGGAAATAATTACTTACAAGTTGCCAACGTCCCGTAATGCTGTTGGGCTTGCCAGAATTCGAGCATGTCACAAACACGCGGCTTCCAAATAAGACACGCAAAGCACCAGCTGAAGTGGCGTCCTGAAGCTAGAACACAGATCGTAAAATTTTCGCTGAAACCTCCTGGCATAAAACACTCAACCGCACAATTGCCAAGCTAGAAGTCATTATCAGCTGTCGACAACAGCAGTAACGAATGATCGGCGCTGGAAGTTACAGTATCCCTTACGAAACGGATTCTCAAGACAGGCTGACAGCTCTGTTAACAAGGAAGATACACACTTGCAATAAGTACGTACCCTTGTTCGCTTGTCGTGCTTGGCCGGTGGCAAATGCCTACACGCATCCTCGCAAATGCGGACAAACCACTTCCCGAAAGCTAAAGACATCTTGCGGAGCTGGTTGCCGCTCGCATCACTCACTCACCCCCCTTTCCCCGCCTACCCCCGAGTGTACAGTATATGTATGCCATAGTATAGGCCCCTATTAAAATTAAGCCAGAGTGCCGTTGTCAAGATAAGCGACGGTCTAGAGCTCTCGTATACGTACGCAACCCCATAACGATCCTTTTGTAACAAGGTACGTATCAGCGATACCAGTCGGAAGAAGGGGATTGAAGCCACTTGCCGTGAGAGGAGTAATCGGGTAATTGTATTGTGCAAAATCGCCAAGTTGCGGGGAATACAATGACTCAGTGCTCAGGGGTGTTCAACTATCGAACAACACAGGACCCACGTCACAGGGTTCGGGTAGTCGTTATTCCATCTGAGCATACCAGAGGTTGGTTCAGCTAGCACAGCAACGTACCCGAGCTTCGAAGATCTTTGGATGGTCGACATCGGAAAATGAACAAGGACGACGAACAGGGTGACACTGTCTGAAAAGATATCCTCGTGTTTTCATTGGAGTCGGACAGGTGAGAGCGAGGAGCAACATCCGCGATTCTCCCGAGATGCTCACACCCCTCAGCGAAAATGGGCGCATCAGTGTCGGCGAATGAACGGTAGGAGGAGTGCAACGAGGTGGCCCTACTATCCGTAACTTAGGCACGAAGACGCCACGATGCACTTCTCGGCCAACGACTTCGCCAGTTCATTGGCGACAGATATGCATTAGCGATTACTCACTAACAGCGAGATATGGTGGAAGAGGCCGGTTGCGAGGGAATGGGGTGGTTCCCGCAGCAAGGCACGAGGAGCGAGTGTGCGACATGGCCGGCCTTGAGGCATACATCTATGGCCTCACAGATAGGGCTCGTCACAGAAACTGAACGAGAGTTCACAGACATCACGTCAAACCTATTGCGCAAGGGTCGTATGACGAAGCCATACCTGAATGAGCGTGTATGCTGGTCTATTGAGACTGTCAGGGAAGTTCAATTCCACTGCTCGCGTCGTGCTCTGCGTCCCTGGATGGCATTCATATCGTACACATCATATCCGCGCACAGAAGATTCAGGTCAAGTCTGATCACGAAACTAATAGTTCAATATAAATCAGCTTCCTGGATGCGAGAATATAGGGCCGCAGACTGTGACATACCTGACCAGCCTAGAGCCCGACCCAAGAGTCGTGCTTTGAAATTGCAGGTCTCGTCCATGACGAGTGCAAGTTCGCTCTGATTCTCAGAGGGTCAAAATGCATAATCGCTTGCGCTCTCACGATTTGAACCTTCGTCATCATAGCCATGGCCACTTCCGAACTGCAACGTCAACCGTCAAAGATGTCGTTTGTAGTATGTTGGAAGTCACAGGGATGAGCTTAGCTCTTGCCCGCTGGCCCTAGATCACAGTCAAATCGGGGTCTTCATTTACAGGCTCCAAATGCGCCAAACAGGACGACCCGTTGAAGGGGTGTCAAGCTTTCAAGTTCGAAACCACTCCATTGTACTTATGGTGGGTCATTGATGCAAGTATCATATATTAACACTCCATCAAGGCGAGGTCTCATGCTACGATTAGACCCATGCATCGCACCGGTCTCTCGCATGTAAGCATTATGCCGGTAATCCAGCTAACAGATGTTCTACCCGAATATCTAATGCATATCCCGTGAAATGACAGTGCCCTGGGTTATCACGCAGGATGCGATCGACCTCTGCTGTGAATCACGCCTTCACAATGCACAAGAAAAAGCGTGGCTCTAGCTAGACACCCATTCATGCTGTGGGCCTCAAGGTTTCCTTGCTGCAGTACGCATGCATGCCAGCTGTGTGCACGATTCCAAGAGCGTTTCCAACTCACTCCAACCTGGCTGTCTTGTCCCTTGAACAATAGCTATACCACAGTGTTCTCTGATACAGTTTATTAGCGGCCTTGTGTTTATGGAGCTCACCTTACCTTAGATACCACGTGCAGCACCAAGGTGACCCCTGGATGGTTCACAGCAAGTATGGAAAATCGACATTGAAAAAACCATCGAGACGCCGAAGTCTCGGCTGCAAGAGCACGTAGATACCTGCCTCGAGATAAGTCAAGGATGTGTTGTCACTATTGACCGACATCTACTCCTGCGTTCGGACTTGACACCTTTGGACCTTGTCAACCATCCTAGCGGTTGTCATAGTTGCATGCGCTGTCTCACACATCGTTTGATCAGTGATGGATGGAATAAGGGAAGGATACCTTTGTGCAAAACGCATGGAAAGCTCGGGTCCGGTCGACGGCAAAGTTTGAAGGAACGCCAAGAAGTTGCTGCTCTGCGTTGGTCTGGCAACCCAGAGCAGCAACTTCATCTGCGTCTTTTCTCTGGTTATGAACCGTGTGTATGTCAACAATCAGTCGATATTTCGAGTCGTAGCAGTGATGGAGTGCAACCAATGCATGGAATCCCAAGGTTGCAGACCTCGAACCAAATATGCCAACACCAGTTTACCTTCTTGCTTTTCAGTGGTATCACGCTCGATGAAAACTAGCGTGTCGTATTTCCTGAACTACATGGATACCGATATCGGCGCTGGGTCAAAGGTGAGTAGATATTCCAGAGCCCACGCAAGACTGCAACCTCATCTGAATCTCCATGCGCGAAACACTCCACATGCAAATATCCTGTCCTACCTTGCCCTTGATCTTTCGATTACAGCGTGTCCCATCTTCCGGAACGCGTGCCTATCACGACGAGTGGAGAGGAAGCGTCATGCTCTCCTTCCCAGACCGATGCTCGGAAAGATCTATCCATCGTATATTCATGCAGATTGCCCTTCGCCCGTGATATCAACATATGCGGAGATTTTTTCCCTTATCCTCGCTCCGTCTCGTATTGCATCGACCCTTGCGATGCCGCAGTCAGCATTCTCGTTAGGAGAGGTTCCTTACTGAATTGGCCACCGGTATTTTTGAAAGCCGGTGAACCATGGCTGATGTGATATCGAGGCGGCCTATACCTGCGAATGCGTGTGCCTCGAGGAAATACGGTGTGTGTCTCAAGCTCTATTGACCCTGATATATATCATTAAGTACTCAGTAGTCCGGACTAATGAGTTGGACTCAGTCACGCCAAGGGTGGGGAGGATGAAACCGCTCATCTTCACTTGCAATACAGTTTCGATGCTTCATTCTTTCATTGAAATTGCAGCACTCCCTCCACGTGTAGTATCCGCGTGTTGCGAGACGTACCTCAACCATGTGAACGGTTTTTTGGTGTGTACAGGTAACTGGTGGGTTAGATTTAACTGATAACCCCTACCTCCCCTAACTCCACCTACCAGTGGAACGGAATGTCGTTCCAATATCCAATAGAGTATGGTTCAACGTTGGAGTGGAGCACTCGTCAAATCTACACGCATGGTGATAAGCTGCACTGCATGCCAACCTAAATTCAAGCAAATATTTGTATTCATGATAAGTACTTATCCCATTTTCTTTTATGTACTTACCATCACGCAATAATCGAATCAGTGCAGAAACCTGGATAGGTGCGCATGAAACCTGTGCAGTACGGCACATACATCCGACATCCTGCGCTCGGTTCCGGCCCTGTGCGCTTGTTCGTAAATTGTACGGTGTATTCTTACTACCCATTTACTGGGCCTTGGCGCGTACTG
>Ga0307518_10004081_pt1 | contig 10479 bp, 5 predicted proteins | sample 25_EM_MG_FD_203889 | JGI IMG/M metagenome (GOLD analysis project Ga0307518, IMG submission 203889) | Populus trichocarpa ectomycorrhiza microbial communities from riparian zone in the Pacific Northwest, United States - 25_EM | ecosystem: Host-associated > Plants > Roots > Unclassified | place...
TTTCTTGTAATTATTCGGTCATGAAGAATCTTGGTCTTTTCTTTGTAAATCCTTGCATTCTCATTCCGTATCTCTTCGAACTCTTGCAATTGCAACTTCCTCGCAATCCCAGCAACATCATAATCCATGTTACATTGTTTAATGGCTCAAAAAGCTTTGTGTTCAAGCTCTATTGGTAGATGACATGCTTTCCCATAAATCATCTTATAAGGTGACATTCCTATAGGTGATTAATAAGCAGTCCGATAAGCCCGAAGTGCATCACCAAGTCACAGACTCCAATCTCACCGGTTAGGTTGATAGGTCATTCGTTTGAGAGTGATAGGTTATAGAAGTTCGATGAGTCACATGATATTTGTGGAGTAATGCTTCCATTGAACGATTGCAAAAATGAGTGTCACGATCACTAATGATAGCTTTAGGGATTCCAAACCTGTCAAATATGTGAGTCCTGACAAAATCTAAAACAACTTTAGCATCGTTAGTTCGTGTGGCTTTCACTTTAATCCATTTGGACACATAATCAACATCAACAATGATATAAATTTTACCAAAATAAGAAGGAAATGGACCCATAAAATCAATACCCCAAACATAAAAAATTTCACTTACAAGAATATTCGTTAAAGGAATTTGATTCTTATGAGTGATATTACCTGTTCTTTGGTATTTTTTATATGATTTGCAAAAGTGATATGCATATTTAAAAATAGAAGGCCAATAAAGATCACTTTTAAGTACCTTGTGGGCCATTTTTTTTCCTCCAAAATGAGAACCACAAGAATAAGAATGACAAAAAGTGAGAATGAAATGAAATTTATCTTGTGGTACACATCTCCTAACTATGTGATCCACATAAAATTTCCACAGATAAGGAGTGTCCTAAAAATAATATTAGCATCAGCTCGTAACCTGTCTTTATAGGATGTAGACAAACCTGGAGGGAATTCTTTGGTGACTAAATAGTTCACCAAATCAGCATACCATGGTTTTGTAGAGGAATGTAACACATACAACTGCTCATCGGGGAATGCGTCTCTTATTGTTTCGATTTATATATCTTCGGTCCTTAGTCGGCTCAAGTGATAAGCCACATGGTTATCTTTGATCTCAAGATCAAATTCTTGTAAAAGCAAAATCCACCTAATCAATCTTGGTTTGGACTCCTTTTTCTTCAAAGATACTTTAAAGCTACATGGTCAGTAAAAACAATGACTTTTGTACCAAGTAGATATGACCTAAATTTTTCAAAAGCAAACACCACTGCAAAAGGTTCCTTTTTAGTTGTATGGTAATTGCATTACGCTCCGTCCAACATGCGGGAAGCATGGGCGATAACATGCAAATTCTTCCCTATTCTTTGCCCAAGCATAGCTCTTGCCGCATAGTCGCTCACATCACACATTATCTCGAAAGGCTCGTCCTAGTTTGGTTGTTGGATGATAGGGGTAAATGTGACACACCTCTTAAGCTCATCATGAGCATATTTACATGCTTGATCAAATACAAAATCCAATTCTTTAACTAATAATTTGCACAAGGGTGCCATAATCTTCGAGAAATCTTTGATAAAGCGTCGATAAAAACCTGCATGGCCAAGAAAAGAGCGAACTTCCCTTACACATGAGGGGTAAGGCAATGATGAAATGACATCTATTTTAGCTTTATCAACCTCTAATCCACGCGAAGACACAACATGCCCAAGAACTATTCCTTGTTCTACCATAAAATAACACTTTTCATAGTTCAAGATAAGGTTAGTTTCAATGCATCTTTTCAAAACCAAAGATAAATTTTCTAAACACTTATTAAAAGAATCACCATACACCGTGAAATCATCCATGAAAACCTCAATTATTCTTTCAACATAGTCAGAAAAAATACTCATCATGCATATTTGAAAAGTTGCAGGTGCATTACAGAGATAAAAGAGCATTCTCCTATATGCATATGTACCAAATAGACATGTAAATGTAGTATTTTCTTGATCTTCATGATTAATAACAATCTGATTATATCCACTATATCCATAATAAAGACTTACCTGCTAAGCGTTCAAGCATTTGGTCCATGAATGGTAATGGAAAATGATCTTTGCATGTAGAAAGATTAAGCTTTCTATAATCAACATACATTCTCCATCCACTCGAGATGCGAGTAGGAATGAGTTCATCATTTTTGTTTTTTATCAGTGTTATTCCGGTCGTTTTGGGCACCACATGGATAGACGCAACCCATTTACTTTCCGTGATGGGGTAAATGACTCTTACATTTAATAGTTTTAAAATCTCAGTTTTCACTACCTCCATCATAGGCGGATTCAACCTCCTTTGCATTTTCCTTGTTGGTTTTGCATTGTCCTCCAATAGTATGTGATGCATACACATCAAGGGACTAATGCCCTTGATGTCGGCTAAAGTTCATCCAATGGCTGTTTTGTGATCGCACAACAACTTCACATGTTTTTCCTCATGTGCACTTGTCAAACCTTTTGCTATGATAACAGGAAGTGTATTGTTGTCGCCAATGAATACACACTTCAACTGATCGGGCAAAGGTTTCAATTCTAACTCGAGGGCCTGTAAAATTGATGGCAAAAGCTTTTTATATGAAAGTCCTAAATCAACAAAGACATTACCATAGGGAATGATTTACAAAGCTTGCAAAGCCAATGCTGATTCATGCACGTTTTGGACAACACATATGTGCCTCTCCATCTCTTCAATCTTAGTAAAATCATAGCCATAGCTGAAAGCCACGCTTAATCCATCCTCACAATCAAAATAAAAAACTTGTCGCACACACTTATCAAGTTGGTCATAGCATGTGATAGAATAAATATTGCTATAAAGATATTTCATTGTATCATGAAAATTAAATTCAATCTTTTTATCTCCCACTTCCATGGACAAAGTACTCTTACCACAATCAATTTTCGTATTAGCAGTTTTCAAGAATGGTCTCCCAAACAATATAGGAGTGTTGTTTGATGAATCACAAGAATCACGTTCCATATCAAGAATATAAAAATTACATGGAATAACCAAACTATCAATCTTGGCTAAGATATTTTCTATCACACCAAGTGCATAAACAAAACTACGATCCGCAAGTTGTATTACAATACTAGTTTTATTCAAAGGCTCCAGACTAAGAGAATCATAAACATATTTAGGCATAACACTAATGGATGCACCTAAATCGCGTAAGGCTCTTTTAAAACTAGCATTACCAATACCATATGAGATAGTAAATGCACCTGAGTCTTTTTTGCTTCAAATGCATATTCTTTTGAACAACAGTTGATACAACTTCACCCATACTTACCATTTCATGGCCTTGTAGCTTGTAGGCTTTCTTGGTAGTACACAACTCCTTCAAGAATTTGGCATATTTGAGAATTTGCTTGATAGCATCAATCAAAGGAATGTTGAGTTTTACTTTCTTGAAAACCTCTAAAATCTCTTTTTCTTTATCCTCTTTCTTAGACCTAGAAGAAGTCAAAGGAAAGGGTGAGATTGTTTTAAAACTGGAATTCAATGAGTTAGTACTTACCTTCGGAGTGTTAGTCGGTTTTTCAATTTGTGGAGGAAGATGATGTTTCTTCTTTATACTCAATTTTGTTTCTATCTCCTCTTTTTTCTCCATCTCAATTTGTTTCGACCTTTTCTCTTCAAGTTCTTTCCCACTCCGCAGCGTAATCACACTAACATTCTCTTTTGATTTTCAAAGCTTGAAGATTCTCTTCTAACCTAGCATCCTCTCCCTTTCTTCTCTCTCTCTTCCTTTTCTTTTGTTTTCCCTCTCCCTAAATGTTTAACAAACTCTTGGAACTTGTAGAAAAAATCAGAAACTTCATAACTGAAAGTGGTTGACTGGTGGTGTATCTTCCATGAATAAATCATGGCAAATAGGAGGCCATTGAGGCCAACCAAGTCATAGATCCTATATAGTGGGTGTTATCCTTCACCTAGGATTAAACCATGCTTGATTTGGTGGCTTGTAGATTTTCCACCATCGATTCAAAGTTGGGTGTATCGATGTCTAATTTTACTGAACCAAACACGATTACCTTGAAACAAGAAGTTGAGGGCTTCCACGTGGTAGGTGAGGCGCAAACGTTGAAGAAGGTGGTATATCCTTGTAAAGGGGAAGCTCCTATATCGAATGATGGTGGTTAAAGCCCCTTAATTGGCTAGAGATGCCACATTCATTCGCCTGAATATAACAACTCGATTAGCCTTCATGGCTGAATAAGATGGTAAACAAGGGTAAAACTAGGTTTCTTCATTAAATTCGAGTGATATGTCATCTGTTTAAATCCTAAAAATTATGGTTTTTTAATTGGGATTATGTAAATTTCATTTTGGTCCTTGTTATTCTAATTTAAGCTTAAACGTCTTTGATTGAGACAAAACTGATTAATTTTATGCAATTACGCCCCTAACAAAAATGAATTGAGACCTTTCAAGTCTGGCGCCTTTTTCAAAATGGACCCTGGTTTCTAATTTGTTCAATTTAGTCCCCAATTAAGACTTAAACTTATATTTTCTTCAATTTCATCTAATTAAGCTTGTAAAAATTAAATTTGGTTTTATAAAATTTCAATCTTCTTAATTAAGCCCAAATTAAGCTTCCAAACTTAATTTTTCACTAATTAAATCCTTAATAAAATTAATTTAACTCATTAAAAGTCTAATTAAGTCTTTGCACTTAATTAATTCTTTTAATTTTGGCCTAAATTAATTTTAAACTTAATCAAATCTTTATTTAGGCCTTTGATTAAATCAAATCAGTTTATTAAAAATCTAATCAAGTCTTCAAACTTAATTTTTATGCAAATTTATGTAATATTCACTTAAGTCAACCTTGAATTTGCATTACCTTTCACATTTAAGTCATTCAAAGGTGTTCTCAAAAAGGTCAAAGATTCATTTTGGTCCCTCCACCTCTAATTTATGCATGTAGATCTATCTTTAACTTGTTCTTGCCAGCCAAGTCATTTGTCTTCCTGCGTTTCTTTGATTTTCAACCTTTTATTTTATTTTTGTATATAAAAAAAGATAATTTTAGGGGAATCCAAAATCAAGTTATGATAGTTATCCCCTATTTACATTGCTTACAATCCGGAAGGCAATAGCTCAAAAACACAGTAAAAAAAAAACAATGTCAAAAAAAAATTATTTAAAGGAGATAATGGCTAAATAACGTACTATCTGGAAGGTAATGACTTAAATGCGCACTTAAAAGATAATAATCTAAAAGCACAATCTAAGGGAGATAAAGGCTAAACAACACACTATTTAAAAGATGAGGGCTCAGAAGTGAACTTATAAAGTGATAATGCCTAAAGAAAAATTTAAAGAAAATTGAGCTAAACAACACATTATCTGATAGGAAATGGATAAAAAGTGTACTTAGAAAGTGATAATGGTAGAAGCAATATCTAAAGGGGATAGAGGCTAAACAATATATTATCTGGATTCAAAGACACTTAGAAAGAAATAATGCCAAAATATTTTTTGCTTGTGATTATTTAATAAAAAAAATAATTGAAATTCTAAAAGTAGTAGAAATGCACGTTACACGGGTACCCCTATCTCTTTTTTACCTTCCAGTTGAGCGGTGATATTACCTGAGTTTTGATTATTTCTATATCAACCGCCTGAATGGTTTATGTTGCTTTGTATGTTTTCTTTCGATGTACAAACTTGTTTCCTTTTTGTTGACCTTTCAGGTCCTTTGTAATAATTGGGGTATACCTCTCATATCATATACTTTTTAGGATCAATACAACTTAACTTTATTCAAAAAAAAAAAAAAAAGTACCCCTAGCTATTTAATATTAATTACACTGCATCATGTTCATAAGTGGGATCCCTTCTTCATCAAGAGATTATTTCTTATAGGGTCGAATGTTTATTTTATTATTTTTAAATATTTTTTATATTTTGATGCATTATATTAAAAATAAATTTTATAAAATAAAAAATATTATTTTAATATATTTAAAAAAAATTCAAAAAATAACCTCAACCACCGTGAAACACCTCTAGACACCGAAACATCATCGCATGCAAAAATTTAAAGTTCGGGTATCTCGAGAAGAGAAGTAACCGGTGGTGCACGAACTGACACCAACTTGAGCAAGAAGCCAAGGGTGTCTAGAATGTTTGGTGGGTCCCTAATGCATTTACTGGTATCCTTTCCACGCGGTTTCAGTCAGCCTGCCGTTTTAATTTCACGAGGCCGTTTCGTTTTCTTCTTTCAATAAAATAAGCTGTCCCTTCTGACACGTGTCTATACCCTTGATACAGGATGTTAGAGCTGCTGCTGTCATGCAAGTCTCTGAACCGTGTGGGCCTTGTGGGATGGAAGTAGAACAAACCAGGACCTTTTCAACCACCAGCAGCTCTATATGGAGCTAAACTCACGTGAGGTCAGAGGGACTGGTAAAACTATTGATTGTTTTTCACTCTTTTCCTTTCCGTTTCTTTTAAAATTACTGGTAAATCACGTGAGGTCAATGGGCCGACACGTGGGATGTTGCACGAAAGTCATACGGTGTCTCCCAGGGTGGCGCGTGTGACCCTTTATTGTTTTCTTCTTTTTCCCTCTCTCATCTTTAATTTCAGTGTTGATCTTGTAAAAATTAAAATCAGTCCTTTAATTTGTTATTTCTTCACATTTGACCCTATTCTTTTAATTGATTTTCATTTTATTTAAGAAGATTTTTACATGTTTATTTTTTTGTGATTTCATTATTTTTATGTTTATTTTTTATTTTAATTGCTATTTTTTTGCCTTGATGACTTTTTTAAATTGATATTTTTTTATATCATGCTTCAACATTTAATTTGTTAGAAATTAAGTTTTTGATTGAATCCAAATCTAAAATTTTATGGGTTACGAGTTTAGAAGATTAAAATAATATAAATAATTTTTTTCTGATTCCTATAAATAAAATAATATAAAGAGTTTCACTCACTATGAATTAAAAGAAGTTATAATATCATGGAAAAACCCTATATATGCTGACTTAAAACATTTTTCACTAGAATAGTATTTTGGTGATTTTACCTTTCCATTAAAAAATATTAATACTAGCTAGCAATGATATAAAAGTCTTTTTCACAAATCTCATTTGTTATTATCAAATTAATCGGAGATACATAAGTTTTTTTTTCCATCTTGATTGCATAATGATATGATCAAAATACTTTTGAAAGCAAAAAATTTAACACATGGTGTCAAAGGTTATTTTTGTATTTTTACAATGGTTTTTTTTATTATTATAATTTAAGTTGAGAGATAATTTGGTATTTGATCAAATATAAAAAATAAAAAATAATTAAAATGCACAGTGAAACTACACAAATACCCTTAAAAGAAAAAAATTTAAATCTAGAGTTAAGGGACTTTTTGGTATTTTCACAATGGTTTTTGCATAAGTAATTATTAAGTTAACTTAGAGACAATTTGGTATTTGACTAAAAAAAGGATAGGCAAGTATGGCACTTCTCGATGTCAAAAAAAGCCCTTTCATAGTGTCGTCAGAAGGGTCGTCGTGTCTTCTAATTGTTGGTGCGACGCGTGTTTTTTGTGGTGATCAAGTTTGTCACCGGATAGCTTTTTTACCCCTTGTTTTCTCTGTTCTCCACTGAAAATTACAGCTTGACTCCCTCTTAGTTGTTGGTATTTCAACTTCAGTTTTTATTGTTTTAATTTCTAATTTTTGATCTTAACCTTTTTGTAAAAGTTTTATTTATTTTTAATTTTATCCTTTAATCCCAATTTATCAAATATTATACTCTTCAATTTAGTCATCTTTTTTTAGAGAATACATGGATTCTCTAAAAGTCATTATTATTCTAATTTCTTTCCTTGGTATTTTTGTAAAATTTTTATTAGTTTTCAACTTCATTTTTCAATTCAAATTGATGGTATCATGTTTTTAATTTGACCTTTATGGTTTTGATATCTATTTTTTTTTCTTAATCCTTTTATAACAATTATTATTTTTTTCAATTTCACCATTCAATTAAAACATTGTTTTTATTTTTTTTCAAATTTGATCCTCATTCTTTTGATTTTTTGTCCTTTTCCTAAATTGATTTTTCTTTTCAATTTCACCCTTTAATCAAATATAAAATTTATTTATTTTTTCAATTTTGATCATCATTTTTTTAATTTTTATTTTAAAATAATTTTGTAAAGTTGAAAATTGTTTCTCTCGATTTCATCCTTTAATATTTGATTGATTGAAAATTGAATTTCATGGTTTTTTCAGATTAGGTGTTTCAGATCTAAAAATCTGAGTTACATGTTTGAAAAGTGAACATGTTTTTTCTTTAAATGAGCTTTATAATTATTTTTATTTTTTTATTAAGTTATTATTTTCTATTTTTAGGTTGGCTCGACCGTAAATATTGTGGTTACAAGTTTATTATATTAACTCGAATCAATCAAGATTAATTTTTTATTTTGTTTTTTTTATCTCATTTCAACATTTAAACATTATGTTTTATAAAAAAAATAGTCTGGTTCCGTGACAAAACACGGGCATCAAGTCTATAATATATATATATTATTTAAAATGATCTCAAATAAGCTGATGATATTCTGACCTCGAAGAAAGAATGATGTTTCGAGTCCATATGACATTTTTGCTAATCCATTAATATATAGAAAAGAAAAGAAAAGAAAAGAATCTTAAAAATCATGTTTTTTGTGGCAAAACCATTTCTTTCGAATATCGTAGTTGCCAATCAAATCTTAATCGGAGAACTTTCTAAGAATTAATATGTGAAAAGACAATAATCAGTCGTAAAGGTTTATTTCTAGAAGCAAATAAAATAACAAGACTTCTAAAAAAACAAAACCAGTTAATAAATCGTAAAGGTTTATAGCTAGAAAAACTAATAAAAACCAAAAATAGACTAAGGTTAAGAAAAATTGCAAATAACGTAATAATGAAAATATTGAATTGAAGAAAGTAAAACATGTTGAGAATTAGAATTAAAGCAACAATAAATTTTTTAAATAAAATTTAAATCTTGAAAAAAAAAACATAGATATTTGTTTTTTATGCCAGTTAAAGGTAAAAAAAAAAATCATCAATAAAAGTAAATTGAATAAAACTATGAAACCCAACTATTAAACAACTCAATATTGAATAAAGAAATTGAAAAAATATTAATTCAACTTATCATATTTAAATAAATCGATATTTAATAAATAAATAACTATGATTAAGATATTTGAACTCGCAACATGAACAATACACTCAATTGTGTTTAATAACTTTGTTTCTTAGAATATTTTTTTTTTCAATCAAATAATTATCCATGTCAATAAAAAGTTTTTTAAAAATCAAAATATATAGTAATAAAAAAAAATAAGGTCTAAAATGGATATAAAAAATAAATGATAGGAAAGACCATATTTTGACAAGAAAAAGAAGAAGGAAAAGAAAAAAATCCACTCGAGGCAATTGGAGCACCATTATACATATGCACCACATCAACGTGTAGAAGGGTCGGCACATGTGAACAACATTTTTTATTATTATTAATATTTTATATGTAATAAAAAACTAAAATGCTTTTTATTCCTCTCGAGAATAATAAAAAAAAAAACTTACATGAAAAGATGAAAAATCACGCGAAGGAAGCTTTAATTTTATTTTTTTTTGATCTCAGGAGCACCCATGCAAGGAAGGATTGGGGATTCAGTGATCGGAAAAAGGTGGTCTCAAAATGATTTTTTTGAGCTGTAAGCCAGAATTGAAAGTTAATTGATGATGATTTCAATAACATTACTAAGGAATTGTGGGATCTTGTGGTTTCAGGTTCGAGTCATGTGGTTGCTTATATGATGGCCACTGAAGGCTTACATGATTGTTAACTTCAGGGCCCGTGAGATTAGTCGAGGTACGCGCAAGCTAGCCCGGACACCTACGTTAAACTAAAAAAAAATTATGGGAGAGAAAAAGAAAAAGAAAACTAGTCGTTTTCAGAACAGTTTTGAGGCCATTTTAACCGAGATATTCTTATTGATTCTGTGGGATCTCCAATTTAACTCGACACCTTCCTTGTTGGTAAATTTCCATGGGATATATAGGAGGATTTCAGCAAGGACGATCAAACATTGCAGTAAGCTGGGTGCTGAAGCCCCTTTCCGAGGAACATCTTAAACGATGAATCACTTGGTATTAATTGTATGATATCTGTTATAGTGGGGAGGAGGTGATTTAACATATTTACTCCAACTCTTAGGATCTCAACCTCAGGTCCTGAATGGGCGAACCATATGTCTCATTGCTTTGTTATGGACTGTGGAATAAATAAATAAATAAATAAATAATGTAATAGTATTGTTGTAATGTTGCAAAAGAGAGCAAACGAAACACCTGGCAGTCTTTTTTCTTTTTTTTATTTCCTTCCTTGCATTTGACTTTGATCCTAAAATAATATTTGG
>Ga0307518_10004082_pt1 | contig 10479 bp, 5 predicted proteins | sample 25_EM_MG_FD_203889 | JGI IMG/M metagenome (GOLD analysis project Ga0307518, IMG submission 203889) | Populus trichocarpa ectomycorrhiza microbial communities from riparian zone in the Pacific Northwest, United States - 25_EM | ecosystem: Host-associated > Plants > Roots > Unclassified | place...
AGATGCATCCTAAGTCACTGGAATTGGTTTCATGCTCTTACCTGCTCTCTTTTGTACAGAAATGTCATGTCAAGAACAAGGATATCCGAAAATTTCTTGATGGTATCTACGTAAGTGAGAAGGGCACTGTGGTTGAGGAAGAATGAGGGGAGCGATTCCAGTTGCATCAACATGGTGGGAGTTCCGTTCAAGCTTCTTTTTTCAATCTTTTGGGTTTTCAAAAAATTTCTAGTATAACATCTGTTGGATACTTGCTAGAGTTTCTGTTTTTAGAAGTTTTGTTATGTTATGGGATTGCTTTTGTATTTTCTTGCTATGCCCTTGGAGCACAGAAATGTCTTACAGTCTATACAGTCGACAGCAGCTTTTCCGAAAAAGAATTGCAGCGTTTTCGCATGCGAATCAAGTGCAACACTCCAAGAATTAGAATTTAATTGCAACGAAACGCGTTGCCTTTGGCTTACATCATAAACCTAATTTAAAAATTCAAATTCGGTTAAAAAACTCACTAACACTAACAAAAATTAAAAATTTAAATTATTTTTACCAAATGTGAAATGTGAGGGTACACTGAAGTGAAATCTTGTGTTGAATTTGCCGCCAATTCCAGTAAGAATACCAAATCAGGGGTAATCTGATAAAACAAAATTATTAGTAAGTTAATGCGAGAGTAATTAAGGAGTAAATCAGTTGTTAGGGTTTCGTCTCTTAGAGTGAGAAATGCTGTTCTCCAGGTTCGGATTATCGGCGGTTGTGGCGGCGACACTGATGATGATGGCGCCGCCATAAAAGCAGAAATGATTTAATGGGCGGGGAAGAGGAGCTGGGAGTGTTTATAGCATTTCTTGAGATGATTTAATTTAAATCGGTGCTCGTGTTTTAGAACTTGTGAATTGAGGTGGCACTCTGTTACAGCAAATATGATTTAAGAGTTTGAAAATTAATTTGAAATCATATTTAAAATTGAAAAATAAAATATAAAACAAATATTGATTTTGAGATTAAAAGATAAGCATTATTTTATATTGAAAAATAAAATATAAAACAAATTTAGCCTCCTATCCATTATTTTAAATATCAAAACTTGTGATTTATTAATTTTGCTAAAATATTAAAAGATATTTAAATTTTTTATAATATAATAAATTCATCGTTACTTTAAATATACATGAATTTTCACAGCTACTCCTAGACTTGAGTACGTGGGTTTAAGAGCATGTTTAATATTATAGTATCGATTGATTTTTATAATATATTTTTTTTATAATTTTATTAAAATTAATTTTTTACACTAATACATTTAAACAATTTAGAAACAAAAAAAATATTTTTTTAAACATTAGTTTTTTATAAAAATGTTTTTCAAACACAGAAACAAGCAAGTTTTAAATATTATGTTTCATATTTTCTACAAAAAAAAAAAAAACAACTCTCATATTCAATTAAAAACATTCCAATAATTAAGTTAATATACATGAAAAAGAAAGAAAATTAAATAAAAAAAATAGGGAGAAGCCTGACGAGAAGCATGAAGCAGTAGCATCGGCTTCCTTACAAAAGGAAAGGGAAGTCTGGGCGGGAAGTTATATTGTTGTTGTTTTACCTATTTTTCTGGCCAAAAAAATAACAAGGACTTTGCATGCAACCAGAAAATATGACCAGTCATGTTGATAGTTGGAGAATATTCTTTCTGTCGAAGCCTAATTGGGAGACCTACGGAGGTAACAAGCTGTGATTATTTACGAGTTAAGTTAGCAGCACTACGCTGCAGGTAAATTTTATTTTTTATAAAAACTATTAAAAAAAATTAAGATTTATGAGGTTTGATTCTATCTATAGTGTCGCACGTAAGAGGCTTGGATTTAATTGCAATGCTAGATTTTTTCAAATCAAATATATTTTTTTTTTAGTAATAATATTTATTTAAAATTTAATAATATTTATCATATTAATAATAATATTAAACTTGTCTGATCCAATATTTTATAGTTTTTAATCCTTTCAAATAAAATTTATGATTTTTCTTTAATAGTAATAATATTTTTTAAAAATTTATTAATGATCATAATAACAATAACAATAATAATAAACTCATCTGATCCAAGTTTTTATTGTAATTAATTCCTTGAAATCAAATTTATGATTTTCCTTTGATAGTAATAATATTTTTAAAAAAAATTAATAATAATAATAATAATAATAGTTTTTAATTTTATTTTTCAAATCAAATCTATGGTTGTTTTCAATATGAAAAATATTTATTTCAAATTTATTAATTATTATATTAATTATAATATAAATAATAATATTTATTATACAGATAATAATATTTTTAATATTAATGATGATATTAAACTTGCAGACCCAAGAGCGTGTGGCTCTAGCTCCAACGCCAGACTCAAGAGCCTTAAGTCTAACTGCAACGCTAGACCCATGAACCTTGAGTCTGAATGCCAACCTGAAGAGCCTGAGGTCCGGACGCCGGATCCTAAAGCCTTGGGTCCTGACGACGGACCCAAGAGCCTTGGGTCAGGCGGGGTTGCAAGACCTAATTGACTTGGATGTGGAAGGGGTTGCCAGACCTAAGTTAACAACAACAACAACAATAATTGATTTTACCTTTTAAATCAAATCTATGTTGTTTTTTTTATAGTAATAATATTTATTTTAAATTTAATAATATCAATTAATTTAATAGTATTAAATTTATCTGCCCAAGTTTTTTTTTCAAATTTCTTAATTATTACATTAATAATATTAAATATAATAAAAGTAATCATATTTATAATACAAATAATCATATTTTTTTATTATTAATAATAATATTAAACTTGTTTAACCTAAGTTTAAGTGGGTCTGCCTTTAAACGCCAACTCAAAAGCTTTAGGTCTTACTGTAACGTTGGACACACGAGTCTTGGGTCTACACACCAGATCCAAGAGCCTTGGATCCTGACGCCGCACACTAGAGCCTTGGATCGGGCGCCAGACCCAAAAGCTTAGGGCCAGGCGGGGCTGCAGGACCCAAGCAACTTGGGTCAGACACTCCTTTCTAGTCCGAAGTTACCGAGGTCTAGAAATGGGGTTTAGAAAGGATGTCAGACCCAAGTTAATAATAATAACAATAATAATTGATTTCACCTTACAAAACAAATCTATATTTTTTTTTTCCTATAGTAATAATATGTACTTCAAATTTAATAATATTAATAAATTTAATAATATTTATAATATTAATAAATATTAAACTTGTTTGGCCCAAGTTTTTATAATTTTTAATTCATTCAAATATTTATAGTTTTTCTTCGATAGTAATAATATATATTTCCAAATTTAATAATAATAATAATAATAATAATAATAATAATAAACTCGCAGCAACTTGGGTCAACCACCCTTTTCCAACCCGGAGTTATTGGGGTTTGGAAAGGGACGCTAGACTCAAGTTAATAATAATAATAATAATTGATTTTACCCTTTAAATCAAATCAATATTTTTTTCAATAGTAATAATATTTATTTGAAATTTAATAATATTAATGAATTTAATAATATTTATAATAATAGTAAACTTGTCTGACCCAGATTTTTATAGTTTTTATTCCCTTTAAATAAAATTTATGGTTTTTCTTTGATACTAGTAATATTTTTTTTAAATATAATAATAATAATTTTTAATTTTACCCTTCAAATAATATCTATGGTTGTTTTTCAATATTAATAAATTTTTTAAAAAATTTATTAATTATTATATTAATTATAATACAAATAATAATATTTTTAATATTAATAATAATATTAAACTTGTTGACCTGAGTTTAAGTGGGTATGACTGAAATGTAAGGCCCAAGAGCTTTGAGCATCTCTTAAACGCCAAACCCAGGAGCCTTGGGTCTAGACGCTAAACTCAAGGCTAGGCTCTAGGGTCCAGTGTTGCAGCCAGCCCAAGGTTCTTGGGTATGACCTTGCATACCGACCTAAGGCTCTTGGGTTCGATGTCAGGATCCAAGGCTATGGGGTCCGGTGGGAGGACCTAATGCTCCTGGGTCCACGCGTTCGGACTCGCAGGTCTGGGGTTTGGCGTCCAGAATCGTAGCTCTTCGGTCTGGCAGCCCAGCAAGATCTAACTATCTTTGATGTGGCTGCGCTGCCAGACCCAAGAGTCTTAAGTCTAGTGTTCATTCCAAACTCAAGTTTGTTGAGTCTGGCATCCTATGACAAACAACTTAGTAGCACAAATTGGTTACGGCATCAAGTTGTGTTATTTCCTTGATTATGTTAATTATGATAGTTTATAAATTATTTTTTTCCTTTACTTTAAATTATATATTTTTTTAATTTTCAAAATTTTTTAATGTATTAATATTAAAAATAGATTTAAAAAATAAAAAAAATATTATTTTAATATATTTTTAAATAAAAATTACCTTTGAAAAAAAAACTATATCGGTAACAACCATAAAATAAAATTTCTATTAAAGGAACAATAAATTCATAAACATAAAAAATGAACTATTTCAATGGGTAGATATAATATGGATTTTTAGATCTAAAACGTTAAATTAGATTTTTGTGATGGTTTGTTATTTATAAATTATTTATACTTCATTTATAAATAATGTTTTGATTCATGTTACCTGAGTCTGACAAACATGTCTGACCCAAGTTTACTTTAATAATTATAATAATAACAACAACAATAAAAATAAACAACAACAACAACAACAACAATAACTGCATGCCTAACAAGTTTTTTTGGCAAAGACAACCACTTCATTACACTGCTTCAATTAACAATGTTTTGTGTCTTGATAAACAATGTAAGGGTGAAAAATGAAAACTCCACACCATTTAGTTTTTGTTATAATAGAACGAGCAATTAAGCGGTGTCATGTTGACTTCACTAGTGTTTATGATTGCGATAACGATTATTTTTTTAAAATATTTTTTGTTTTGAAATGTATCAAAATAATATTATTTTTTATATTAATACATCAAAACAATTTAAAATTACATATTAGCCCACTTATATGACTAAATGAGCGGTGAATCTCACTCTCTGTCTTTTTTTTCTCCTTACCATCCACACATGACAAGGAAGATAAATGATTGTATTTACTTTGTTTTATGATTTATGCATAAATTCAAGACACCAAAATAAACTGTAATCTACATAAAAGACAATTTTGATAATTCTTTTTATTGAAAATAAATTGATTTATGCATATAGACCTAAAATGCATAATTCGTTTTTAGTGTCAAATCTTAGTGCCCGTTTGACACTGCGATTGCGGCTGTGATTGATAATAAAAGCAGGACTGAGGTGTTTGGTAATCTCAAACCACACTTTTATTTGACATGGGCCCCACTCAAAACTAAGGTTGGACCTCAGTTTTTGAAAAGTAATTCACACCTGCTTCTCTCCTCTCACCGACACTTTTTTTCTTGTAACAAAAAACTTTCTTTGCCCAAGCTAACAGCTCTGTTACCTTCCTCTCTGTTTGATGAAAGTAAAATCCATCCAAAGCCATTGAAAATCTCAAACTAGAGTTTTTACAATTGTTGAAAATAAAGAAGAAAATGGAAGGACCGTGAAACCATAAAGCCATCCTAGCACAAGCTGCGTTCAAGTGCTTCTTGACTGGGACCTGTTTGGTATAGTGGTTGCTTTTGTGGTTGTGGTTTAAAAAAAAACAGTTTAATAAAAAGTGCTTTTTGTGAGGTTCGTTTTAAAATTTGATGTGTTTGGTTAAAATTACGGTTGAAAAAAAAAACGATTTTTATGTTTGGTTAATATGTTTTTTGTATGAGGTTTAATTGTAAAATTAACTAAAAAAAACATACATCTATATTTATATACAGAGCCTTTCACTATCCGTGCTTTACTTGTTTGCATTTCTTTTTCGACATGGCTCCTACAGCTTCGATGCTCCTACTTCCCTACCATAACAAATATTCATCTCCACCATCGCAGTGCATAATTATATCGTTGCTAGCTAGTGGATCAGGTGAATTAAAAATGCTTTTTAATTAATGGATTAATATAAAGTTTTCAAATTTTTTGTTGTGTTAATGTTTAGATTCTGGAAATGAAAAATTGGGTAGCAGCACTTCCCAATAGACACAAAAATATAGAGGAACTAGCCTTTTTTTTCTTGTAGTTGTCAAACTTGATTTGGAGACTAATTTCAAAAGTCAAATTTCAACTGATCCTGTTCTTGCACAAGCACACCTATCTTCAACACTTCACCATAATCATGTACTGCCCTCCATGTCTTAAAAGCTCTCCCTTTGATCTCTCTTGATGAAACCCCAAAAAACCTGCTTCAATGGAAACCAAAACACTTCTTTTGCTCTCCATGACACTGCTCTCTCTCATCTCTTTCTCCACCTCTTTCACTCCTACGGACAACTACCTTATCAACTGTGGTTCAAACACCAACACCTCTTTCATTCCTACAGATAGCAGAATTTTTGAAGCTGATTCCACTTCACAAGGTTCAATCTTTCCCTCGAAAGGCCAGTCCATTTCATCCAAGAAGTGCTTGAACGCAGCTTGTGTTAGGATGACTTTATGGTTTTGCGGTACTTCCATTTTCTTCTTTATTTTCAACAATTGTAAAACTTAAAAGAACTTGACCTTTTTTTTTTGTACCCTTTTTATCTGTCTTGAATAAATATAAATACTCTTCACCATTTTTATATTTTGAAATTTTCAGAAAACCATAATATTATGAAAACTATATCATGCCCCAACATAATAACTCCTCCAAATCCTTTGTAGCCAAGACATTTATCTCACAATTATTGTTATAAATTCTCAATAATATCTCTAGGTTTCATCTATTTAATCTTCACCAATATCTCAAACAACATAAATAAAATTATAAAAGGATAACAAAACTAAATTAGTGCCGTTATCTAAATTTCCTTGTGAAAAAGTTTCATGAATGAGTCGTGATTAATGTTTTTTTCATCACATGAGCATGAGAAAAAACAATCGATGTGTTAAAATTCTAAAAAGAAAACATAAAGGACATGACCAAACAAATTAAACTAAAAACAAAGGTTTGAATATAAATAATGAAAGGCAGTAAATGTGGGCCGGGCTTGGATGGGCTTGGGTTGGATCTAAACCATCACCACACAGGGCCTGGTTATCTCAACTCAGCCTTAATAATTCTAGGTATTATAAAGAAAATATGTCTTAGGGTTTTGGGGCACCTCTGAAACAGAGAGAGCAGACTAGAGAGACGGCTGCCAAAAACCATGAAGACAATTCTGTCGTCGGAGACCATGGACATCCCCGACGGGGTGAAAATCAAGATCAGTGCTAGAATCATAGAAGTGGAAGGCCCAAGAGGCAAGCTGAGCAGGAACTTCAAGCATTTGAATCTTGATTTTCAGCTGATCAAAGACGAGGAAGGGAAGAGAAAGCTCAAGATCGATGCCTGGTTTGCAACAAGAAAGACCAGTGCTGCTATCAGGACTGCCCTGAGCCACGTGGAGAACTTGATTACTGGGGTTACCAAGGGGTACAGATACAAGATGAGGTTCGTGTATGCTCACTTTCCCATCAACGCTTCCATCACTAACAGCAACACTGCTATCGAGATCCGGAACTTTCTCGGCGAGAAGAAGGTAAGAATTTATTCCCAAGTTTTGTTTTTTCTGTCTCGTCTGGTATTCCCGGTGTGATGCTATACGAAATCAGGTCAAGGGTTTTTCATTTTTTTGTTAGACTTTGTTGCTAGAAATATTAGAGTTGCGAGAAAGTTAATATGTTAATACGTTTTAGTTTTGGGTTCCGGCAGCATGAAATAAATATCTGTAATTGGTGAATTAGTACAATATTAATGGAAACAGCGAGACTTTGTAAAACCCTGGTAATGTTAATAATCTAGATGCTGTGATTAGTGGAAAATGAAACTTAGTTTTAAGATTTTTTTATATGAGAGAATTGAAGTGAGTTTTTAGAATTGACAATGAAGGATGCCAGTTTTTACTAGTGTATCTTACTTTGGAATTAAATGTTGTGATTTGCTGATGATTTCATTTTACACGGGGGAATTAAATGTGCTATTTCAAATCTCACTTGAGTCTTATAAGTTATAATACAGTAAGCTCGGATTCCAGGGCCCAAAGGATTGGGTTGAAATGAAGATTGTTTTGATTATGGAATCCGGGATCAAGTTTCTGTTTCATGGATACGAGTTATTGTAGATTGGTAGTATGGAATAATTGGTTGTTACCGATAGCTGTATTCTAATTATTTGAAAGGAAGATTGTTTTGATTATGGCTTCTGGGATTAAGTTCCTGTTTCATGGATATGAGTTATTGTTGAATTGCAGTCTTTGAAATACCGTGACAAAATGCAGACTTTGTGGTGTAGATTGGCGTGTAATTGGCTTTGGACATGTTCTGATGTTGTTTTCTACAGGTTAGGAAGGTTGATATGCTTGACGGGGTTAGTATTCTCCGATCTGAAAAGGTGAAGGATGAGCTCGTCCTAGATGGCAATGATATTGAGCTTGTTTCACGGTCGGCAGCTTTGATCAACCAGGTCTCTTTTTCTCTCTCTTTTCATGTGCGAGTGTGTGCTAGCATTTCTGTCCATACTAGAATATGTACTCATGAGCATTATCACATTGTATTATTCTCTCTTGCGCTATATAGAGTTGTAGTTCCTGTGGATGTGAAAGATGCATCCTAAGTCACTGGAATTGCTTTCATGCTCTTACCTGCTCTCTTTTGTACAGAAATGTCATGTCAAGAACAAGGATATACGAAAATTTCTTGATGGAATCTACGTAAGCGAGAAGGGCACTGTGGTCGAGGAAGAATGAGGGGAGCGATTCCAGTTGCGTCAAACATGGTGGGAGTTCTGTTCAAGCTTCTTTTTTCAATCTTCTGGGTTTTCAAAACATTTTCAAGTATAACATCTGTTGGTTATTTTCTAGAGTTTCTGTTCTTAGAAGTTTTGTTATGTTATGGTTTTGCTTTTGTATTTTCTTGCTATGCCCATGGAGTACAAATATGTCTTACAGTCTATACACTCGACAGCAAGACTAACATTAGCAGCACCAGCTTTTCCGAAAAAGAATTGCAGTATTTTCGCATGCGAATCAAGAGCAATACCTCATGAATTAGAATTTAAATTAAAAATTAAAATTTGTTTGGGAGTGTTCACTAACACTAGCACTAACAAAAATTAAAAATTTAAATTTGTTTTACCAAATGTGAAATGGGAGGGTTCACTGAAGTGAAATCTTGTGGTGAATTTTCCTCCAATTCCAGTAAAAATATCAAATCAGAGGTAATCTGATAAAACAAAATGTTTAGTAAGTTAATGCGAGTGTAATTAAGGAATAAATCAGTGAGGAGATTGATAGGTTACTTTGCTTTGCGAGAAGGGAGATCGGGGCGGCGGAGAGAAGAGTGGGACAGTAGAAGAGTAAATCGTGAAGGAGTTGTGGAAGTGATTTTGATTTTGGACTTCGAGTTGTTAGGGTTTCATCTCTTGGAGTGAGAAATGTTGTTCTCCATGTTTGGATTATCGGCAGTTGTGGTTGCGGTGGCGACGCCAATGACGATGGTGCGGGAGAGAAGTTGGTAGTGTTTATAGCATATCTTGTGATATTTAACTTAAATGAGTGCTAGTGTTTTAGAACTTCTGAAACGAGGTGGCACTCGTAGTAAATATGATTATGAATTTGAAAACTAATTAGAGATCATTTTTAAAATTGAAAATAAAATATAAAACAAATATTGATTTTAAGATTAAAAGATAACCTCAATTTAGCCTCCAATCCATTTTTCAATTGTCAATTGAATATCGAAACTTGTGATTTATTAATTTTGCTAAAATAATAAGAGATATTTGGTTTTTTTATAATATGATAAATTGGTCATTACTTCAAATGCACATGAATTTTGACTGATACTCTTAGACTTAGTGTTTGTGTGTAAGAACTTGTTTAATATTAATTATAGTAGTGATTGATTTTTAAAATATATTTTTTATAAATAAATCAAAATTATATTTTATTTTATTTTTTAAAATTAACTTTTTACATCATTACATTAAAACAATTTAGAAAAACAAAAAAAATTATTTTGAAAAAAAATTATTTTTTACAAAAATACTTTCCAAACACAAAAATAAACAGGCTTTAAATATTAAGTTTAATATTTTCTACAAAAATAACTCTCATATTCAATTAAAAGCTTTCCAACAATTAAGTTAATATACATGAAAATAAAAGAAAATTAAATGAAAAAATAAGAAAAGCCCGACGAGAAGCATGAAGCAGTAGCATGTCCTTACAAAAGGAAGGGGGAGTTAGGGCGGGAGGTTTTATATATATATATATATTGGTAACCATGAATGTCATGGTGCATCTCAACTAATCTCACGAAACCTTGAAGTTAACAACCGAATAAGCTTCTAGTAGTTTTGAAATGACTTAAACCGGTTGT
>Ga0307518_10004083_pt1 | contig 10473 bp, 9 predicted proteins | sample 25_EM_MG_FD_203889 | JGI IMG/M metagenome (GOLD analysis project Ga0307518, IMG submission 203889) | Populus trichocarpa ectomycorrhiza microbial communities from riparian zone in the Pacific Northwest, United States - 25_EM | ecosystem: Host-associated > Plants > Roots > Unclassified | place...
GAGAAAGGTTGAGAGTGAAGATGGGGGTGGGGGTTGTGTTGAGAGGTGAAGATGGTGAAACATGGGTGGCGGCTAGGGTTTAGAAAGGAGATGGGAAAAGCTGAAAAGTAGTACTATTGATTTTTTTATTTGAACCGGTTCGGTTCGGTTCGGTTTATTCGGTTTCAGCCTTTTAAAACCAAAACCGAACCGAACCGGCTTGTTTTTTTATTTTTCTAATCGGTTTAATCGGTTTTTTTTTTGTTCGGTTTTTTCGGTTATTTTTTTTCCGGTTTTCTCGGTTTAATCGGTTTTTCGGTTTTTTTGCTCACCCCTATGCAGAGGATTGGCCGGTGGCCACTGAATATTATTGAAAGGAGAAAAGGTACCACCAGCCAATGACCAATTCGCATGTGGGAAAATGGCTAGTCCCCTTCTCTTGAATCATGTAAAGGAAGAGGCCGAGGGACTACCGTGGCTCCCTTGCTACGGCAGGTGGGCCTTAGACATCCCTTTCCTCCCGGCTTGTTATGGAAATTGTTGTCATCTTCGTGATCCCCTCTTGGCTATGCCTTTGGCAAATCCAGGGTAAATAAATAAGGAAGAGTTTGCAGAGGTGTTTGGTGCACTTAGCATGAAGGAAGCATTGATGCGATGAGACACAACCGAGAGAGGACAAGACTTCCTGAACTAGTATTTAAGTTTAACTAGTCGACACATTTATTCACGTCGAGTAGGATTCTGAATAAACTTACAATGCAAGAGAGTAAAGTTATGGCATCATTATAGAATGTGTTTTTTTTATATATATATATCATGAAAATCCTTAATTGAATACTGAAAAACATGCATGATACTTATATTTTATAAAATAAATTGAAAAATATATAAATCAATAAATAATAATAAAAATTATTAACATTAATTAAAGACTAAGATTAAAAGTTGATTTTCATTTTAGCAAATGATAGATGCACATGTAAATATTTGATTTAGTAATAGGAGTGATTTTTTATTTTTTTTATTTCATTATATGGTAGTAAAAATAAATATTAACAAGAAAGACAATTATTTAAATTCTCTCTTTCTATTCATTTTTTTTTTGTTGATACAAGATATATCTTTTTTATTAACACTGTGGTTTGTTGAATAAAAATGAAGGCAATTGAAATAGAAATTAGAAAAAAAATCTAATTGATTTGAAATTAAAATAATAATAATGTATCTCTCTAGTGAAAAACCTCTTTTCTTATTCATGTGTTTTCTAATTTTTTAACTAAACCATGTGATTTTACTAGGAGTGTTGTTTTTTTAATTAAAACATATCAAAGTTTTAATTAAAAAAATTATAAATTGATAATTTCAAAGCAAAATATAAAAAATATAAGATTTGATAAAAAAAACATATAAAAAATACAATAAAAATAATAGAATAGATATTTTATCCGCATTAAATGTCCATGAGGGAAATATGTTTTTTTTTTAATAAGCATTTTAGATTTGTATATAATTATTAAAAAATAATTGTAGTTTAGGGTTTATACATGAAATGTTTCCATGCACGTGCAAGTAACTCTTTGCATTTAAAAATTATAAATTAAATAGTAAATTATATTATTACTCTCAATCAAACAAAAAATTACAAAAAAAAAAAACAAGAGAAAAGGATGTCAATACCCTTGTTTTAATGGCTTAATTTTAGTTATTTTACTATTCATAAATATATTGAATAGATAAAAATACCTTCAAACAAATCCATAATGCCTAATGCACCGTATGCAAAGAAAAAAAATATCTTTGGTTTAAAGGCAAACAATTTTGTTTTTTTAATTTTCTTTTTGAAATTAGTATTCTTTATTTATTTATCTTTTTTTTTATTGAATTATCTTGGTATCATATGTCGAGCTATGGATTTAGCAAATTCACTAGGTTTGGCATGATCTTTTTTTTTATTGCTTTTTTAATATTTTTAAATCTAGAGTTGATGGTCATAATTTTGGATTTTGTTTTTTATATTTAAATGCATCCTTTTGATATCTTTTATGCGATAAAAAAATAATAGGTTTGCAGCGTTTCGCGAGCCACCTATCAAATAATGATTGTCTGCTTGATTGTACTCGTAGATTTTGACAACCTTACTTGATTTTGCTAGTGTTTTGTTTTTTAATATTTTTTTTTCTGATTTTATCCTTCTACGATTTTATTCTAGAGGATTGACGATCATTATTTTCTTAGCTCTTTTTCCATGGTGTCGAGTCATGGATTTTTTTTTTCCCGTTCTTTGAAATCCTATAATAGCGCTTGAGCATCATTTTTTTACGCTGCAGAAAAAATTAGCCCAGCTCGCAGCGAAATGCAGGTCATCAATCCAGTCATACACTAAAAAATATGTAAATCAAGCAAATAACAACAAACAAAGCCATTTTAACATACCTTGGAAGGTTTTAATTACAATGAAATAAAGTTTGATGCTCAAAATGTAAGAAGCCAAAAAACTAAGGGCCCGAGGTGAAAAAAACTGATTATATATTATAGAGTCACATAAATAATGAAATGAAAGAGGAATTACAGTAGATGAACCAAGAAAAACCCAAATCTGTTAATTTAATTTATAATTTTATAGATTTCTCGAGTCGAGTGAAGATTCATGAATTCAGCTTTAAAATTAAGGGTGTGGTTTATAAAAACAAAAACAACGCAATATTAATTACTTAATTCTTTTTACAGGATCCACTCGGTGACCTCTACATTTGCGAACTTATTTTATACATATAATATGATCATATAAATGGATTCTCTTTAAATAAATAATGAAGGCTGTTTGGAATTGTATTTTAAATGGAGTTTTTTTAAAAATTAAAATTAAAATTTTAATATATTTTTAATTAAAAAATATTTTAAAAAACAATCATATCCTCAGTATATTAGAGTTTAAAAATAAAAGCATTAACTCATTCATGTTACATGCCATACTGCCCAGAATGTGTGGGGCAATCAAATGTTCAACGACTCTGAATCTCTCTAACCTCCATGTGCACAAGAAACCGGCATGGTAAGTGGCATTAATTGCACGCATCATTCGGTCTGCTCTTCATGGTTTTTTTTTTTTTTTTTTCCTGGAGAAATTTCATGGTGTTCTTCGATTCCTTCCTACATGTTCATTTGTGCATATATTTCTATATCTATTGTCATGTTTAGGAGTTTGTATGTGTCCAATAATATTTAAACATCGTACATTAAAAAAATTATGGTTGGCTAAGATCGTGGGATCAAGTCTGTTTCGACTTGATATAAAAGAATTATCATATAAATGGAGGAATATTGTATAGTATTTAATTTAATTTAATGGTGTGAAAAAAAATCCTCCACAAATAAATGACAGCTTGATCCCACGATAATTACTTGTATTACTTGACTTGTGTTGTTTTTTTATTCAACAGTAAATGACAGCTTTGGATGAGTTTGTATGTTGATAATAGAGATTCATAATCTCCTTTTTTAAGGATAATTGAGTCTTTATAACCTATCATTTTCATCCTTTATGGAGGGGAGGATTAAAAGGTTTTTTTTATTTTATAGCATTCAAACCTCTTATGTATTAGAGAGAAAAATATCTTTGAACCGTAGAAAAAAATATCTCAAACTTTATCATAAAAAAAAATATGTACTTGGATCAACAGTTAAAAATAAAACATGCTGTTACGTCAATAACCAAATCCTAATATAAAATGGCAACAATAAATAGTTAAAGTAATCGGCACCCACCAAATAAATAAATAAATAAATAAATCCTCGAGACAGAATAGAGGGTCAAAGGAAAAGGTGAATACGATTCTATGTTCCCGCAACTAGCCAGACCAATAAAACCCGGGGACGGTAGATCTAAGAGAAGTTTTTTTTGTTTCTTTAAATGAAGAATCTAAAATAGAACGACAGCCAGAGGGATTCCAACAGGGTAGAGGAATCCTGCTAAAAAAGGAAAGATAAGGAGAGAGATACGAAGAGGTTGCCATATACCCAAAGGGAGGGAGAGACTGAGTAACCCTGAAGCCAAACAAAATCCAAGAAGACATCTAAATAATTAAAAGCACAGCAAGATCTTGCTAGATTTTCATGGGAGCCTGAGATGGACCAGGAGTTGATTACGGCCCTCAAAAGAGCGCACCTACACCCCCCTACAAGCGAGTCAAAAAGAGATTGGAACACAAGAAGGACGAACCTAGGCGTGTCATGTCTAATGTCTTGTATTGTATTGTGTGCTACAACAACACTGCCGTCTGATAGTATAGAGCGTAGACCATCGACAAAACCTATTAACAAAACAGAGCCTGTAAAACAAGGGCAAGAAACAAACATTGAAAACACACTTTGAGCCGCCTAGTGAAAGGAAACTCATCCACAAACCCATAGAAGAGAAGAAGACCAAGTGTTAGGAGGTGGGTAGGCCCCATGTTAGCAGACGACTGCAAACCTGGTTGACAGTGTCCCGTGCTCTCTCCTCTTTATCTATCTTTGTATTTTTATTTGTATGGGGGTGGTCGTGCTGATAATGTTAAGTCCCTCCTAAACTCTTCGTCCAAACCAAGAGCCAGCGCCACCCAACCAACACACAACACACACACACCATGACACCACAACATAACTCAGAATCCAGGGGTACAAAAAACGGAAGACACTGATGTGAAGAAAGTGCGCCAACAAACCAAAACAAAGCCAGCCCATTTCTCTACCTTTTTGACACCCACACACACCCTCTGCTTTGGTTTGTAAATCTCTCATTTTCCTCTTCTTGTTCTTGTTCTAGTTGTTATAGAGAAATGGACTGTTGGTCTCCTCTTACAACGGATGACGAGTTTGAGAAGCTTGTAATTCGGATGAACCCTCCAAGGTGAATTTACCTTCCGTTGTTTTTTTTTTTTTTTAAATCATTTAATGTGTGAGTTTTTGTTTGAATTGAAAAGGGTTGTTATGTTTTCACGAAATTTTCATTCCCTGAGCTCAAAATTTGGATTTTTAAAGGATTTGGCAATATGTGTGTGTGTGTGTGTGTGATATCGTTTTCAGTTTGTGTTTAATTTTGCAGGGTTACAGTTGATAATGCTTCAAGCAGGAAAGCCACTCTGATTAAGGTGTTTATTTGAATCATTTGGATGTTATTTGTTCGTTTTATGAGGTTAAAGTCTGTAACTTGATTTTGTCTTGTTGATAATGTTCAGGTTGATAGTGCTAATAAGCGTGGTAGTTTGTTAGAGGTGGTTCAGGTCTTGACTGATTTGAATCTTATAATTAGACGAGCTTACATTTCTTCAGATGGAGAATGGTTCATGGATGGTTAGTTTTTGGTTCTTGCTTTACATTTACGTTTGGTGACTCTTTAATTCAATTAATTGTGGTTGATTTTCTTGTTTTGAAATGGTTCTTTTGCAGTGTTTTACGTTACAGATCAACACGGCAACAAGTTATCTGAGGATGATGTGGCTGAAAGAATTCAACAGGTAGATTTGCTAAACTGTCCTCCATTTGTTACCAGAATTGGAAATCAAAATCATTTCCACTATACTTTCGTTGTCAATGTGGAATCACAAATGGAGCCCGGATTTGTTTCTCATTATAAGAGACTTTAAAGCATATAACTTTGATTCTGACCGCATTTCTAAATTTGTTATGCCCTAATGGAGCCTTAGCTCCAGCAACTGCCCCTATTTTTTTAGTCTTTTCACTCCTTGTCCTTAATTTTTGACAACAATCAGAGAGCAAGGCTTCATTTTTCGTGCACATTTTTAGACTAGAGTACCACTATTCTCTTTCAGTTCCGGTTTTACTTTATAAAAGGAGGTGGAAAAAATTTAAGTTTAGAGAACGGTAAATGTCACAGGCCAAGTTGTATATAGAATTCCAGATACAGTGAAGTCACTGTGCACTTCTTCTGTAGATCAAAATCCTTTCAATTAATTATTCTCCTTAGTTTCGTTTAAGAAGATAATGAAAGGAACAGACATGGAAGAAATGGTGGTTGTTATTTTGTCTGTACCATTAAGTTTTCCAACAATATATTTGGAGCCTTGTGATTTTCATGCCATGCTCATGAATTAATTTACATGTCACAGTCATTGGGACCAAGAGGGCGAAGCTTCCGGTCTTTGAGACGGTCTGTGGGTGTGCAAGCTGCTGCAGAGAACACAACTATTGAATTGACAGGAAGAGATCGACCAGGCTTGCTTTCTGAGATTTTTGCTATTCTTACTGACCTCAAATGTAATGTGGTGGCCTCAGAAGTCTGGACCCACAATTCAAGAATGGCATCTGTTGTTTACATCACTGATGAGGCTACTGGATTGCCAATTGATGATCCTGATAGGCTCACTAAGATCAAACAGCTTCTCCTATATGTTCTAAAGGGTGACAGAGATAAACGAAGTGCCAATACAGCTGTATCTGTGGATTCCACTCATAAGGAGAGGCGGCTGCATCAGATGATGTATGCTGATCGTGACTATGACATGGATGATGCAGATTTTGGCTCGGCAAGCGAACGCAAACCTTTTGTGACATTGGAAAATTGTGTAGATAAGGGTTACACTATTGTGAACTTGAGGTGCCCTGACCGGCCAAAGCTACTATTTGATACGGTGTGCACATTAACAGATATGCAATACGTTGTATATCATGGAACTATCATAGCTGAAGGACCGGAAGCTTGCCAGGTTATCCTTTATTATCTCAAGATGCATTACTAATTTTCAGTTTCACTGGCTTCGACTCTGTTTGGCCTGAACCTGGACTACCAAAAGTCAGATTATATTTTCAATTTTTCTCATTGTCAAACACCTGATCTGTTTGTTGCTGTTGAACTTATTGTTCTCTGATCATCATAGCTGCTATTCTTTTGGTCGACGGCTTTGCTGTTCTGATTAATCTATCTTTTTCACCAAACAAATGCTTTTGAAAATTGCTACATAGCATCTCATTTGTTTCTTCTTGTACAGGAATATTTTATAAGGCATATGGATGGGTCCCCTGTTAGTTCCGAAGCAGAGAGGCAAAGAGTAATCAATTGCTTGGAGGCTGCTATTAGAAGGAGAACTTCTGAGGTACAAATGTGCTCAAGTTTGATTTTGATGCTAGTTCCAAACTTGTCATCTGACCAATATTTGATTTATTGAATTGTCTTAATGCAGGGTGTAAGATTGGAACTTTGCAGTGAGGACAGGGTAGGCCTTTTATCTGACGTGACTCGCATTTTTAGGGAAAACGGTCTTTCTGTCACCCGAGCTGAGGTTACTACCAGGGGTTCCCAGGCAGTGAATGTTTTCTATGTCACTGATTCATCTGGATATCCAGTGAAGAATGAAACAATTGAAGCAGTTAGAAAAGAGATTGGCTTGACTATACTTCATGTGAATGATGATGCTCACTCTAAGTCCCCGCCCCAGGAGCGCGGTTTATTCTCTTTGGGTAATATCTTCCGATCTAGGTCAGAGAAGTTCCTTTATAACCTGGGTCTGATAAGGTCATATTCTTAGTAGTCCAATAGCTAAACTAGGTTGTCAGCAACGTAAATGTTGGTTGTTTCGCTTAGTCACACAGGTTGTTCCTTAGAGCTTCGGTTCAATTTCTTGTTGATCTTGGGTGAGGCATTAAAGTTGCAATCAAATTTGAATTTGTAAAGCTTCTTTTAAGTATCTTGTTCCGGCTACCTTGATCCCATGTGGCATTGTAAATACTGTTGTGCTGGCTCAAAAACTTCATCCAAAATGCAGCACTGAAGCTCATTTTGCATGATGTTTTAAGCTATGATCGCCGGGATTTGCATTCTGGATTCTGGTGCCCCACGTAAAGACTCATTTAGCGCAGGATGTGTTGTAGATTTGGATATACATTGGAGCATTGAATTTGAGAATGGTGATTTCCATGAGAACGGCCGTGCATTATTTTGGTGGGAATATTTCCTTTGGTCTCTCTCAGCTACTAATCAGGTGGCTAATCAGCTACGTCATGAATGAGCTACACTGTTAGAGGATTCTTCCCCTGAAATCATTACGGAGATGGCATACAAATATATTGGTGAGATGTTTTAGAAGTACTTTCCCCTACAAAGAGTGGACAAAAAATGGCGATGTGTAAGGGGACAAGGAATGTTTTAACAACTTCCCTGTATATGATACTAAGCCATCATGATTGACTTTTGCTGCAAATCCGAATAAAGAAATCACCTCGTGCTCATGACACCATGGAAGTTTGGTTGTGGTGGTGACATGAGAAATTTTATACCTTGTTTCAGGGCTCTCCTGAAGTTCTTACGAGGCACCGCCAAAACAGTAAGCCCCAAACCATTTCCTCTTTCCATGTGGCACGAGTACTGTGGGAATCAAATCCATTCAAGGCAAACCTGCATTCCTGAATCTGGCATGTTCTTAGAGATTTGTAAACTTTTGCTCATTGTTCAATTATCTCTAGTATTTGAGTTCTTCGATGCAACCATTTTTAATTTTATAGAAGTATACTATTTCTATTTTTTTTTGCTAGAAAAGTGCACTACGCTTTGATAATTAATAATAAAATCCTTGTAAATATATATAGATGTCAAAAGATAGAGACATAATGTTTCAAAGATACAAGGGAAGGGAATAAAAAAGAAAAGAAAGGGAAAAATAATAAATGAATAATAAAATAAATATAAATAAATAAAGAATGCCCAAATTCAAATCTTAAAAAAAAAAAACTCTTTCGATAAAAAAATATTCAATTCTTACTATAAATAATGTCTCAAATATTCACACACAGAGAAAGGAGATTAAAGTCGAAGCCCTGTGCAATAAGAGATAAATGACGTAATTATGACATAATAGAACGCGTAAGGACTCATTAATTAATCCAAATTCTGGTTCCAAAATGCAGACTTCAGCAATTGGATAAGCACAAGAATCTAAAGTCTAAAATCATATTTAAAAAAAAGAAGAAGAAGAAGAAATTATCACATTCATTTAAAAATTTGGGTATAATAACAAAATTTAAAAAATTTGGTGAAATAGTACACTCTCACCTTGTCGCGCTTAAAAATAACAACATTTAAACATGTCGCGTTTTTGAAGCACGATAACTTAACGTGTAGCCTCACTGTCAATTCTCTAGCTCAACCAATTGCCTGGTTGATTCAATTGTATGAACTGGTTGACCGTTTCACATAAAAACTATAATTTTATGAACTTTTTATTTCAAATATGTTTTATGAGTGTCAATGATATAGTCGGGCTTGTGATAACGAGTGATTCTGAGCAATCAAGTGTGAGTCTACCACACTAAAAGATGATATGCCCTAGACAGATTATGTGGATGACTTAACAGATACATTTAGACTAGTGGGACAAGTACAGACCTATAAGGAGGTATGGTTGCGTTAGACCAAAATAATAACTCAAAAGGATCATAACTTTTTATCCGACCATGTGATTGCTCTTAAATTTTTACAAGAGTTCCTAGAGGCTGTTTCCCTTATAGTAATCACTACGTCGCTATGCAAACTGTCAAATCTCTAGATTTCAAGAATATCGCATTGAGACCCTGATTTTGGTAGTTTTGTGATTTTCATTGTTATTTTTTAACAAATCAACTGATTTATTTGACCATTACAAACCGATCAACTAATTAGTCCTGAATTTAATTGATGTCACGATTCTAAACCGTGATATCAATTATAATTTTGTCGTGGTTCTGAACTATGATATTAATTATAATTTTATTGTGGTTCTCAACAGCGATATTTAATTAGAGTTGCAGTTCAAAAACATGATATTTAATTAAATATCACATTGTAAAATCTAAAAATATGATATTTTACAATAAACAAATTTTGCTGCTATGATAATTCTAATTTATTTTTATGTTAATTGCTAAATTTGTCCAAAATCATAATGATAGAATTAATTAATCACTAATTAGAAGATTAGTTCGTGGCTCTCATTAATTGTAATGATTTTGTAATTAAGACTTACTTTAAGAAATAGTAAAAAACAAAACGGCAGAAAAGTGACCGACTGAATCTCAACGGGGGAGGAAAGATGTCACGCAACTCCACGTCCCTAGCACCACTTGTATTACTGATTTATGATAGCTTCATCAGCGACGTTCACGTGTCAGGATAAAGCATAACAAACACCAGCCGCCTCTCTACGTGGGGCCAACTTTCTAAGTGTTGGTGGGGACCAAGCTCGCCGTTTTGAAGCGGGGCGAGGGTCGGATATTTAGTGTGTGTTTGGTATTGCGGTAATTATTATAGTTGTGGTTTGAAAAAAATTGTTTTATAAAAAGTATTTTTAATTGAGATTGGTTTAAAAAAATAGGTGTTTGGTTAAAACTGTGGTTGAAATTGAGGTTGAAAAAAAGTAGTTTAATATGTTTGGTTAATAATGCTTTTAAAATTGAGGTTATAAAATAATTTTAAAAAATATATATTAATATTGATAGTTTTTAATTTAAATATTGTAAATTTAACTT
>Ga0307518_10004084_pt1 | contig 10473 bp, 6 predicted proteins | sample 25_EM_MG_FD_203889 | JGI IMG/M metagenome (GOLD analysis project Ga0307518, IMG submission 203889) | Populus trichocarpa ectomycorrhiza microbial communities from riparian zone in the Pacific Northwest, United States - 25_EM | ecosystem: Host-associated > Plants > Roots > Unclassified | place...
TGGAGGGGGGGGGGGGAGAAAAAACTTTACCTGTGCTTCAACAGTCAAAACAGTAGGATGTTCATACTGCGAAAAATCAATTTGAAGCTCCTAAAAAAACCCAACATCAGATTGGTAAAAAAATTACAATGGAGACATTAAACAAAGCTATCGCCAAGTAATGGACGCACATTCAAAACCATTCACTTTTAGTAATTTAAGGTCTTGATTTAAAAGTCAATACAATTGCTAAATCCCAATTCAAATGTAGTGATCTTGCAATTTAATTATTGTTATTTTCATGATAAGGCACAAACCCTATCCTCATTCACAGAATTCTTTTTGAACATCGTGCAACCATAAATTCAAGAACAAAGAATGACTGAAAGAATCCAATACCCACCCATCACAAGTTACTCTAATGAAAGATCAAGAGAAATGGAAAATGGGACAAAACAAAGATAATCCAGATCAAGTTTCTTGACATTATAATGAGCTCAAATTAAAGAGACGGACAAACCTTCAAGCGAGCAAGCAACTGTTCCTTCGTAAAACCCATTGTATGTGAATAGTAAGCTGAGAAAGGGAAAGAAGAGACAGTGTTAACTGCGAAGATAGCTGGCGTTGTACGACTTTATGATTCATGTTTCCATAGAGCTAGGGTTTATTGGGTTAGTTATGACAAGTCCAAATATATCAATGAGCCCATTTTTAGGTTTTATTGGTTCAACCCTAATGATGATAATCAAGACCACACCCAAGAGTGGCCCATAAGAAAACCATCTGTGCTAGTTTCTGGGTTCTCGGCTAAGCTTGTTGAGAGCCTGAAAATAAGACATGTGGGCTGGATTATATACTCCGAGTACATCCATGGGTAGACCCATGGGATTTTATCATTGAGTTGGTGTGTCCTAAACAAGGTTACATAGCACTAAAAATATAATATAAACTCTCTGATTATAAAATTATAAAATCATGAATAATATTATATATATATATATATATATATATATATATATATATATTAGAACTTAAAAATACAATATAATTATTTATATTTATAGATTTTCATTAACTAATAATTAATAAATTTAAAACAAACAATTTGTTGTAAACTAAAAATAATTTTATTGCATTCATCTTTTTTATTATTTCTAAGACGTTCATCAAGCTCATTACTATCTAGAGGATTATTAGTGCTACTATCAATCCCAATATTTTTTAACTTCATCATTTATTACCTTAAAATCAAAATCACATAACAATATCTAAACAATACTAACAATTTTTTACTTCATTAATAATCACTCGTCATTAACTTCATTCAATTACTAATTTTAAATTTACTAATTTTTATTAATTATTTTTAATCAGGTTAACATGTAAATAAAAAAATACATTAACACTTTATTACAATAATCAACCACGATCACATTCATTATATCATATTTGGTACAAAAACAAGTTTCATAAAATCATAAACACACTCAAATAAAAATTATTTATTTAATTCACAAACTAAAACTTTCAATAATATCATAAACACAATTTAATCAACATAAAGCATTTTAACATCACAAATCACATTCAAACAATTAAATAAACCAAACAAGTATATAACTCATGAATCTAAACACAATGTCTAATTAAACTACAAACCAAACACAAAATAAAGTTAACATGTTATTGTTTATGATCTTAAAATTCAACCTTTAATGATTGAGTAGGAGGTTACCGGAATAACTGAAAGCCAATGATGATAGTAGCGACACGTCAACTTTATACGCAGGAGAACATTATGAATGTTGGGGTGTTTTCTCACATACTAGTAAGGTCTGGAGACGTGTGAAAACCTCCACGTGATACACCAAACTCACTACTAAAAAATTAGCACATAGCAACGAAAATGTTTATGTAAAATATTTCATCAGTAATTTCCAACATAAATATCTACAAAAAAATTTTATCGGTAATTGCTATTAGAAATTTTCTGAAGAAATTTCCGATCGGAAAAATTAAATGAAATAAAACTCAATATTTCTCTCTCCCCCTTACTTTCTTCCTTTTCTTCCTACCTAAAAAAAGAAGTCTCTTCCCCTTATTTTCTCACAAATCTGGCCACCTCAAACCTGCGATGTCAACCCAAATCTATCAATAGTTTTATTATCCCTCTCTTGGTTCATTTTCATATGAAACTTCACTACACCAAGTAAGCAAACATACTTATTTTTTTATAACTCATTTATGTTTTAGATTAATTTACTGAAAACATTTTATACCATTTATAGTGTACTTGTATATTTGAGTGTTTTACAACTTTTTCATAACGAATTTTGTTATATTAATGTATTATTTGTATGTTAGAGTTTGTTTGGGATTTGAAGGAAATTGATTTCATTTGTCATTTGATGGAATTGAGTTTTATTTTATAACTTAGGTGTGTTATAATTGAAAAAATAACAGGTTATTTAATGGGTACCAATTATATTTTGCTAATTTTATTGTCAAATTGAGAATTTGAGAAAATTGTTTTTTTTTATGAAATTGATAATAATTTAAAGGTATTAATTTAAGTTAAATAAGTTTGAACTGAACACACTCTGGATAATTAGTTGGGTATCAATTATTTATTATTAATTTTATTTTTTAATTCATGTTTTAATGCAACAATTGAATTTATGTAGAAATGATAATTAGTTATTGGATTGTGAATTTATTTTGAATAAGAAGTCAAATTTTGAATTCATAGTTACATTATTAATAAATATTGTCATCAATATTCTATATTGGTTTATAAGTAATGGATGATTGTTCTTAGATGTATCGAGATTCTTTTGAAAGGTTATATAGGCAAGATTATCTTAAAAGGATTAATAGTTTTATTAATTTTATACTTTCTAATCTGAAGAATATTAGTAGGGTGAACGTGGATGTTTGTACATAAAGTGTAAAAATAAAAAGTTCTACCATAAAGATGTTGTGACTATGCATCTACTTAGAAAAGAGTTTGTTGAGAAATACTTATGTTGGATTGCACATAAATAACCCTATGTTTCTTATAAAACAATATTAGAAAAGATGGTTGGCTCAAATTCTAATTCTAGTAACATGTATGAGTTAATGGATGCTAATATTAATTCTTATAGAAGTATAGTAATAGATGAAATGAGAATGAATCAAGATTATTTAGATGAAAGTTCACGTAACATCCTTTATATAAAGAACTAAATATAGATACAATTAGGTTTTTAAAACTTTTTAAATATTCTGATGAAACCAATATGGGATGGGTGTATAACTCATAGTAATGTTTTTGCTATTGCACAAGTGCTTACCATCAAATTAGATTATGGATTGAGTGAGACCGGTTATGACAAGATCCTAAAATGAGGGAAAAAACATGTTACCTAAAGGGAATAGGCTGAAAAACAACTTATAAGCTGTAAAATCCATGATGAAACCTCTTGGTCTACGATACAAAAAAAATTGATATGTTTCTAAACTATTTCATGTTGTATAACAGTGAATATGTAAATTTTACTAAGTGCAACACCTATCAGCATGCTCAATATAAACCTAATAATGGTAGATGAAGGATATATATCACATATAAAAAATTAAGATACTTCTCAATTGCTCTTAGGCTGCAAATGTTATTTATATATTCAAAGACTATTGAGTATATGACATGACATCATTCATATGATGAGATGGATAGAGTTACGGTAAACCCTTCTAATGGTAAAGCTTAGAAACAATTTAATAAGGTGCATTCTCAATTTTCAATGAAATTATAGAACATATGTATTGACTTGTGTACATATGAATTTAATCAATTTAGATCATTTGTTACCACTTATTCTTGTTGTCCTATCATTCATATATTCTCTTATAAAATAAATTCATTTAACTTTCTTGTAGGCAACATAATCAATTATTGTTATCTCAAAATCCAAATGTTAGTGAATCTCAAATTTATCAAATACAAGATAAACAATTTAGCATATGGTTTAAAACACTTGTAAGTATTTAATAATTTGTAACTACTAAGTTCATATTTAATTATATTTTTTTCATCAATTGTTAATGGTTGTTAACTTTAACCAAGGGTTTAAAATTAGAGCTAATGCTGGTAGTTTAAAATTCCTATTTTTGGGTCCTGTAAGAAAGGTCATAATTATTTCATCAATTGATATATCTTTCATACTAAATAGTATGGTGAGGTAAAGACCTACAATAGTGAGGTTTGTGTAAATTGTTCAACATTCAATAAGTTTGAAGTTGATTTTTATGACAAGTTATAAGAGATTATTGAATTGTAATATCATAAATCAAAAGATATTGTGTTTTTATTGAAATGTTATTGATATGATACTTAGAAAGGAACTAAAATAGATCTTCACCATGATTTGATTGAAATAAATAAAACAGGTAGACTTCATAGTATTGACAACATTTTTATTTTTTTAAAACAATGTCAATAGTTTTATTATACATATATTCATTCCTTTAGAAAGATTATAATAGAGTTGATTGATCATGTGTTATGAAAACCAAACATAGGAGTCTTGTCCAAGTTGAAGTTGTTGAAGAAGGTAATGATGAAGTAATTAGGGGAGATGATGTATTCAACTAGATGAGTTATTTGACCTATATCGAGTTACTCCATCTACCAAATTAGAAAATCTAAATTTTCATTTCACTAAGAATATTTATATTGATGTTGATGTTTATTAATTAAATGTAATATTGAGTCGTAGTGGACTTAGAGAAGCAGATGAAGATGATGAGATCAACCTTGACTTCAACAAAGAATATGATGTTGGATATGACAATGAAGAAAATGCAAAGGAGGATTTTGATTAAAAGGTGTTGAATTGATTTAAATATGATGTTTTATTGTGTAATAAAATTAAAATTATGTTGGAAATTTATTGGTATTTTATAATACACTATATTTACATTTGTTGCAAATTTTTGGAGATGTGTTTTTCATGTAATTAATTGCATAAATATTCTTTTATTATGGTTGTGGATTTAATGTGAGCAATTATTGGATTGAATATGCCCATCTATTATTATTATTATTAAAAACTAACCAGAAAAAAAAATCCCTTACTTTTCAATGGAATCTACAACAAATTTGTCATTTTCATCAAAAATTTGTAGAATGGTTTGGGTATTTTGACATATTTAATGATGAAATATTTCATCACCATTAAAAAACTCAATTTTCAATAGAATAGGTGAAAAAATTTGTCATTTTCATCATAAAGTTACAAAATGTTTTTGAGTTTCCGACGGAATAGGCAATGATATAAAAAACATTACAATACTGCAAAAATTTCATCTGTGATTTTGTTGCCATTGATGACATGTTTAATTTACCAATGGAAGCACTAACATAATTTATATGGACAAGACTAAAATCAATTAAAACCCTATAATCCCTCTTTCCCCCTAATTTTTCTTCTTCCTAAATTCTAAAATCCCTAATTTCCCAGAATACCACCCTTCTGAGCCTCTTAGCAGTCCCTTTTAGTCTCTCACCATCATCCTCTCTTTGATATTCTCATCATCTCTCTTTTTTATAGTCTTGTCATCCTTCTCTCGTCAGCACCTCTAACCGCTTAGGTCTATTCCTTTTCTTCTTGTGTTAAATAAGTTGCTCAACATCTCCCTTTCATCTTTACAATAGTCTATTCTTTTCTTTTCTTTTTATTTGTATTGTGATGAAATTGTATTTTTAGTTATTATAGTGATAAGGATGATGAATTAACTAGCTTAGTTTCATTTTAGGTTACTATTGTGACAGTGATACTGGGTTTTTGATTAATTGTTTGGTGTTTTCAATTGCTTAAGACTGATGGGTTTTTATTTAGTCTTTTTGGTTCATGAGAGTTTTGCTTTAATTGACTTCTTACATTTTCAATGACTGAGTTGAGTGTTTAACTTAATGTATTTCAAGTATCAAGGCATTTATTTCAAGTTAACTCTTTAAATTCATCATTCAAACAAAACATCTAAGTTTTAATTTAATGCCTCCATAAAGTCTCTTGCAAACATAATTGTCTAATGGTAGGAACTAAACAAATATGCACATTCCTGAATATGGTTTGGGTTGTTATGTTTGCACGTAATAATGTTTTATCTCAAGTTTTAGGTGAGGCCCCCATGCAAGGGAAACTCTGCCAAAATTTTGTTAATTTTCCTTGTTGGTGTTTAGTACTAGTTTGGATATCTTTTACGAAGTCTTTTTGCTTGTCATGTTGTTGTGAATGTAATAGAACCTTCTAATGCATGTATCACTATGGTAATGCATTAAGTTAATTGTTTTATTTAAGATACTATGTTTCAAAGGAGAAAAAGTTCCAAGTCCAATAAGAGCATTGTTACTTTATCAATCATTAGAAGCACTTGAAGAGGCACCTACTGCAAACACTATCGACCAAAGCTCGTCCAATACGGGAAGTAGAGCTAGAATCCCTTTAGAAATAGATGGATATATAGGAATAATTGTTGAAGAATAGAAGGCTAACCATTTTACATAAGTTATGTTTTTTTTTTCACTAACAAAGTTATTTGTGTGTGTTAGGTTATTTTAAGTTTGACATGAAAATGACTTTCATAAATTCATCTTCAAGTTTACCAATATTGAGATTGTCTATTTGATCACAAATATGATGAAATCATTATTTAAAGAACCATTGTTTCAATAAAATAAGCTTCAATATCATTCTGAATGGGTGAATATAATAGATGTTTTGTGGGGAAAGTTTAAGGTTAGATAATAAGCTTTTCTTTGAGTTAATATATAGTTTTTTTAAAAAAATTAAAACTAATTAATATATGAATTGACTATAAGGAAATTTCTTGATAGGACCAAGAAAATAAGGGAGAGGTCAGGAAAGTGTGAGAAAACCTTGCAATTATGTAAGTATCAAGCAATAAAATATTACATTATTGTATATTTGAAATATTTTTCTCCTTACATAGTTTATGTTTAACAAATTTTTGTACCAAGTTGTGTGATGTATGGTATAATACCCATAAAAATACAATAAACAGAGACAACTTTGATGATATAGTGTTATGGATAAATTATAAACTGAGGCACGTCATAGAGGATAATTGGGGGGGGGGGGGATTCAAGAATTTGTGGCATCATATGGATTTATAAGGCGTTTTCGATTCGGGTCTCAAAATAGAAACAAAGAAACTCATAGTTTAATGAGCAAGCACACTGAGAAACGCTTCCCTTTGTGAACCATATAAGATGCTTGGTAAGAGCTTATTGTTACATATTTAATTATTTTTCTTTAATTTTTAATTTACTCTTCATTTGTGATTTTTTTACATATTATTTATGTTGCAAGAAAAATAACTTAGACACAAACTAACTCTAATGGAGTTATACAAAGAAACTCATATAAGAAAGGGGGATATGGGGTTAAAATTTTTATTGATAATAGAACAGAAACGTTCATTGTAAGGTTTTTTTTTTAAAAAAAATTATTTAACTAAAATTCATATTTATTTGTATTATTAATATGAATTTTGGATTTTGCCTTTTCTTTTTGTAGAATGCATATAATGTAGGCATGATTGTCAAACATGGAGAAGATGTCTCCACTCATCCTCCTCACGATCCTCAATTGTGGTTGAAAATTGAAGTAACTAACGAATCTGATAAGAATTGGGTTTGTGACATCAACTCCAGATATAATGACAAGTTGGATTATTTCAATGATAGGCACACAACATTCCAGCCTAAACTAGGCATCATTTGCCATTGAGGAGATGGTTCGAGATCAAGTTTAGGAACAACTGGTTCAAATAATGGCATAAATAAGAGATGAAGTTGAACAAGAAATACATTCATATTTGGCTTTACATTTTCCTCCTTTTTTTGGAGTTTCTGGTTTAGGTTCATGATATTTTCCTCCCCCATCACCTTTATAGAAATTTTAATATGTTGTTTGAAATATTTTTTTGTATGGAATTCATTGTGTGTGAAATTAAATTTTATATAATTATTCTATGTGTACAATGAATTTTAATATAATTCTTGTGTATGAAATTCATTTTAATTTTAATCATCCTTTTTTTTTTGTTGCTGCAATGAGTTTAGGATTTTTTAAATATAATTATTTATTTGTTATAATCATAACAACTAAACAACACAGGGGGAAGTGTTACATTTTGATGGAATTACTGACAAAATGGACTGTTCTGTTGGCGATTTTGTTGAAAATGTTCGATCATATTTCCTTAGAAAGTTACAGGAGGTTTTGGCATTTTTGTTAGAATCAATGACAAAAATGGTCCGTTAGCAATATTATCAATAGAATAGTTCTAATGGAATAGGCACGAAATAGTCTGTTAGTAATTAAGGTCATTTGTCGATGGAATAGGTGAAAAAATAGTCTATTAATGATTAAGGTTATTGATGAATTTACCGAGGGAAAATGGGTGTTACAATCTAATTTATTAGTGAATATTTTTTCAGCGATCCCATCAAAAAATCTAAGGGATGACATAATTGATGACAAAACGCAAATCCCCGATGAGAATATTGCCGATGACATGTTTCTGTTGAAAAGTCCGTCAGTATTCTATTATTCAAAACAAATTTCCTTAAACGCTAAAGGAATATTCCATCAACGTTTTTCAATTTTATAGGGGTGCCTTTCCTCTTTCTAATGGTACCAATAATGTAGTGCACCATCACTAGAGATGGAAGATCAATCAAGTTGAAATTTCATATCTTTATTTCTCTACATGTAATTGAATCTTCCTTATTTTATTTTTTATTTTTCTTCTTTCTTCTCTTTATAATCATTATTAAAAAATTTCCATAATGATTGTTTAGTTTGTATTTGATAGCTTAAGAGATATTTGAAAAAAGTATAAGCTTATGTATGTTTTAAGGGAAAGACCCTTGTGCTTGGAAAGAGGTAGAGGTTTTTTTTGTTTGCTCTTTTTCCGAGTATAAAGAGAAGATGAGATTTGAAAATTGAGAAGAAGACTGAAGTTTTACTACGAAATATACTTATTTTGTAATGAAATGGAGCAATATTATATTTCCAATAAAATCATAAAACCGGTATTAAATTCATGAGTTTTTTGATTTTATCGAGTTAAAATAATTTCAGTCTGATTTTATTAATTTTTAAGTTTTTAAAGCTATTTTACACGATAAGTATATGTTACGATTTTATGAGTTAACTTATGATTTTAAAAACCTCCGTCTCAAATATCCAATTCTCACAATTTTATTTAATTATTTTATATGTAAAATAATGTTGCTAGTAAAAATATTTAGAAAGTTATTAATTACCATCAGTTTTTCACCTGGCTGACTTGGTTCTTTCTATCTTTGGGAAAAAAAATAGTTGGCTTGTTAAATTTCTTATCATTGTTAATGGAATGCTAATGGACAAAATATTCTAAAAGCTGAATTAATTCACAATTCATATTATTGTGTATTTTTATGTGAGATTTGTTAATTTTATTTCGTGATATGTGACCTAATTCGAGTTATATATCATGAGCTAGGGATCTATTTTTTCTTTCAAATATGCATTCCGGACCCAAAAACTTACATTTAAATCTTCGGGAAAAAAAAAATACTTGGCTTGTTAAATTTCTTATCATAGTTAATGGAATGCTAATGGACAAAATGATTTTTTGCTTCAATTCATTTCGTGCGTTAAAGTTGGAACATATATGATGATGTAATTGACTCAATCATAACCCTATGTTATATATTATGAAATTCCCATAAAAACTTTTTTTTTTTTTTCCTTTTTAGATTAGTGATGTCTATGCTAAAATTCAACTTAGCTTCTATGTAAAGATATCAATGCAAGTTATACAGATTGTTAGAGAATAATATAAATCATATCTTAGGGCCTCACCTAATAGTTTAAGCTTTTGGGTTGAGATAGTTTTTTGACATAGTATCAGAGCCTTGATAACGAAGCGGTCACGAGTTCGAATCTCACCATCCTCATTTATTTGATAAAAATTAAGCACAAGATAATGTGGACCTGTGCAAGTTTCAAGCCCAAAGGACTTTCACTTGAGGGGAGGTGTTATAGAATAATATAAATCATATCTTAAGATATCACCTAACAACTTAAGCTTTTGAGTTGAGATGGTTTTTTGACACAAATAATGTTTTGTAACATGAATTATTTGTAACGAATTACACATAAATAGACACATGTGATAAATATTCTAAAAGCTGAATTAATTCACAATTCATATTATTGTGTCTTTTTATGTGAGATTTGTTAATTTTATTTTGTGACATGTGACCTAATTCGAGTTATCTATCATGAGCTAGGGATCCATTTTTTTCATTCAAATATGCATTATGGACCCAAAAACTTACATTTAAATCTTTTTATAAGGTTATGAATTTTAAATCCTCCATTTGGAGACCATCCACACTCCATAATGCACTTCAATGTAGGATTATCTGTCAAA
>Ga0307518_10004085_pt1 | contig 10472 bp, 18 predicted proteins | sample 25_EM_MG_FD_203889 | JGI IMG/M metagenome (GOLD analysis project Ga0307518, IMG submission 203889) | Populus trichocarpa ectomycorrhiza microbial communities from riparian zone in the Pacific Northwest, United States - 25_EM | ecosystem: Host-associated > Plants > Roots > Unclassified | place...
TTCCAGGTTTCTGTAAGTAGTCGAAACCTTTGATAAAATAAGATATACGGACACTATTCCATGACTGAGGTACGTTGCAATCAGGTGGCGACCACCCTCTTTGAAGGCAAGTGCTCGCACTCGAATGCGTTTCTCGATGTCCTGCATCGTGCTTGGTAACTCTGGTGGTGGGGGAAAGATTTTGAAGGTAGCATAATGGTCTGTATAAACCACAGTGAGTAGCCGTTCCAGTCGATGTGGATGGTACTTACTGGGAGCAACCCGCTTCGCAAGATGGACCTCCGGACCCATCCCAAGAGCTATTACACCAGAATAAGCATCGATAGCGATAGCATAGACTGGCGCATCAACACCCGTAAGGATAGCACTTTCCAGGCCTTGTTCTGGCATCTAGTTCGGGATGAGAAACGAGGAAAGATATCAAAGGCGGACAAATGACAACATACGGTAAAGTCGCTTATGGCAAATATTGTTCCATCGGCACTACCGACAAAGATGCAATGCCTAGTATCATCTGGGTGCCAGGCCATGGAAGTGACGGCACTAGTTATAGGAACCCTATGCAATAGTGTCCCCATCATCGGGTCCCAGACGATGACATTACCATCTTCTCCACCACTTGCTAGACGATCTCCGAGGGGAGAAAAGGCAAGGCAGGTTACTGAGTTGGAATGCCCATGCAAATCTTTTTCCTTCGCATGGAAAGGTTGTGGCAGCTGCGACATGGAAACCGTGAGAGACGTTGTCCAACTGTAGGCTAGAGGAGATTAAGTGTTGGTAATATTTGCTGTCAATATTTTCTATGATGGCGAAACCAACTACTGACTACAATAGAAGCTAACACGGGCCCACATCCTCACTGTCACGAAACTTGTAATCAACATCCTTGACCTGCAACGATGCCTTACTCCTCGGAGGTAAAGAGTCCAGCCATTCCTTATCGTAGCAATTGCGAGGGAACCCCATGGGAGCCGCCGCCGCCGTATTGTATTTAGTAGTATGGGGCCGAATGCGCAACGGGTTCCCGCGTTTGCGCCTACCCACCGGGGTTGTATGGATCCTTTCGATGATAGGATCTAGCTGCCAGAGGAAAGTCGATAGTTGTGTGGAACGCCATTTAGGATAGACGCGGGGATAAGCTATGGACCTGCCAGACGCCTCAGTGTCCGACTCATCCGAGCTCATACCCTGAGTGCCCAATGCTTCCAGAAGGCGTTTGTGCTTGCTCAGTTGTGGATCTCCAACAATGGCGTCGAGACGCCATTTATAGAGCTGCAGTTAGAACGTAAGATCAGTGCACGCTCGACACTATCCACCAACTTGCTTACTTACCCTCCCTTTCCTGACCCCTCTGGATACCGTCTGTAGGCGCTTTCCCTCTTTCGCCTGTGTGGCCGCAGCACTCTTCTCCATGTCTATGACCAAAACCTTGTAACGGGATTTGACATATTTGAGGTGCTCATAAAAACAATCACCAATGAGATTGAGTTCAAGGTACTGCGGTGGGATTGGCGGAGAATTGTACCAGTGATCGACTGTAACCTTTTGATAAAAGTCTTCAGCGAAAACTTCCATAGCCGTGCGATTAAGAAGTGTGGAGCGGCTTCGAGTTAAGTCGAGCCTGAAGTCGTTTGTAGTAATTTGGATGCTACCCGGTAACTCTCGATTGAATGCCTCGTTCTCCTCCTCGGAGATATTACACCGGTCCTTGGCATCAGCGATGTATTTCAAGTCTTTGATCCCAAGTAAGGTGAGTAAATGATCGCGGATATAACGCTGCGTCACTGTGAGATCAGTGAACAGTAGTAAAATATCAGAAACAAACCAAGAACTCGTTGTAGGTGGCCATGTCCGTGCCTCCGCCAATTGCTGTATTCTTCAAAACATGGCGCTTCGTTCGCTTTCTCTTCTTTGGTGAAGGAAGGATGTCTTCGGCCCCATCCTCGTCTGCATCATTGGAACCGGAGGGTGACGACAGGCCTGGACTGGCTGAGGCTGACTGGGTGAGTTTCGCATGGAGTAATGACAGGTGGGAAGAAAACTGCTGCTGCTGCTCTTGCATCGCACGTTGCACGGTTTGTTGATTCGACTCCATGGTGGATACAAGGTGGTTCATGCTTTCTGTGAAGAACTTGAGAACTGGGGTAAAACTGAAGTCGGTTGGAAGGGATGCGCTCGCGAAGGTGCCATGTCCTGAAGGCCCAGCAGCGAAAGAGTCACCACTAGGATTCGAAACTGTGCCTCTAACGTTGGATGCGCCAGCACCGTCCACACTTGGCCAGTCAGGAAAATGATGAGACTGCTGGCGAGGATGCGTCAGAGGGAAACTGATAAGATGAACAAATCAGAGAGTTAAAATACTCACTTCCCCCGTAACGCTCGTCCCTTCCGTGGTCACACTATCAGTACGAATCAATCTCGCATTTGCTTTTGCCTTTCCTCTGGTGCTCGTACTTGTCTTTCTCTTCTTGGAGACCGATCCACCCTCTGTGAGTTCGGCGTAGTCTTTATCTGGAGGGTTATGGCGGATGGTGTTGTGGGGTAGATGTGAATAGCCCGGGTTCGTATTCTTTCAACCAAATACCTCCATAAGTTGTAAGTCAAGAAGTTACCAAACCAATACTTACCTGAAAGAGGGCCATTGGGTTCATGCCTTGTTGAGATGGAACCACGGGGTGTGTTCCGCCAGTCGGCTATCCAGAGTTTGTTAGTTAGGTCGGTTAGCATAGTTAGAAAGAAAAAATGGCTGAAACACGAACTGGTTGGCTATGAGCCCAAGGAAAACTGGGTTGCAATCCTAGATTCTCAGGAATACCTGGTAGGGCAGACAATGGCTAGAGACATAAGGTTAAGGGTAATAATGATTGTTTGGAACTTACCAATCGAACACCGTCATTGGACGGTGGCGGTTCCTGTAAAATTCCACTGGTATCGGAAGCCGTACTTGAGAACGAGCCATGCGCATGACCAAGTGGTCTCGCTCGAGGAGTGCCTGGAGTTTGCAGGTGTTCGCCTTCATTCGCGGTAGGAGAATACGAGTGCGGAGACTGGAAATTAAACGAAACTGATGACCAAGGTGAAAAATTCGTAGGTGAATGCTAGGGGGGACAGTCACGATGAAACGGGTAAGAAACTGCTTAGGTCTAGGACTCAATGGCACACTGACATAAATTTGAGTTGTGCCAGAGGCAGGTGGGCCTGAGTTCCCCTGACTGTCGGCCCAAATCTGATGCGTAGGCTCCGGCTCCATACTGCCCAAAGACCACGAATACCCAGTTCCGAGAGGGAGGTTTCGAGAGGGAGACAAGAGTGCACGTATTTATGCGAACCACCATCGCAACTGGACAAAGCGACGAGAGGCGTTGAAAGCCTTGGTTTAACATGGTGAGAGGCGTTGAAAGCAACGTTAGAAGCCTTTATCATTGATTATATCAATAATCCCTCACGTGATCATGAAAGTGAAAGGTTGCTAAGGTTTCCTTGGCTATTCGGCTGAATCTCGGTTTTCCTCCACAAATCATATTATAACCACGGCGCTATAGGCAAGATAATCATCTACTTTCCGTCGTAAGTCTCTAAAGGCTCAATCATGGTGTTTGTACAGTTGACCTCGTCATGTAGGACCCTATTTATCTCTGCTGATTGCCTCAATTTGAAAGTTGTTGCTCGTTTTAAGAAGTGCGGTTGATGATGATTGTCCAGCTGCAGATGTTGACAGGCATTTTGCAGGGCCTTACGCGCACCACGGACTCGTTACTTGTGCTTGAAGAATCATCGGCTGATCAAGCAGAAGCAGAGCGACTACAACGAACTCGCGACGACTATCGTATGGTGAAACTAAGGGAGGACATATTTGGTGCGTTTAGGAGTACTATTGGGATTTGATCTGGGGACACGAGCGTGAGCGATGTAAGGACTGCTCTTCTCTTGTTCGTTCCTTGTTGTGACGCCGGAATAGTCCCTCACAGACCTCATTCATTCCTTTACGTCCCTATCATCGGATACTACACTATTCACTACCCGCTGGTCCGCTTTTGGGGTTGATTTGCATCACCAATCACTCGTCATCCAACTTGACCCTCTGACCACATCTCCACTGATCGGCAACTGCACCAGATGTCATCGCGTGAGCAGAAAACACCCTATTTGCGAAGGTAACGTGGTGTGAGTGCAACGCGCGTGGAGGTGAAGCTGTCAGGAGCGTGGCGGAAGGGAAGCTAGGTGACTGAGATAGTCACCCAGATAATCGGGCAAGGCATTCAATTGTTTTCAGACTACTCTACATTTGACATGACTCGCGACATCAGAGCGATTGTATCTACGGTGCACCTGCCATCCACGCTTGCTGCTCGACGCCCTTTGAATGACTCGATTTATGTATGTCTTTTATGTGGTCACTGTACTTCAACTGGAACAGTTTGTAGTAAGTCGACGTTGGATTAAGGTACCCAGTATGAAAGATAACACCATCCCAACGGCAGCAAAAAAAATGGTCCAAAGAGCAGACTGAGTGAATACGACAAATGGAGCAATGGCCGACATATCGGCACTATCGATGCTGGAGGCAGTTGGATATTCGACACCGACGGTATCAGGTTTGGGTGGGACAGCAGTGGACCAAACCTTCGCCATTGGAGTAGAGTCCATAGCATCAGATGTGCAACTTGCAATCACGTATTTTGATGTCTGAGAAGCGTGAAACTTTAAAAGGGGTCATGCTGTCAACAAGAGTGCGTAAGGCGTGGACATACTGCTTACCGCTATGGTTTGTACGAGGAGTTGTTCTGAATTGTTCGGTTACTGGGGACGTGTGCTAGACGTGAAAAAAAACAAACCTTTTCCATGAGATAGTACCTGCATCGGCTTAGCAGATTCTATATCCCAGATACACACCTCGCCGTTATCTCCGCCTACTATTGCAGTTCTCCCAGACACGTCAAACTGGACACCACAAATGCGTAAGTCCCGTGTCTTGATCCGCAGCTTCTGCACATGGAGTAACCGCTCTGTTGGTGAATCACAGATGCGATAGAAGTCCACTCCGTCATGCAGGTTCCATACAAGAAGAGATTTTGTCATGTCATGATATGCGGTACTACCACTGCATGTAACGTATGTTAGTTTGATTCGAGGAAGATTCGAGCAAGACGGGAGTAGCTTTACATTCTTGTCACCAGCTTGTGGCGCCAAATCCGTGTCCATGGTGAAACATTCCACGCCATACTGCAAAAGAAATGGTATGAATATCTTCAAGATTTGGAGCTGAGATACGCACACCTCTTTGCTATCAAGAAAGCAAACCATTACTGACTTTCCGTTGTCAAAAAAATGGCAAGTTCTTGCGAGCGCCCTGTGGGAGGGTTGCTGGGGAATCGGGTCCACTATCAAATACTTCAAAGGGGCTGGACACATTCAATGCGTTGTAATTGGTTGACATTCAAGGACTTACTCGAGGTATACAATGAGATGGAAAGAACTACAATACGACCCAGACCTGTTGCCGCGATCAAAGTGTGGCCGTCATCGACTGCTAAATCCTCTACAGGCCCTTCGAAAAGCGTGTGCACACATAAAATCTTGCTCGCTTGCTGTATTGTAAGTAAAAGGTATGATGGGTCAAAATGAGCGATCAATGAAGGAACATACGAAATTACTAAAAATGGACCGAAGATGCAATGTTCCATCGGCGCCTGCAGAAGCTAAAAAGAGGCGACCGTCGTCTTCCTTGTTGTGGAGCCATTTGAGAGCTGTAATGGGACCTTGCGTAGTTTTAATGCGTTGCTCTAAGGTACCGCTATCGACAGACCAAAGTAAGATGGAGCCATTGTCACCTGTACAGTACTTGAGTATTACCAGGTTGAGTAGATCTATTAGCGTGAGACGACATACCTCCTGTTCCAAGGCCCAACCCATCTTCAGAGAAAGCAGCGCAGTTGATAGGCGCTTTGTGTCCTTCTAATGCATGGAGCAATCGATATTCCATGATGTGCAATGGAGGGATATGTGAGCTCGCCCAAGGGGGCAGTCTTTGTTGATTCTCAACCTCATGTGATTGTTTTGTTTTCTTTGTTTTTCGACAGGTTCATACTCTCAACCTATCTAGGTGCGTCCAAACGTCATCCAAACGTCATTAATCATTTGCAGCCCATTCAAGTCTGCAATCTGATCATTTCCCAGATAATCGTAGCCTCGGCCCTCAGGCCTCAGGTGCCGAACAAACATGAATGAACAACATCGCAGCGCCGAATGTCGAATGTCGCATCTGCACGAGGCCAGAATCTAAGCGACTCGGACAAAGAGACCATTTCGTGTTAAGTTGGTGAGCGGTTTGCGTCCCAATTTGAAGAACAGGCGAGGATTAAATATAACAGACGCGAAGTACTTGCCCCCGTTCCCTTCTTCTCCACTATTCATAATGGGTCTTCAACGCCAGCCCAAATGTTCACCTTCGCGCAAGCAGCCATACAACCGCACTGGTAGTCACAGTTACAACCTTCGTTCGCCACCACTTACGCCACCACTACGTGACTCTCCATTGTCACCTCTAGCCCCTCCACCTGTTCATCCATCCCCATCTACGCCGCCGCTATGTGACTCTCCAGTTCACTCATCTTCCCAACGCCCCACTCGGTTTCGGTCCATTTCGTCTTCATCCAGTCTTTCAATTATTCTTACAACACCCTCTTCTTCGCCTTCTGCCCCGATATCACCAGCGCAGTCTCATCTTCTTGAGTGCAAAATAAACACTGCCAATGACGTAGGTAGTAACCCTTGATGTTAGTTTGTGGTTCTGATGTTTCCCGTCAGCAAATCACAAAACTCGCTGAGTTTCTTATTGACAAAGTGACAACATCTCGTAAGGTACGTTTTGGGCACGCCCTTGCCACTGATCCGCAATGACCATGACCGTCTTTTAGGAACGCGATGAAGTGGCGCTAGAGGCGGAGAAAGTCAAAGAACTTGTTGATCATCGTTCTTCGGAGGCATCTAGACTATGGGTATTTCGTGATACTGTAAGTGGCGACATGTTTGGTTCGATCCTGATGGTCATTTTGTTTCGTTTTAGGTTCTTAGAACGTGGGAGGAGTTAATTACATGTGCTATGTGTGCAGAGCCGTGCATCCGCCCTTACTTGTATGTCATACTTTCACCGCATGACCGCTGTTGATTTATTTTATTCTACAGAATACAAGAATGCAAGCATACGTTCTGTCTCAGATGTCTCCAGAAGTGGTTCGCAGAGTGCCTACACAAGGACTTGCGACATGTTAACCTCCCTGACCACCTTGTAGCGCGGAGGAACCCGCCATACACCTCTCAAACGCTGGAGGAGTTCTACAAAGCAGGGGTGATCTACGGCGGACTACCATATACCTGCCCCTTGTGCCGTGTTAAAGTGTGGGATAAACCGCAGGAGGATCAAGCCTTGACACGTGTGATCTCAACACTCGCAGCTACATTCAGCCCCGCTATGCATGAGTCTACTGACAATGGTGTTGGCGGCGATGTCGGCGATGTTTGGGCTGGGGTATTTATTGAGTACTACCCCATCTGACTGTTTCTCTTCAAACCTTGTACAAAAATCATTGTAATACGGTGCCCTGTATTCAAGAATTGGAGCACAGTTCCTTCCTCGAGCTGACAATGCTTTGTGGCTGGAGCTGTGCATATTTTCATTGAATTGCATACACATGGAGGTCATAAGAGTGAAATGGGAGTAAATGAGAGCACAACAGTGCGGTGTATATATTGCTCAGCAGCCCGCTTCCTCCAAAGATCTCTCTCTTCGGAAATAGTGAGCTTGATGCCCCTGCCCCGAGGTAGCGATATCCACCGCTTGTTGCCCTCACCAATGACGAAGATGTTGGTGATGCTACAAGTGATAGGATTAGTACAGACAGGGCTTACCCAAAGAATGACGTACTGAGTGGCGAAGGTATGGTCGAGGGTGTGCGTCCACCAGTAATCATCAAATCGTACAAAGTCTACAATCTTTCCCTGCTCAAGGTCAAATTTGACGGTGCCGTTAACCCTGATAGCTGGGTCGGGATAACAGATGGTCCAGCCATCATGGGTTACAATGTGAGGAATGCCCTTGGCACCCAAAGCAACTTGACGGACCTTGAGGAGGTTGTAGGAAGCCTCCTCTGGGGTGATGCCGTGGATAGTGAAGCGGCCCTTGACATCATACAAAAGGCGGAAGTGTTCAATAGAAATAGTGTCTATATCAGATGGTAACTGAAGGTGAAAAGTAAGAAAAGTAAGAAAGCCTACCCATGAAACTAGTAGGGTAAGGTATCAGTGCGAACTTTTCCGTCCACCTTGATCAATTGTTGCTTGATAATTGCAGTGACTTCACGTCCGGTCAACACATACTTCAACCTGTTGCGAAGGAAAACCACAAGGGGCAAGGATTCACGGAGTTTGTGGGGACCAGGAGATGGTCGGGGAGCCTAGCAAGAAGATGACATGTCAAATGGCTGCTCGTAAGTGGTATACTCACGTAGGTACCACTCAGTTTGTCGAGCATCCACGAAGATGGTACTACAAGGTGCTTCAAATGCCGGGGGAGCCTTGGCATGACGATAGAGAGCACGGATGAGCTGTTGCACGTTGCGATCAACGCAGAGCATATGACTGTGACCCGACTTACTAAATTGGGCAACGACGTGGAAGTTACAGTATGTGCAGCATCACCACCTTTCTATAGTACTAAGTGGGATTACCGTACTGGGGGCAGGGCCGCTTTTGGGTCTGGAATAGGGTGAAAAGGTGTCAGCACATTCAATTACTCTGCTAGCGGCGTCTTGAGTAGAGGGCGTAACTAAGTTCTTGTCAAGTAATACTGTATCATTGAGAAGAACAAAGTTTCCAGGGCGAGCGCATCCCATTCGGTTTGAAATGTTTTGCAAGAGAACAGGGATGGGCCGTCGACCAAGATACGATGGGACACTGCGAGGATGTGAGTATGACGCCGGAGATCTAAACGAAGACTGGCGTGTGAAATGAGTAATGAGAATAGAGTAATTATCTGATTCTGAAGGTGATTTCTCTTTTGCTGCGGATAGCTTTTCCAATGCATTAATGGTCATGTGAAAGTCGTTCTCATTCAGAAGGGGTATATAGTACCGATTTACTGCTAATATGTAGTTTTACATAGTAATCTAAAAATGTGATTTCGGAAAAATACCAGCCCAGATGTCACCATCCATGTTCACTGCTTGCGTCGTCCGAGCAGGGGCTCCAAGGACGCCAGTCAACGCTTCCATAATCTGCGTCAAAGGACGGAGTTCCTTGGGCCTGTCCATTATTGTGGCGTGACATACAGGACAGTGGTATAGGAGAACATGGATTACACTTTCTGCGAACAATGTTTCGAGCTCCTGGGCTGTGTATGGGGGTTCTTTGCTGATTCGGATGCGAGCGGGAATATCTCGATACTGGATTTGCGTATGGAGGCATTCCTGAAAGTGCTCTTGGAGGCAGCGTAGACAGACTAAATGATGGCATTCTTTAGTCCTATAACCGTTGAACACGATTATCATAAAGGCATGATGATTTACTCACAGAAATGGGCGCATGCAAGGCAACTTACAGGAGCCACATCTGAATGCATCGTCTCTGGCCAGAATGGCCTTCCGGAAGGGATCATGAATATCATACCCACTCAAGTAAAACAAAGAAAACTCACAGAGTCGCGAAACGCTTCTAGCACTGAGACCTCCGCTGCACGAGAGTCAGCAGCCCCTCTTGACTTCTCCAACTCCGCCTTGGCTTTTTCCCATTCCTGTAATAGTACAAATCAACTAATAATTTATTTCTGTTCGCAGCGGAACGAACCTGGCGTGATACTTTGAGGTCTACGTCGAGTAGCTGAGTGGTCCTCGCAATTTGCTGAGTGATGGCCATTTTCATTACTCTTAATGTCACAAATGCGGGGGCGCTTACCTCAATGGTGGTCTTGATTCCATTTTCTAGGGAAGATAGTGATCCTGGAGCAGACGTCGATGAAAGAGGTGTGGTAGGAACAGACGAAAGGATGGACCTGGAGAACAATGCAGGCAAGGAAGATGACATGGACGAGGAAGATGAAAAGTTGACTGGAGAGTCAAGAATGGGTGATTGGGGTGACCTCGATCGTGTGCGCATGGCGTAGTTAGGACTTTTGGTACGGTCATATGGTTGCTTGCGAGGGGAAGATTGACGCGAGTGTTGGGGACACATGACCGTAGAAATGTAAGAAAGGGAATGCAAGTGAAACGGTCTCCCCACTCATCTTATGTCCCCCCCCCCCCCTTGCCACTCGTAAGAGTGACAAAGAAATGAAAGTCTTTCTTGATTGCCGGTAATTAATTACCCGCAATCTTGCATTCGTGATTTCCTAAACCATCGGTTTCTGCACGTGATCCAAAAGGTTGGTAAGCAACATTGTCTTCTGCTATCTTTCTGTACTTTTCATCGAAGACAAGGCC
>Ga0307518_10004086_pt1 | contig 10472 bp, 3 predicted proteins | sample 25_EM_MG_FD_203889 | JGI IMG/M metagenome (GOLD analysis project Ga0307518, IMG submission 203889) | Populus trichocarpa ectomycorrhiza microbial communities from riparian zone in the Pacific Northwest, United States - 25_EM | ecosystem: Host-associated > Plants > Roots > Unclassified | place...
GCTGCTGTTTTTTATAACATTACAAGTTGCTTAATTTGGATACATTGACTTGCCTAATTCTTAGCTGATCTGTTTCCATAACAATCCAACGTCTCTTTCTGTTTCTGGTTTCTGTCATGAACTTCATTGCTGCTGGTGTTGATTTATTTCCATAATAAGCCAACGTCTCTTTCTGTTTGTGTTTTGTTACCATGAGAGTTGGTTTGTTTCCATGTTGCTGGTGATTCTAATCAGCCAACGTCTCTTTCTTATCTGTCTGATTTGTTTCCATGTTGCTGGCTTGCTGCTGCAGTTGATTTGTTTCCATGAGCATCTGTCTTATTACCATTAACACATGACAACAATTAATAGCATGAAATTCTAGAGTTAAAATAGGTTTTTTATTTTATGAAAAGTATTTTCTTCCTTTATTTCTAGTGTGAAACAAATACCAAAAAATCAGTCAAAGAAAATTCTTTTCATTGAATTCACGAATAAAATTATTTTTTAACATATCACAATATTCATCAATATCATTACTTTACTACTTTAATTATTACTATTAGCAACACTAAATACAATGTCAATTGACTTATTTAATTATCTTAGTTAACTTTAATTCAATTAAAAACCAATCTTAATATTAAAATGTAACCATAAAATAAAAAATTCTTGGTAACTACGGTGGTTAGGTTGACTAGACTCACCATGTTGATCATTGATTTTTCTGCCATAAGACGACGTACGTATATATTAACAAGTAGGGGTGTTCACGGTTCGGTTCGGTTCGGTTTAGACTCAAAAAACCAAACGAACCGAATTACATTAATTTTGTGAAATATTAACCGAACCGGACCGAAAACCAGTTCAAACCGAACTGGTCCGGTTTGGTTAAATCCGGTTTTTATGGCAAAAAACCGGGAAACCTAATCCCATCATTTAGACTCATTCATTCAGCAAAGCGAATAAGATCTGTTTCGGTTTCAATTCCTTGATCGAAACTGCCAAAAAGACACAATACAAGGAGCCATACTCTACTGATGTTCCCAAACACTTCAGCAAGATAAAGAAATAGAATAGCTAGTAGAGGAGTGAGGCGTTAGCTCGAAGTTTGTTGTAGCCCCCCTCACTGAACTAATTCATGTAGCAAATCCATAAAATGATGATGTCAGCCTATTCTTGCTTTACTGACTAGATCACTGTTGCTTGAGCTTGTAGAAGCATATGATGAGGAGGTAGATGTTCCACTTCCATCACGACTATCGGCTGACTTAGACAACTTCTTTGAGAGCCTATTGACTCAAGTCCACAGCATGCATTAAGAGGAAACTGGGAAAGGAAGATTGGGAATTAATTTAGAGGAAGATTGAGATTTTCTCTGGGCAAGCGACGGCTTTTTGTGAGAGGCAAGAAGAGGAAGGTTATGTTAATTGTTAGGGTTAGCCTGGTTCGGTTTGGTCCGGTTTCTGGTTCAAAACCGAAACCGAACCGGACCTGTTAAAATTTATGGTTTTGAAAATCGGTTTAATCGGTTTTTCATTTCGGTTCTGTTTTTTCGGTTAATTTTTTTTTGATTTTATCGGTTTTCTCAGTTAATCGGTTATTTTGAACACCCCTATTAACAAAAATATCGAAGGAGCCCCTTAGATAAATACATAATAATTAAGGAAAAGAAAGTGAAATCTACCACTTGGATTTAATATTTCTTAGGTAAAAATATTTCATTCAAACCTAAAAACAAGGCTAACGAACACCACACACAGAGAAAGGTTAATGAAAAAAATTTGAAGTTCAGAAGGAGAAATCGAAAGGAGTACAACGCGGAGCTGGCCACGAATTAGCCATACTTGCATGCAACAAGATCAGCTAGCTAGTTATGATAATAGGAAAACACTGAGTACATGGTTTGTAATGTAGCAAGCGAGAGAAGTAGAATCGCAGCAATGAAAGATATAATTGCCCATGGGTTTTTGAAATAGTCTTGTTTCAAAGATGCCTTGTATCCATGCCAGCTTTTGTTATAGTACGCATCCACTTGTTCGCATAATTGGGTAAAATAAAATTCTCGCACAACTACCTGCTTGCAGATGTTGTTAAACAGATCTGTAACATCTTCATAGCCACCTAAATCATTTTGTATAATTCTCTTTTTCGCAAGCAATTCGACATCACTTGATGTATCAACAAGACGATCCATAAATAGTGCATAAGACGTCATGTATTGTCCACAATCTGGCATGCTTTGCTCAAAAGCTATGAGGTTCCGGAAGAGTGAATCTGTTGAGTCGTGGATTTGCAATGGTGGGATTTTGAAAACACCATTTTCGAAACTCAAATCCAGTTGATGTTGTGTTGTATCCTTTTGGAACTTGATTCCAGCCGCACAAAGTTCTGTTGCACAAGATATTAGTTTCCATTTCCCGGCCCCGCCTCTTAGATATTCTACTCTCAGAGAAGAGGGTAGGTAGCTTCTGTGTAAGAGATCAAGCAAATGACATAAATCCCCACACCTGATTCCGGCACCTATTCCTTCATTGGTATTCAACTCTGGTCTGAAGAAACGAAGAGCCAGCTCCTCGAGCCGCGGTTGAGCAGTAGCAGTATGCCTCACAATATTTTTGTACAGTTCCGTAAGAACAATAATTGGAATCTGATTTTCTAGCAACGCCAAGTCACGTTGGAGGGTTGAGATCATCCAAGAAGTCGTGAAGATGGGATCATATTGCCTTTTCGCATCATTATTGGAAAACCTTAAAAAAAGTTCAAGGATAAAGAAACCATCGATTAATAACATTTTAGCAAGATCAGTTCTGTTATATTTGATTGACCCTGGGTAGTATGCTCGAACAATTGCATCATGATTTATTAGAATGGTCTCACCACATTCATCTAATGTCTTTTCTGCATCACGTGTTCGTTCAAGCAAGGATAGAGCATAGTGCCATTTGTATTCCTCCATGTCCAGCACATTGTCTGTTCCATGGTGAAGAGGACCAATGGAGATAATTTGAGGATTGTATGCACCAACATTCATATCCCGAAGCTTACATGGAACCTTGCAAATGCTCCAACCTGTGGACATTGAAGTTAAGTCTGCAAAGCCCGTTTTGATGTCAATCAGCCATTGACGACCGCCTTCTTGTTGATCAGTTGGATTTGCTCCCGCCATTTCTTACAAATTGATTGAAATCCTGGAAAAGAATGAACTTAATTTTAGATTTCTAACCACAATTTTGTGTGTTTAATGGAGAAATCTTCTTTGATAATTCAGATATATAAATATTACAAACGAAAAAAATAAAAAGGAACAAGCCGGTTAAGAAGAAACAAGAAACTCTAACAGAAACGCCCAAGAACGGCTAATTATTCTTAGTTAGATATTAAAATAGAGCCTAGTAAATAATCTCTCTAAGTCAGCAACTTCAATCAGAAAATCACAGAGTACATCAAGCATTGAAGAAAGAGTGGCGGGAATAACCAATACAGCTGCACGATTGCAGGATGAACAAGCTCGGAACTCGGAAACGCCCAAGAACGGCTAATTATTCTTAGTTAGATATGAAAATAGTCACCCCGTTGTTGTAAACTAGTTAGCAAAAAGTGAGGTGGCTAGCTCAGCTGTTGGTTCTCTCAATCTCACCAAGAAAGTAGAGGTTAAAAAGAAGAAAATACGGGAAAGGATTGGTTGACAACTATTAGTGACAACATAATTGACAACATGTTGTCAATTATGTTGTCACTAATAGTTATAAAAGAGAAGAGATGGATCAAATAGAAAGAGAAAATCATGCTCGGTTTTACTAAAAAATAATAAAAATTCTCTCATTTATTAAAAAATATTTTTTAATTCCCTTATACATGTCTCTTTTTTTTTTTTTATGTGTATCTATCTCTCTATCTCTATTATATTGTAAATATCTATTAATAATTAGAATTGAAATACCATAAAATTTCTTGACAAGGTTATAAAGTTGGGGAAGAATTCCACACAAGGAGAAGTTTACTCCACGCTTTTATATAAAGCAAGGGTCTCATCATGTTAAGATTCAAAGGATGAATAAAGGGTGTTAAAGATGTCATTTACCCCTGAACTATTAAAACATGTTTTAATCAGTCCCTTTATTGGTATAATAGTTAATTAAGTCCCTCTACATCAGTAATTTTTTAATGTCAGCCCTCTATTGCTCAAGTCATCAATAACTCCTTTAATATTAGTTGACATTTATTTATTCTAGAAGAAATAAAGAATTTGAGAAAAATATATAGAAATTTTTACACAATGATCTGCAACATTAAAAATCTATAATAACCCCGACAAGTAAATATGGATCTTATATGTTTATGATATTTAAGACAAGATTTTGTTTTTTGTTTTTCCTTAATTTGCATTTAACAAGAGTTCAAAGTCGTTTTATCATTGTTAAAGCTTTGATATATCTAAATATCAAGTAGTTTTGCACTCTCAACACTCTTGCATTTCCTCTCTAACAATTTTTTTTTTAATTGTATAATAGATCATAACTCAGTGTTTATATCAAAACAAACACTTTCAATTCTACATTAGTAATTAATGCAATCGATCTTGAGATGGTAAATAATTCTGAGCGGTTAGGTGTAGATATATCATAAAAAGATGAAAATCTGCCTCAGACAGATTATTTGGATGGCATAACAGTTGCATTTATAGACCAATAAAAAATGTTTAGGCCTAAAAGGTGGTCTGATCACTCCAAACCATAATGATGACTTAAAAAAGCTATAACTTTTTATTCGACTGTTGGATTAAGTTCAAATAACAATGTCGTTTTGGCTTTAAGGGTTTTAATTTAGGAATTTGATCAAAGTTCAATTTAGTCCTAAAACTGTTGATTTCTTTTAATTACATCCCTAACTGACTTTAAACTTTTAATCTCATGCAATTTTGCATTTGCCGAACTTCAATACCAACCCTGAATTTCAACGTCTTTTTTTATTATGGTCGTTGATTTTGAATTTATGCAAATTGACCATCATTTGACTATTAAACATTCAATTATCTTTAATTTCACCTTTGTGTTCAGCCAAATTGGATCCCTGAAGTTTAGCGCTTTTTTTAAGAAAATCTTTGGCTGTGAATTTCTTTAATTTAGCTCTTAATTAACCCTAAACTTTGATTTTCTTGCAATTTTACCCCTGATTACAATCAATTGACTTTGTAAAAATTATGTTTGGTCCTCTGAAGTTTCAATCTTCTCAATTAAACTCGAATTGGGCTCCCAAACTTAATGTTTCACCAATTAAGTCCATAATAAAATTAATTTGACCCATTTAAAGTATAATTAAGTTCTTGCATCTAATTAAATCCTTTAATTGGACCCAAATTAATTCCTAAACATAATTAAACCTTTTATTTTCTTCCTATTATTAAATCAAATTGGTATATTAAAAATCTAATTACGTACGCCATTGGACTTAATTACATCTAATAATTATTTAATTTGATTTTGAATATGTATTGTCTCCTTAGTCTTTGGTACAACAATGTATGATCAGGCTCCCGACTTCATCAAAAATTTTCAGCTTGATTTTTTCACATATTTGAAATCCTCCCTAGTTTGTTTTTGCCAAGTTGCCAATCTTCTTGTTATTACTATTATTTTATTTTTTATTTTTATTTTGGAAGGAAAATTTGAGAGAATAACCAAAAAACGAGTTATGATAAAGAGAATAAAGTTGTGAATTTAAAGTTCACATCTCAACTCCTTCTACTTATTAAATTTTTGTGTTTAATGTTTATTTGCTGTTTTTAGTTTTTGTGTGCATAAATAATTGGATCAAATTACAAGGTTTTTGTTTTCATGAATCAAGTATATCAAATATGATACTTTAAGGAACAATAGGGACAAAGTAAAGTTGAAGAAAAACCAATTTTATTTCAATTATGGACCCTCTGGTTGGACTCCTAGCGAGTGGAGAGAAGTTTGTTTGGTTTTCTATTATGAGAAAAATCATAGAAAAGAGGAATTGACAATCGTTGAGAATGATTAGGAGGCTTAACCCATTGGTTAGCCAACCTTTTCTATATATATATATATATATGTGTAAGGCAACATACAATAGTAATGGTGAAAATTACAATACAAGAGTATGACTACAATACTTCCTATATAGTATGTCTACAATATTTTCTATATAGGTACATTCTATAATATGTCCCTTCAAGCCGAGGGTGGAGGATCAACCTGAAGCTTGAAACGAAAAGCAGTAAACGAAGCAGTAGGAAGTGGCTTAGTGAAGACATCTGCAAGTTGATCTTGAGAGGAAATAAAACAAATTTGAATCTCCTTCTTCGCAACTCTATCTCGAACAAAATGATAATCAACCTCAACATGTTTTGTGCGAGTATGAAAAACAGGATTCACAGACAAATAAGTGGCACCAAGGTAGTTGTAACCAAATTTTGGCCCAATGGCCTTTTAATTTAATTTTACAGGGTTTAAAATGTAAAATTAAAAGATCAGATATTTATTTCGATGAAAAATGTGATTTGTAGCTTGCACGGAAACTAGGGACTGCAATGTACTTTTGTCATTCAATCCTATCTTCAAGATAATCCTTATCTTCAAGATAATGATAGTTATCTACTTTCAAATTTGATTCTTAATCAAATTCAAACTTCAAAAAAGAGAATAAGTTTGATTGAAACTTTATTTCTCACACGCAAATGGACTCTGACGCTATAAATACAGACCTCAGTGTATACACCAGAGGGAGGAAAAAAAATGCAGAAGGAATAATACCAATTTTCCAGCAACGAGTGCCTGCATCAATCTTCGCTCAAGAAGTTGGCAACAGTAGTCCAACAACATGTAAGTCATTTCGTCCCCTCCTTTTCACTTTTAATTACCCTCTTCCTATAGCAAGTGTGCGTGAGTAGCTTGCGCACGCTCGTAAATAAAAATATACTGGCCGGGTTGCTGGTATGAACCAGTAACCAGGCCAGTTTGGCTGGGTCTAGCCCAGCCCGCATGGCTGGCGGGCTGGGCTAGATCCAACCCAAAAAGAAAAAAAAAAGAGTGGGCTGGATCTGAGCTTTAGGCATAGCCTGCCCAAATTGTGTTTGCTAAGGGTATGCTTGGCAAAACACACCCTTATGCCTTGACTATAATTTTTATGTCCATTCTAATTTGATATTTGACCAAACAAACCCCTTTTCGATAACAGAAAATTTAAAAAATATTAGGGGTCTTCGTTGATTTATTTGTGGGTCCCTCACACTTTGTTTTATTTTTTCTTTGTATTTGTATGTTTTTGTAGATGTGCTCAATCTGTGAACTATTACTGTTAAATGTAAGTATGTCATGCAATAGTTTTTTTACTTCCATCTAAAAAGGGTGTTAAAGATATCATTTATTGGTATAATAGTTAATTAATTCCCTCTACATCAGTAATTTTTTAATGTCAGCCCTCTATTACTCAAGTCATCAATAACTCCTTTAATATTAGTTGACATTTATTTATTCTAGAAGAAATAAAGAATTTGAGAAACATATATAGAAAGTTTTACACCATGATCTACAACATTAAACAATCTATAATAACTTCGACAAGTAAATATGGATCTTATATGTCTATGATATATAAGACAGGAGATTATTTTTTGTTTTTCCTTAATTTGTATTTAACAAGAGTTCAAAGTTGTTTTATCATTGTTAAAGCTTTGATATATCTAAAGATTTGCACTGTCCTCTGTAACAACCTTTTTTTATTGTATAATAGATCATAACTCAGTTTTTATATCAAAATAAACATTTTAATTTAACATGAGTAATTGATGCAGCTGGAATTGAGAAAACAAATGATTCTAAGTAGTCAGGTGTGGATCTGTCACAATTTAAAAAGGATTTGCCTTAGATAAATTGTTTGGATGGCGTAGCAAATGTATTTATAGACATATGAGACAGGTCTAGGCTTAAAAGGAGATCTGGTCGCTCCAGACCATAATAATAGCTTAAAAAATCATAACTTTTGATTTGATCATTAGATCAAGCTCAAATAAAAACATCATTTTGTATTTAAGGGTTTTAATTTAGGAATTTGGACAAAGTTCAATTTACTCCTAAGACTTTTGATTTCTTTTAATTACATCCCTAATTGACCTCAAACTTTTAATTTTATGCAATTTTCCCCTGCCAAACTTCAATACCAACCCTAAATTTCAGCATTTTTTTGTCATTGTGGTTCTTGGTTTTGGATTTATGTAAATTGACCCTCATTTGATCGTTAAACGCTCAATTGTCTTCAATTTCACCCTTATCTTGGGCCAAATTGGATCCCTGAAGTTTAGTGCTTTTTTCAAAAAAGTTCTTGATAGCAAATTTCTTCAATTTAGCCCTCCATTAACCCTAAAATTTGATTTTCTTGTGATTTTATCCCTGATTAAAATCATTTGACTTTGTAAAAATTATGTTTGGTCTTCTAAAAATTATGATTGGAATTAAAAAATATATTATGTAACAGTAATAGAGTAATAGAGAAACTCAGTTAAATTAATTTATTTTGAATAGAAGGATAGAATTAAACATGCTTTAGCAGTATAACATTATAAACCTATTGAACAAGTCACTAGTGAAAAAGGTCGAAAAAGAAAAAAGGACCGTTAAAATAAAAAATTTGTTTACTTTCAAATAAAAAGTAATAAATTAACTCTCAGAATTGTCTATACAAACAGACAATTCCAAAACTTTTCTTAACGTTTACAACAGCAATTGACTATTTAAATCTCTGTTATTTTATTACTCCTGCTGTTACATTTTTTCCTATTCTTTCTTGATTATTTTTAATTTATTTATTATTTTTGTTTGTGCTGGTAAAAGTAAGAGATTGTGTAGTCCTAAGAAACAATATTGCAGGCACCAAGGGACAAATACTAAATTATTTCAAGGTCATAGAATTGTTATTTTCCTCTATCTAAATTTTGAAGCTCATATTCCGTTAACAAATTTGTTCGTTAGAATCTTTTTTTATGCATCAATTCATACATTATATATGTGTTTGTAGCATAGTTATTAAACCTGACGGGTTGACCCAAAACCCGGTCAGCCTAGTAGTTGGACCGGTCTAGGTAAGACGTAAAACCAACATGAGTAAAAACTTGGTTGACTCACCAGGTTGACCTGTGACCCAGAAGACCCAACAAAACCCGGTAAAGACCTTTTTTTTTTAAATGTGTTTTTTCTCCTAGCCAAAGATCCCCTTTTTATATACTTTTTAATTGGTTATTAATCATTTTCAAAGTTCACTATGTAAATACTAGAAGAATGTTTTATTTTTTCAATGTGAGATTTGAAACCCATTAATATATATTCTACGTTCACAAGAAAAAAATTATTTTTTAAATGTAGAATTTGAAGTCCTTTAATATATATATACTTTATATTCACAAGAAAAAAAGTTATGTTTTTTCAATGTGGGATAAAAAACTTTTTTGGTTTAAATACTTCAACTTAAAAGGATAACATAGTATTTTTTTCAATGTGGGATAAAAAATCACATGGATTATTTCTTAATTTTTTCATATGAAATATTAAAATTTCACATATTTTTTTTAATTTTTTTCGATTGATTCAGGTTGACTCTGATCAATCCGTGTAACCCAATATTTGACTTCATGACCTGTCAAACCCAAATCAAGTTTGATAACTATGATTTGTAGTAACCATATCATGGAGGGAACAACAGTGTTTTCATGAAAAAATCACTAGAACTAATAGTTTCCCATTAGGTTACGAGCAATAAAGAAAAACGAAGAAAGTTACGATGATTTTTTAATGTAAACTACATGTTCTAATAATATCTTTTTAAGTTGTATACTAAAATGCATGAGAGATTTTTATTTATTTATTTCTGAAAATTATATTTTCTCATTAGGTAAGAACTAAATTCTACAAAAAAAAAAAAATACTTTTTTAAGGGAATGGTCATTTGACCCAGTAAATGAAAAAGGAAAAAGGAAAAAGAAAAAAGAAGTCCATCTTTCTCAAGTTTGTACTATAAGAGGCTTGTTTTACAGGGATGAGAAGGGAGAAAGCCATCGAGACGTGGAAGTGGTCATAATGGTGCGCGAGGCTCATAACACAAATTTGTATAACAATAATCCATCTTCCCAGTACCATGATAACCTTGATAGGAATCTTCCATATACAAATTATGCTATCGAGTCTCCACAAGACTCTCCTCTTCCACGCAATTCCTTCCGGGATAAGCGTGATAACAAAGAGTCGATGAACAACGCCGAATCTCAACCTTCACAACAGCTGCCGCCACTGCCACTAACATCACAAATTCAACCATCTGTAACCCCTGATCATCAGGGAGAAAAATCAGACTTACTCTCAACCTTCTGGGATACGTTTAATAACAAACAGTCGATGAACAACAATGCATCTCAACCTTCAAAACAGCCGCCATCTCAACCTTCACAACAGCTGCCGCCACTGTCACCAACATCACAA